>OIWP01002164.1_pt1 | contig 21123 bp, 22 predicted proteins | sample 1587661 | NCBI WGS metagenome assembly OIWP01 (sample SAMEA3888899, study PRJEB22519) | human gut metagenome | biome: human gut; feature: human-associated habitat; material: faeces | place: Denmark | collected 2010 | reverse complement strand
TGCATACAACACAAAACGCAACCCATGCTATCTTTGTGCAAGAATGAGGCGTGGCTGGCTTTACAAATTTGCGCAGGATCTTGGGTGCAACAAGATAGCTTTGGGACATCATTTTGATGATGTTATAGAAACCATACTCATGAGCATGGTATACGGAGGACAGATTCAGACTATGATGCCGAAGCTGCACTCGAGGAACTACGCAGGCATGGAGCTTATCAGACCACTGTACATGGTGAAAGAGGCGGACATTATCCGCTGGGTGGAGCAGAACGATCTGCATTTTATCCGCTGTGCCTGCCGTTTCACTGAGAGCTACGAGGGGTCAGAGAAAAAGGGTGAGGTATCAAAGCGGCAGGAAATGAAGGAGCTTATAGCAAAGTTTCGTGCCACCAATCCCAACATTGAAAACAATATTTTCAAGAGCGTTTATAACGTCAATCTGCGCACTGTGATACAATACGAATACAAGGGCAAGAAGTACAATTTTATGGACACATATGATGATTACGACCCAAGTGTTCAGGCAGATGACGATGATGATGAGGGAATAGAGTAAAAAAGTTGTGAAAAGGGCTTGACAAAGCGGCAGAGATAGTGTATAATATATTACTGTAATTGGTTTGCTGCTATGGCTCAGTAGGCAGAGCACGTCCTTGGTAAGGACGAGGTCACCAGTTCGAATCTGGTTAGCAGCTCCAAGAAGGACTTTGCAGAAATGCAGAGTCCTTTTTTGTTTGTGTTTTCGAGAGGTCATACAGTCAAAAAAAGTAGTCGGCAGTATATCGTTTTTGAAGAAAAACGGCCTTTTTGCGCCTATTCATAATTTCGACTTGAAATTTACCGTATTTCTGCTATAATCTTTATAGTTTTCCCTTTATGTTTATGCTTAAAAAGCAGCGGCCAAACTGCCAGAAAATTGAAGGAGCAGAGGATTATGAGTATTCCAGAAATGGACATGAACCCGGAGATCGCCCGAAAGTTACTCGAGGTCGGCGAAGAATTCCGCATTGAAGGCCCGTTCTTCTCGTACGAAGAAATCAAAATGGGCAACGTGAACCACACCTACAAAGTCAATTATATTCGCGATGACGGTACCGGCATGGCAAAGATTAAGTCTTTCCTTGTACAGCGCGTCAATACATATGCGTTCCAGCACCCGATTGAGCTGATGCAGAACATTGACCGTGTCACGGAGCACATCCGCGAAAAATGCCCGAATACGAAAAGCCTGCATTTCCATCACACGAAGCACGGCGTCAACTATTTGATGGATAATGACGGCTTCTGGCGGCTCAGCAACTACGTGCCGTCTGTGACGTTCGATACCTGCGACGACTTGAACGTGGTGCGCAGTGCAGGTGAGGCGTTCGGCGATTTCCAACTGATGTTGGCGGATTTCGATGCGAACTCCCTTTTCTACACGATCCCGGACTTCCACAACACGCGCAAGCGCTATGAGAAGCTGAAGGAAGATATGGCGGTCGACCCGTGCAATCGTGTGGCAGAAGTGCGCGAAGAGCTCGATTGGCTGCTTTCCGTAGAGGACGAGGCTTGCCGCCTGACCGACCTCTTTGAAAAAGGCGAGCTTCCGCTGCGCGTTACGCACAACGATACAAAGATCAACAACGTGCTGTTCGATGAGAAGACGCACGAGGCGCTCGTTGTCATCGATCTCGATACCGTTATGCCGGGTCTTGTCGGCCACGATTTCGGCGATGCCATCCGCTTTGCTGCAAATTTTGTGGAAGAAGATTGCGATCATCCGGAAAAGGCCGGCGTAAACCTCAATATTTTCTGGGCATTTGCCGAGGGCTTCCTCAAAAAGACCGCCGCGTCTCTGACGAAAACCGAAGTGGATACGCTGGCGCTCAGCTGCTTTGCGCTTACCTGCGAGCTTGCAACGCGCTTCCTCGCGGACTACATCGTCGGCGATAAGTACTTTAAGGTCAAAAAGCCGCAGCATAACCTTGTCCGTACGCGCTGCCAGATTGCCCTTGCAAAGGACATGCTGAATAAAATGGACGCGATGAACGCCATCGTGCAGGACTGCGCACGCCGCTACAAAGAGACCGAAAACGCATAATTCATTTTGCATCCAGACGACCCGGCAGCTTTGTCGGGTCGTTTTTAAAACCAGGGAGGAGTTTATCATGAAAATTCTGTTGACCGGCGCAAATGGCTTTGTAGGGGCACGCATCCGTGCGGCGGCGCCCGTTATTTGTGCGCCGTCTCTGCGCGGGGCGGAAAAAGAGGATATCGACCGCCTCATCGACACCGTGCAACCGGACGCCATCCTTCACACCGCGGCAATCTCGGACATCGGTGCGTGTGCCAAAGACCCGGAAGGATCATACCACGCAAACGTTTTGGTGCCGGAGTATTTGGCCAAAGCCGCAAACGGTGCGAAGCTCGTGTTGTTCAGCTCCGATCAGGTGTACAGCGGCGCAAAGGGCGATAAGCCGTTTACGGAAGACGACGTTGCGACCGCAAATCTCTACGCCGAAGAGAAGTTGGAAATGGAAAATCGCGTTCTCGCGATCGACCCGAACGCCGTCATGCTGCGTGCGACGTGGATGTATGACATGCCCATGTTCGGCGTGCCGAACCGCAGCAACCTCATCACGATGTTCCTGAACGCCGCCATCACCCAAAAGCCGCTTGCACTTTCCAAAGAGGAATTTCGCGGCATCACCTATGTGCGCGAGGTTGCAGAGCAGACCTTGCAGGCTGTGAATTTGCCCGGTGGCGCGTATAACTTCGGCAGTGAGGCAGACGTCTCCATGTACGCGCTTGCGGAGCTGTTTATGAAAAAAACAGGCATGAAGCTCAATTTGCAGGAAAAGTCCGGCGGCGAAAACCTCTGGATGAATTGTGCAAAGCTCAAAAATGCCGGCGGTGGATTTGAGACGACTGCCGAAGGCCTTGCGACGTGCATGGAGGACTATAATCTTTCGCTGCTCGGCCGATAACAAAACGAAAATCTCCTTTGAAGCCCGGTTTTATGGGTTCTTCAAAGGAGATTTTTAAGTGATCGAAATCTAATTATGTCAATAGCTTTATGTAAACTAAATTATGTAAAATTAAAGAAATTTGTCGAGCGCATGGGCGCGTTCACAGGCCGCACGCACCAGTTCCGGCTGCATGCGCAGCACGCCGAGCTCGCCCACGACCTCCGCAGAGCTCGAAATCCTTTTGTCTCACAACAGATCAGAAAGATAGGCTAAATGGTCCGGTGGGCTGTTTAGCCGTAAGAAACCCTATCAAGAGGTTCCTTAAAAAGACATGAAGAATGCAAAAAGCCACAAGCTCAAAAGTGTCATTTAAACCTCCTTCGGCATAACTTGTACAAGGGGCAAGTCCCCGAAAACAAGGAGGGGTTTTATGGCATCTTTTACAAATTTCGCGACGCTTTCGTATAACGGAGGCACAACGAATTCCAACACCGTCACGGGCGAGCTTTTGGAGGCCTTGACCGTTACCAAAACCGCCGTGGTGAAAAATTACGCCGCAAACGATAAGATTACGTATATCATTTCTATCGTAAACAGCGGTGCGCAGCCGGTGACAAATCTCACGGTCACCGATAACCTCGGCGCGTATGAATTTAATAGCGGGACCGTCTATCCGCTCGCGTATGTGTCGAATTCTGTTCGGTATTATGTAAACGGCGTCTTGCAGACCGCGCCCACCGCAACGTCGGAGCCGCCGCTCGTCATTACGGTCCCGAATGTCCCCGCAAACGGCAGCATCATGCTCGTTTACGAGGCAGAGGTCACAGCGTATGCACCGCTCGGCACGGACGGCAGCATCACGAATACCGCAAATGTCACGGACGGCAATCTGGAAGTCAGCGCGTCGGAAACGGTCTCCACGGAGGATCGCGCGGTTCTCACCATCAGCAAAGCGCTGTGTCCTGCGGTCGTCACGGGGAACGGGCAGATTACGTATACGTTCGTCATCGAAAACACGGGCAACACCGAAGCTTCCGAAGCCGAGCGCATCGTGCTGACCGATACGTTTGACCCGATCCTCAAAAACATTGCGGTCACGTTTAACGGCACCGCTTGGACAGCAGGTACGCAGTACACGTATGGCGAAACGACCGGCGTGTTCGCAACGCTTCCGGGGCAGATCACCGTTCCCGCCGCGCAGTATACGCAAAACGAAAACGGCACATGGACCACTACACCCGGCACCGCGGAGGTTGTTATCACCGGCACCGTGTAAAGCCAAATTTAACAGGACGCATAGCGTAGATATCCTCCGGCTTTTCGCCGGGGGATATTCATGCTTTGTGTCGTTTTTTAACAAGCGATTTTACATGGATTTTACAAAGAACACACAGTTGATTTGACATAGACACGATATACTCCTATACGTGTAAAAGAATGTTAAAAGGGGAAAATCGAGTATGGATATTTTCAATGTACTGACGATGATCGGCGGGCTGTGTCTTTTCCTGTTCGGCATGAACCTGATGGGGCAGGCCTTGGAGCGCCGCGCGGGCGGCAAGCTGCAAAGCTTGCTCGATAAAATGACCGGCAGTGTACCGGCGGGCTTTTTGACGGGCCTCGGCATCACAGCCATCATTCAAAGCTCGTCGGCGACGACAGTCATGGTAGTGGGCTTCGTAAACTCCGGGCTCATGACACTGCGGCAAGCCATCAATGTTATCATGGGTGCGAACGTGGGCACCACCGTCACGGCGTGGCTGTTGAGCCTTGCGGGCATCAGCGGCAGCAATATTTGGGTGAATCTTTTAAAGCCGTCATCCTTCACGCCTGTTTTGGCGCTCATCGGCATCATTTTCTATATGTTCTGCAAGTCCGGTAAAAAGAAAGATACCGGCATGATCCTGCTTGGCTTTGCGACCTTGATGTTTGGCATGGAAACCATGAGTGGCGCGGTTTCGGGCCTTAAAGATGTCCCGGCGTTCGCTTCGCTGTTCCTGATGTTCAAAAATCCGATTCTTGGCGTGCTTGCGGGCGCGCTTTTGACAGGTATCATCCAGTCCAGTTCAGCTTCCGTGGGCATTTTGCAGGCATTGGCCGTAACGGGGCAGGTCAGCTACGCGGCGGCTATCCCGATTATCATGGGCCAGAATATCGGTACCTGCGTTACGGCGCTGATCTCCTCCGTGGGCACACAGAAGAACGCAAAGCGCGCGGCAGTCGTCCATTTGATGTTCAATGTTATCGGCGTGGTCGTGTTACTGACGGCCTTCTGGATTGTAAAGATCGTGTTTGCACCGGCTATTCTGGATGAAAACGCCACCATGTCCGGCATCGCGATTGCGCACTCGCTCTTTAATATCCTGTGCACGGCGATGCTGCTGCCGGCAGGCGGCCTGCTTGAAAAGCTCGCAATCCGCATCGTGCCGGATAAGGGCGGCAAAGAGCAGCCTGTTGAGCTTGAAGAACGTCTGCTCATCACACCGTCCGTCGCGCTCGGCCGCTGCCGTGCCGTTGCGGGCGAAATGGCACGCTGCGCAGGCGAAGCGCTGCATATGGCGCTGACGACCTTTGAAAACTATTCGCCGGAGCTTGCGGAATCCATCCGTGAAAACGAGAGCCGCTGCGACCGCTACGAAGACGAGCTTGGTACATACCTGGTGCGCCTGAGCGCCCAGCAGCTGAGCGATGCCGAAAGCGAAGAAGCCACCGAATTATTAAAAATTATCGGCGATTTTGAGCGTATCTCCGACCACGCCGTGAACCTGCTTGCGGCGTCGGAAGAACTGCGCAGCAAGGGACTTGGCTTCAGCGCCGCCGCAGAAAAAGAGCTGAAGGTGCTCATCGGCGCGGTGAGTGAGATATTGAATACGGCAGAGCGCGCGTTCAGCGAAAAAGACCTTGCAGCCGCCGCACAGGTAGAGCCGCTGAAACAGGTCATCGTTGCACTGAAGGAGCAGATGCGCACGCGCCATATTCTGCGCATGCAGCAGGGTCATTGCAGTATTGAAGCGGGCTTCGTGTGGTCCGACCTGCTGACGGATCTCGAGCGAACGGCTGACCACTGCTCCAACATCGCCGGCTGTGTTCTGGATGCGGCAAACCACGGTCTTAATCTGCACGAAACGCTGCGCGCCATGCGTGCCGACGACCCCGACTTCCGCCGCGCCTACGGCACCTACGCGGAAAAATACCGCTTGCAGGCAGTATAACTACATAATCAATCAAGTAAAAAAGAGACAGTTTGCTTTGATATGTACCCCAATACCGGACACCCGGTATGGGGGCATATCACTTTAAGCTGTCTCTTTTTGCATTTGACGAAGTTGCTGAGAATGCTGATTTAGAGGTTGTAACGGAATAGAGCATTTTAAGACTGGGACTGGCGTACGGAATTGTATTTGGAATTACCCAATGCTTTGAGGTAGGCATCGTAAGCCGCTTCCAACGTAGAAAACTCTTTCCCGTTTTTCAGAATTTCCTTATACTGATTTTGCGTAATAAGCGATTTTGAAACGGTAACATAGTCCTTACCGTTTCGCTTACCGGTCGTGGTTTCGGAAACATAATAGTTCCCGTTGCCGGTTTGAATAATTACGGGGATTTCCTTTCCGGGCCCGACCTTATCCGTGTCCAGAGATGTCCAGAAAAGATACCGATATGCTTCTCGTCTATCTCTTCCGTCGCCAAGATAGGCCCATGTGCAATTAGGCTGCTGCAAAAGACTTTTATTCAGCTTATTAATCTCTGTGGTAATGGCTGGAACATATTTCGAATCCGGACATCTGGAGTCAAACTCAAAGTTTGTATTGTTTTTCATGTCTTGCCAAAATTCCGTTTCGTATAGAAGTGGGAAGAAATCCGTCTCGTTTGTGTTAAACGGGTATTTAGGTTCAGATGGATCGGCTTTTCCGCTCCAAGTGAGAATGATTCCGTAATCTTCCTTATACGATACGACACAGGTTCCGTTTGGCGCAGCAACGCCTATCCAGTTCTTCGTGTCTCCTTGGCTTTTGGAATGAACAATACCGCCGATATTCACAGGATCTACTGATTGCCAGTCGGCCTGCTTCTGTTTTAGGTTGACGGTTACGGTAGCCTCAGAATCTCCGAGCAACGCCTCTGTAGACACCTGTGCATAAGCGGAGCGGACATTTGCAAGATCTGTCGCTTCTCTGGCTTTTTCAAGCTGTGACGCAAATACCGGAATGGCAACTGCAATCAATACAGCGATGATTGCAATGACAATTAGCATTTCCATCAATGTGAATCCGTTTTTGTTTTGCTTCATTAAAATCCCTGCTTTATCTTTGAATAGAACAAATACATGGTGAAAATAAACATCGGAGTTCATCACCGAAGGTCTCTGCAATATTTTTTACCGGAAAGGATTTCTGCGAAAAAAAGATGATTAAATCGTATGGTAAAGACCCATGGAAACCAAAACTTCTGTAATAAAGGAACTGGACACCAATCAAGATACGCGTCGTATCGAAATTGGTGTCCAGTTATGGTCCGAGTGACAGGAGTTGAACCTGCGGCCTCTTGAACCCCATTCAAGCGCGCTACCAAAACTGCGCTACACCCGGATAACGAATTTATTATACACGATGCCCGGGAAAAAAGCAAGCAGTTTTTTCACAATTTTATGCGGAAGCGGAAAATAGAGGAAAGCGGCTTTAAATCAGACTCAGAAAATAGCGAAACAGCTTTTCGCCGTTCACTGCATCGGGGCGGCGGTGCGCAAAGCCGATGCGCTCCGGGTGAAACTGCACGCCGATCACTTTGCCGTTTTCATGGATAAAGCCCTCGTTGATGCCGTCGTCGCTGACGCACAGAGGGATAAGTCCCGCGCCGAGCTTACCTGCGGCCTGATGGTGTGCACTGTTGACCGTGCAGCGCGTGCCGTACAGCTCGCGCAGAAGGCCCGGCGCGGTGTTGATGGCATGCAGCCGGTCAACGCCGTCAATTTGACTGTGGCCCTCGATGTGCTGACGCAGCGTGCCGCCAAAATAGACGTTGAGGACTTGCAGCCCGCGGCAGATGCCGATGACTATCTTTCCCGCGCACAGGAAGTTGTCAATCAGCGTGAGCTCACGCGCGTCGCGTGCTTCGTCGAGATCTTCCGAGCCGTTCAGTGCTTGACCGTAAAAGCGCGGGTGCATGTCGCCCCCGCCGGGCAGCAGCAAAACGTCCGCGTTCTCCGGCGTTTCGGCGAGCGGCGCACCGACCAGCGCGAGCGCATTTTCGTAATTTTTCAGGCGTACCGATAAATAGACAGTCTTCATACGCACAGAATATGCCCCGAATGCGAAAAAAGACCTTGCAAGACGCAAAAAGTTATGGCATAATAGTTTGGCTGATAACAGCGAACTGAATATGCAGCGGTATCGAAGTGGTCATAACGGGGCTGACTCGAAATCTACTCCCGTTAGAGCCACCAAAAAATCTCCAATCCCTTGTGTTTCAAGCACTCACCGGGTTTTATTGAAGTTCATATTTTTGCTTGTTCTATCCTGTTTTTCTATCCTATTCCTGACCTTGTTTTTTCAAGGATTTAGGATAGAATAGGGATCGACATATTTGGAGGGCTATCGAAGAGGTCATAACGAGAACGACTCGAAATCGTTTGGCCGGTGTTGAGCCGACCCGTGGGTTCGAATCCCACGCCCTCCGCCATAGAAGCTATCAACCTCGGTTGGTAGCTTCTTTTTTATACCCCGAGATGGAAATTGCTTTCCATTGCGCTTGCAGATGTGAGCTTTGATGAGTAATCAAGGTGCGCGTAGATATTTGCTGTGGTTGAAAAATCGCTATGTCCTAACCATTCTTGAATATGTTTCATGGGGACACCGCTGGCCAGCAGGAGGCTCGCACAGCTATGCCTGAGATCATGAAAGCGGATTTTGCGGAAACCGTTCCGTTCCAACAGCCTTGGAAACTGCGATGTGATATAGTTCGGCTTGAACCGATCCCCAATATCATCTACGCAAATATATTCAAGGAATTCTCTGTTATAGGAGCGTCCACATAACTTTTGATTTCTTCCCTGTTGAGCCTTTACCGCAAGCAGCTTTTCATGAAAGTACGGTACAAGCGGGAGCGTTCTACGGCTGGACTTTGTTTTTGTCGTATCCTTTGCAACGATTACACATTTACCATCCAAATTGCAAGAAGTTACGGTATGGCTGATTGTAATGGTGTTTTGCTCAAAATCAATGGCGCTCCATTTTAAGCCAACGATTTCACTTCGACGCAAGCCATAAAATGCACCGAGAAGAACCGGCAATTCCAATTTTGTGCCTGCAACGGCTTCAAAGAGTTTGTTCAACTCATCCCTATCGTAAAAGTTGCCGTAAAATTTGTCCTGCTTTGGCCGCTCAACCTTGTCAGCGGGATTGCTCGGAATCATATCGTTCTTGACGGCGTATTTGAGTGCCTTATGGATATTTGCGTGATAATGAATCACAGACGACGCCTTTACCCGCTGTAATTGCTCCTGATAAAACATTTGAATGTCATGTGCCTGCAAATCCCGTAAGAGTATTTTCTTCTTTCGGAAGTATGGTGCAATAATTGACTTCACAGCATTTACATACGAAGAATAAGTCGGTATGCTGACGGTTGATTTTACAATCTCAAGCCATTGTTCCATGAAGTCTGCAAATAGCACATCGTCACCAGCTTTGGCATTGGCATATTTTCTCCGTTCTTCCATGAGCATCTGTTCTGCGCGTTTTTTATTGCCCTTGATCGTTAAGCCTGTCGAGATCCATTTGGGCTTTCTTCTTCCTGCTGAATCTGTCAGGTTTAGAATGATGTAATAATAGCCATTTTTCTCATGCAGATGGCCCGCTACCATGTTAATCCTCCTTTCACACAAATCGGAGGCCATAGGATTTCTGCTGTCGGCCTCCTTATAGTATCACCTGTCACCCAGCAATGCAAAAAACACAGCCTTAGATAAGAAAGGCCCGTTTCATTCCGGTCGGATTACTTGCAGATATTCCAACAAATTGATTTTCGGAATGCGATATGCGCGGCCTATTTTCAAGAAACGAATCTGGCCAGTCTGTAATAGCTTGTATCCAGTCTTTTTGCCAATTGACAAAGCCCTGCACATCTCATCAATAGACATTACATCAGGGTAATCATTTAGCATAAAACGAATTGCATTTTTTCGCATGACTACCTCCTATAATTACTTTTGATTTAATGAAAGCGACAAAACCGGATGGCCGCTGGCAGCAGCCCACGGGAATCTCACCCCGGCCCATGCTGATGGGTGCGCCGCGCAATGCTTTGAGGGCGTTCAACGCGGGAGTATCATTATCCTAAACGGAGGTCATGGCCATCTGCGATGCCACACACAGATGCAAACTGGCTGAATCGCTCGCCCAAATTCTCCTTTCCGTGCGGATCATGGCGCGCCATTTGCTGGGCTTTGCTCCGTTCAGGTTCGTTATCCGGTTGCCTATGAAATTTTCAAGGTACAGCATATCCGCGTTTTCAGGCGCGTGTGATATTTGGCTGTGGATCAGCCGGGAAAGGCTCCTATCAGACGATAAGAACCTTTCCTCGCGGATGCACGAATAGCCCGTTACAGAAGCGTGGAAAGGGGTACACGCTTCTGCACGGGCTGCTTTTGGTTTTAGGCTGTTTTGTTTACCTTGAAGTCAAGAATCTTGGTAATCAGCTTGGTTCGCATCCTGCATACCTTTTCTTCATCGAGGCAAAGGTGCGGAACACCGTTTTCGTCATACAGGGTTCTGGTTGCCAGAGCCGCAATATAACGCTCATAGTGCTTCAGCACAGCATTGATCGCGTCCACATTGCCGGACGCTGCCGCTTCGATGGTCGAGTAAGGCAGCAGAGATGCAGCGGCATTACTCAGATTGCGGGCCATCTTCCGTAACCTCCATTTCTTTTTTCAATTCCTTGAGGGACTGAGCGCGCTTGTATTGCACGGTACGGCGTACCATGTCCAGCTTGTCCGCAATTTCCTGATCGGTCATATCAAGGAAAAAGGCAAGCAAAACAATGTCACGCTTATCATCCGGCAGCACCGTCAGGGCATTGGCAAGATTTTCGTTTTCGATTGCCACATCATAGCCCCGCACATGAAAATGCGTCTGCTCGGACGGATACTCGTCCAGCACATACATTTGGCGCTCCTGCTCCTCTGACAGCTCCGAAAGGGATACCTCATGGTCGGAACGCCACGCGATATGACGCTCATAATCGCGGGCTTCTTCACGCAGAACCTTCCTGCAAAAGCTGTCGAACTGATGTCTAACGGTTTTCTTTTGGGATGGTGTCAGCTCCAAGAGTCGTTCACCTCCTCTCATGCACCGAGAGGTCGGCTTTCTTCCCCTTTCGCTTCTATCCCGAATGGAAGGTGCGGTTTTGGCAAAGTTTCGGCAAAAATTTTCAAAAAAATTTTCCAACGGCAAAATTAGCCGTCGGAAAGAGTGCCTATTGGATTTTTCGCAAGGTAAAACGACACAGGCCTCATACCTAAAAGATTCCAATTAGCAAAAAGGCCTTGGTTACCCCAAGGCCTTTTTACTAATTAAATTGAGCGCAGCATTTTGTAATTTAGAATCGCTCTAAATCCACTTACTTATAGGGACTTATTATTAATAGTAGACTTCGCCAGAATACGAAGTCTTACTTTCCACAAGGCTTCCGCTCGAATTATAAACTTTTGCGGTAACAGCTACACGATAGTAATACTTGCTTGAGACCCGGTACGATTCATTCATAGATACGTATCCTCCGCTCTTAGACCATCTTTTGATGGGTTTCCATGTACCATTCTTTTGCTGTAATTCCATTACAACAGTTGCGTTATAGCCGTTCGCGACATAAGCTGATCCGCTGCAATTCGCGTAGCCATTACTGCTAATAGCAAGATCAGCGGTGGCATCTTCCAATCCAATGTATAGCGGAGCAACCACATCCGAATAATCAACCGCAGCCACAGGAAAGGCCACCAACGACACAGCCACACTCAGCGTTAGCATAATAGTCACTAATCTTTTAAATTTCATTTTGACCTCCATATTTTATCTGTTTTGCAGCGCCCAGAACAACAGACGCCGCCATACAGCAAGTGCAACGTAAAAAATAAAAAGGAAGAGAAAAATCTCTTCCTTTTTATCGAATCTCGACACTCTCCGAAATGCGAAGCATATCTTCTTTTGAAATGTTATATCCCGTAACTTTAACGATCCAACCTTTTTCCATATCTGTCCAAAGCACGGTTATCTTATCACCTTTCTCGGTTTTCATTTGATAAACGCCAGCCTCATTATTCTGAACCATTGCTGATTCTTCAATTGCCCCCTCGGTATCAAAGCTGTATGAACGATTCTTAGATATGGCCGTAGCCGCAACATCAAGGTTTTCGCCGTTTTCTCCCTCTGCCCTAATAATCATTCTGCTCTCATCAAACTCTTCAAACTCAGTTTGGTACCCATCTGGCATCCACAAAATACTCATCTCGTGGGTTTCTGCACTATTAGTAATGCCATTAAAGCGGATCTCACCATGGTCATCAAACATTTCCACAAGAACAGTTAGCGTCTGAGCGCGGAATGATGGAGATGCTGCAAACGCTGTGGTAAATAGCAGCATCATAATCAAAGTAGCTGCCGAGATCACTCTAAAAACTCGCACCGCTCCACGTCTCGCGGATATAAAGTTTTTCTTTCCGAATTCAGTCCTAATTGTGCGAATACAGCGCTCATCCAACTCCCTTGGAATTTCTGCCGACGGATCGCGTTTAAGCTGTTCATTAAGCTCCTGCAGCTTTTCGCCTTCCGTCTCAGCTACATCTTCCATCATCAATGCGAATAAAGCATCTTCGTATCGTTCTACCAGCTTTTCATGATGGGTCATTCTAAACATCCCCTTTCTCTTGCATCGAACATAATACCTTTCTTCTGACTCGAGTTAATTTCATCCGAATACTCCCCGGCGCACAAGATAGCAGCTCCGACAACTGCCTGTCATCATATCCAAGAAAATACTTCCCCTCCAGCAGTAACCTTTCATTCGGTTCCAACTCATCAATCGCCTCGCGCAAACTTCTTTTGGCTTCTCGATCCATAATAATATCAATTATAGAATCAGGCTCTATGATACTCTCTTCGACCGATTCTGTAAATGATGTTATATTCTGGGCATCTCTCTTCTGCCGCCGCAGTATATTGATGGCCGTATTGCGTACAGTAGTTACAACATAGCTGGTCAATACTGGTTCTTCTAACGTGCGAAGCAGTTCGATCCGACTCATAAGTTTCAATAAGCTCTCTTGAACAGCATCCTCACATTCCTGTAGATCCATCAGGTACTTCTTTGCTGTGAAAAGCATCAGTCGATCATACTTCTTGTATATCTGCGTGATAAACTCCTGACTCGTTGGTGCTGCCCTATCACTCAAGCTGTGATTCATCGTGCGACTCACCCCTATTTGCTCCTTTGAGCCTCAACCGTTCTCTCTATTATTGATAAGACAATATCTATCAATAGTCGCAACAGGCACTCAGCCCCGCGCTGTCCCCCTATTTAACATTTCGTTTCAAGAACTATGGTAAATCTAATTTATACCACGCAAATACAGCAATTTCAATTCTTTTCCTAAAATATAAGCCGATGAGAAATCAGAAAATATATAATTTAAATATTAAGTGCAATTTCTTAGAGGAGTGGCTTATATGGCTCATTTGGGAGAACTCATTGCCGAATTGCGGCAAGATAAGGGGCTAACTCAAAAGGAACTTGGTGATATTCTCTGTGTTTCCTCTGGAACAATTTCAAACTATGAAAACGGTGTGCACCTCCCGGATGTTGATAAGGTCATTACTCTTGCGAACTATTTTCATGTCACAACTGACTACCTGCTCGGTCGCACCTCATCTAATCTCCCTGTCGATATGTTGCAGCAAACCGTCACCAACGAAAAGACTCTTGGCGATGTGATGGCATCATTTGCTAAATTACCGGCTAACCGTCAGTTTGCACTTAGCCTAATCATCTCTGACATGGAAGTCCGGCAAATGATCGACACATACAGCAAAACAGGTGACAGCAAATGATTCCAATCCCAGCAAGTATCCTCGCAATCGAAAACGAAAGTAATCGAGATTTTATGGAGAACATTTTCTTCTCCTATCAGCGACTCATATATCACGAAATTGGTTCAATACTAAACGATCCATGGTCTAAGGATGACATTTTTCAGACCGTCATCGTTCAGCTTATTAATAACATTGATACACTGCGTCCTATGCTAGCCAAAGTGCTTACCTCTTACATTGCAACATCCGCAAGAAATGCAGCTCTGACTTATATTCGAAATATCAGCCGACGGAAAGAAGTCCTCGCCGACGAATTTGACAATAACTACGTTGATGCCGATCACGACACCGATCCTGAATTCATCCTGCTAAAATCCGAGGAAATCAACTCTTTCGTAAAAATTTGGGATGAGCTCGACGATAAGACTAAGTTTTTGCTCAGTAGCCGATATATTTTAGAAAAGAGCTATGCTGAAATTGCCAGCGATCTCAATGTAAAGCCAGAAAGCGCGCGTATGGCGCTGACTCGCGCAAGGCGAGCCGCTCTGACACTTTCTAAAAAAAGCCATACATAATTTTTTGTTGATATTCCAACATGCCTTTTCTGATTGGAATTGGCAAAATTCGAGCTTGGAAAGTGCTCCTCTCAAAACTTTTATGGAATGCTAATAACGCCGCAGTAATGACAATCGCCCTGCCAGTATTTACGCTGACAGGGCGATTTTATATGCCATCAAGTTCGTGCATCATTGCTCTATCACATCAGTGACTCCTACAAACATTTAACATTACTCAGGTGTATTGCCTTCAGGATCATGGAATTGAATATAGAGCAATTTGAGGCACCAAACCAACTGAATGCCAAAACACCCTGAAGTAACTCCATCGATCTGATAACTGCTAATTTGGGGTGCAAGGTAAGTAACAACCGGAAAGCACACGAAGAAAGCGACAAAATCGAATTTCTTTTCAATTGGCGTTGTTTCCTTGCCAGCGATATAAAAGTTGCGAATTTTCTTTAGCACCCACAAGGAGAATACCCAAATAGCAACCGAGACTGCCGTTCCGTAGTATTCTGGTAATGGATCATAGATTGATATCAGGAGTCCTACAATTGATGTTATAAGGATAACCGAAGTTACCACTTTGGAATGTAGTTGAAGAATTGTGTTCATAATGCCACCTGAGTTATTGTCAGACACATGACTACAAACAAGCACATACTCAAAAAACGCTTTTTCATTATATTCTCCCTTTCAGATATTCATGATTGATATATCGGTTTTTGTTAGGGACAAATGGTCTTTAACCATAATAGCCGGTTTTATAGCAATTCAATGTTTCTATGCAGCGGAGATTTAATTGTAACTCATCGGTCTCACCTTCACTTCATAAAATCACAACTTCGCTACTTTCATAATATAAAGACAATTTCCTTGACATTTTGCAACAAAGTATTCTTCTTTCAAGAATATCTAATCCGAAAACAATATAGCTTTATCTGTCAAGAAACTATTAGGTAGCGCGGTTTCTTGATAAGCCTTTCCTTATATTTTTCAAGTCGTAGATTGCTCAGGTTCCGTCTTATCACCCGTATAATAGAGCTACTATCTATCAATCTCATTCTCGTCCTCGGCGGCCATCTTGGTTTTGTAGAAAAGGATAAGTGCTAAAACTTCATCAATTACGTATAACGAGCAGAGAACCATGAGCGGGGAGCCATACCTAAATGATACACTATCGCCAAGCATGATGCCCAAAGACGACGGAAGAATAACAACAATAAATCCTATCGTCCGAAAAACCTTCTTAAACTTGACAAACTGAGCATCCTGCTCCTCTTCCAAAATTGAATATGGCTTAGCATAAAACTCTCGCAGGCAGATAGCTATAACGCCATAGATGATTGCCTCTTTATAATTATGGGTAAAAAAGACAAAATTTGTCTGTACGCCTCCTTCTATAATTAGAAGACATCTATTTCCCCAATCTGCAACAGCAAATTTTCTGTGTAATCAAGCGCAATTACTCCAAACATATCTCAAAATGCAACTTCGCGTAGAGTTCAGATTAGTAAAATGCAAAATACACTTCTTCCTTTGACGCTATATTCAAAAAAGATGTAATAACTACTGAATATTGTTTTTGTTTCGTATATCGGTTCGTGTTGCAGTTTTAAATTTCTACCGTCTTATATCTACGAAAGGCATAAATCAAGCAAAACTGAAAGATGGGAGGGATTTGATAGCAGATCATAAATTACACACGATTTATGCCATAACACGGTCTAATAATTATTACTACGCAGAAAGGAAGCTAAAATGAAAGCATTAAACAAATTTTTATCTCTCATTCTCTTCTGCGCAATGGTTATGAGCTTATGCATTCCCGCATTTGCTTCTGAAAGAATGTCAAGTGAAGAATTGGACACCCCCTTTATAATGGATATTGATAATGGTAAACTCTTTTCCGCAGAGAGCGACGATAAAATAGTTGCAATTTTAACCAACGACGATCTACATCTAATAGATATTTCCATCAGCTATTCTCCCGCTCGTGATGAGGTCTATCATTGGGCAATCAGCGACTATCCCGACGACGAGTTCTCTTATAATGACAGCTTTTGGACCGCTATCATTACATATGCAGAAAATCACTTAGAGGATTCTAATCTCGTTCTTTTCACCACGACTGTGTATGATGCCCCTGATTCTAGTATAGATATGTGCGCTTCTGCCAACGGGGATTTGCGTGACCAACTAGTTAACTTATTAGGAACCGACATCTATCCCTCCAAAGAACGACATCGCGAGTCTTATCAAGGCGTAACTTTCACCGTTTATGAGCAACTCACCTTTGATATCCGTTCCGTCCAAAACGTCTCGTGGTCTACCTCTATTACGGTCGCAAGTTTGATTGTTGGGTATTTAGGAAAAGTTGTAAAAGAGCCTTTGGTAGTTACTATCTGTAGTGTTTTTGGTGTTGTTCTTGATGCTGCTTCTTATCTGCCCGCAGGAAAATCACTCAACAGATACAGTTGCGCTGGTTTATATTCTCACTATACTCAGGCATCAGGTAGTAGTAAAGTCTATAATAGAACCTACCGCTATGTATATTATGAGGGTTACGAAGAGGTTGACGGATATCTCCGAGCACAAATCGACTCGAGTTCAAAAACGGTCGAATTTGACAAGGGGCAGTCATACTATTACGATTATCCCTTACAAGTGCAGGATGCATATCAATCTTACAAAATTATGGGATGATTAATGATGAATAAGCACTTTAGTGTAATACTGGCTACAGTCACAGGAGGTATCGCAGCACTATTTACTTTCTATACAGCTCTTCGACTCCATAATGCAGGTCTTTTTATAGCAGCCTTCCTTTATGGAAGTACTGCATTGAAATGGTATAAACAATGGAAAAATGGCGAAGATGATTCCTGATTAGATTTTCATCTTTTTGAACTCAAGCTCCAATGCAGAAGATAGCGCTATAATTAACTAACAGAATTTACATAGGATTTCTTATCGCGCCCCCCATTTTTGCAAATAAACGGAGACCCCGCGCTGCCATCTTGCAGTACGGGGCCTCTATTTATTTTGCATTATAGCGCTACACCGTGAAAAGGTGTTGCACCTTTACTGTTTCGTTGTCTTATATTAGCAAAAGGCATAAATCAAATTAGCCAAAAGGGGAGGATATTTTAACAAAGCTCGACGCACAAATGATCTATGCCTCATCATAACTCAATGACTATTACACAGAAAGGAGACAGAAATGAAACCTATGAACCGACTTCTATCATTCGTTCTCTCTTGCGCAATGGTTATGATCCTATGTATTCCAGCGTTCGCTATTAATTTGCTGACAGACGAACCGTTCGACGAACCTTTTGTAATGGATATCGACAACGGCAAGCTCTTTTCCGCAGCATCCGAAGACAAAACGGTTGCAATTCTAACCAACGATGACCTGCATTTAATAGATATATCCATCAGCTATGATCCCGCTTGTGACGAGGTCTATCATTGGGCAATCAGCGATTATCCAGTCGACGAGTTCTCTTATAGTGACAGCTTCTGGAACTCTGTTATTGCGTATGCCGAAAATCACTTTGAGGATTCCGATCTCGTTCTTTTCACTACGACCATTTATGATACGTCTGACTCGAGTGTAGATGCATCTCTTTCCAGTGAATCCAACCTACGTTAACGCCCCGCAAAAGTAACTTTAGCTCTACAATACTCACATCACAAATTTGAAAGGATGGATAAAATGAAAAAGTACTTGTCGCTGATTCTTGCGTTAGGGATTTGCATGAGCATGTGCGTTTTTCCAGCAGCAGCAATTTCTGCGAATGAGGCAGAAAATGAAGTGCTCACAGAGGACGAATTTACAGAGCTGCTTACTGCTGAGATGTCCAGCAACGAGTTTGGAGGCCTTTATTATGAAGGAGATACGCTTGTTGTTAATGTTATCGCGTCTCAGAAGGCAACATCTCTCAGGCCCCAGCTTGCTCAAAAGGCACCCGAAGATATTGACGTGGAATACCGCACAGTCACGTACTCCCTTTCTGAGTTGGAGCGCATAAAGAATTTCCTTACAGGATATATGTCTGATTATAGCATCATGATGCTTGATGCAAACGAAATTACGAATCAAGTGGATATTAGTCTAAAAGACTATAGCGACGATAATATTGAATCAATTAAGGCCGCAGTTTTAAGTCACGGCGGAAAGACGGATTATCTGAATTTTATCGATGACAGCAATAACGTGATTCGTTCGACTGTAGGCTATGAAACAGATAACAACGCTTCGCCTTTCTCGCTTTACGGTAAAGTTCCTGTTTCCTTTACAGCAAAGGCATCCACTACACAATATCTCACGGGTGGCAAAATCCTTATCGGAAATTACGCTTACACGCTCGGCCCGGCTCTTTCAGCTTCGAAAGCATATTCAGCGGGACATGGATTTAGCGGAACAGTTGATGTAAAAGATCTTATGGGCACAAAGATTGGAAGTGCTACTAGCCACCTCGGAAGCTTGTCCGGTGATTGGTCTAAAATCACACCGTATGGCGGCGAATTTTTCCCTGTCGTGGCGAAGGCGACCCCAATCGCTGGAAAACAGGTTTACATGTTGGGAGCAACATCTGGAGAGACCGTAGGCAAAATTACCAGAACGGGTGTTTCTGTCCAGTTTCCTCCGTATGTGACTCTGACGGATATGTGCGAAGGAAATTACGAATGCAATCCTGGCGATAGTGGAGCTGGATTATTTGACAGTGGAGCCAAGGATGTCCTCACGGCTTCATCCAACGCAAAGACTTATGGAATCCAAAGCTCGGGAAAGTTTAACGAAAAAGGCGAATGGATCGGACCCAGCTATTTTACGCCAATTTCTAATGTATCGTGACAAGAGAAATGCAGGTAACTAACCTCTAAATTGTCTTGCCGATTGTAAGCTCAGTAAAATACCCATAAGCCATAATCTTAAAAACAGTCTCAAGGCCCTACCATATCTGGGTAGGGCCTTTTCTGTTCAACTACTCGCCGTAGTATTGTGGTCTACCGACAGAGGTAAAGCCCTCCTTGCCGGTAATGACCACATTATTATATCCGCTGGCGCAGTGAATGATTAGCAATTCTCCGTTTGCGTCCCTGCCGCCAACGATGCCCACATGGGAATTATCCGGGTAGAATACCAAGTCACCGGGCTGTGCGTCCGCCCACGAAATATCGGTACAATAGCTGTGCTGCATGGTGGCTCCGCCGCCGTGGCCGATGATGTAGCTGCCGCCGGACTGATTGTAAATCACCCAATCAACGAATCCCGAACAGTCCAGCCCGTAGGGCCGATAGGTCCCGGTGGTGGAGCTGCCTGCCGCTGTGACCTGCCGCAGCTCACCCCATCGGGCGTCCCAGCCAATCACAAGAGATTTTCCTCCCCAAAAATAATTCACCTTGCCGACAAGAGAACAGGCGGTGCGTACCACTGCTTCACGCTCGGGTGACAGATCTTCCGGCAGGCCGCGGATCAACGACGCCGTGTCTCCGCTGACGGAGTACACATCTTCTATCAACTCCAGCAGGAGATCCCGCTGCTCAAGCAGCTCGTCCAGCGCTGCGATCTGGTTACGGTTGAAATGATACGCGGTTTTCATCTCCTCTGCCGTTTTTGCGGTAATGGTGATATAGAGGTTTCTTTCCGTCCAGCCATCGTCGTCACCGCTGCCGGGGTGGTCAATGACCTCAATGCGGTGGGCTATGGTAGTCATATCCCAAAAGACCGCTTTCAGGCGCGCAATGCGGTCGGCATCCATGGTAGCCACGTCCGCGGCGTCCACATCGTCGCTGCCCGCCACCTTCACCGCGAACACCGCCAGAACTTCCACCCAATCGGCAGACTGCCCGGTCACGGAGATGGAGTCGTAGCTGTCCGCTGTTTGCAATTCCTCCAACCGCTCGTTATACTCATAATTGACCTGCGCCACCGCAGCGGAGATCGGCACAACACCCGCCTCCCGGCTCTCGTTGGAAAAGAGGATACCAAAGGGTGATGCCACGATTGCCGCCACAAGGATCACCGTCAGGAGCAGCACCAGCACCACCGCACCGCCGCCTGCGGTCAGGAGGGAGTTGACCGCAGATGCCACACCCCGGCCCATGGCCTTTATCGCCTGCACCGCTGTTCCACTCAGCTTCTTTGCGGCATTTCCGCCGTTCTTTGCAGAATCCTGAAGCATCGCCCGCTGTGACTTTCTCTGCGCCGCCGCCCTTGCGCGGTGTGTGATGATTGCATTGTTCGGCGCTGCGTGGTCAGTTGGTCGAACACGCATGGTGCGCGTGGCCTTGGTCATGGCCTGTCCGCTCTTGGGGGCAGGACTGCCCTTGGCCGATGCCCCCGAATTGCCTTTCTGCGGAGTGGTCATTGTACCTCCACGGTCGGACGGTGGAGGTACAATGTGCCGCTCTGCTATTCTTTTCTCGGCAAGGTTCCGCCGATAGGCGGCTTTTGCGTCCTGCGCAGCTTTCTGCCGCCCACGCTCCTGCGGGGCGGCATTTGCGCTTTTGGGA
>OIWP01002163.1_pt1 | contig 21128 bp, 17 predicted proteins | sample 1587661 | NCBI WGS metagenome assembly OIWP01 (sample SAMEA3888899, study PRJEB22519) | human gut metagenome | biome: human gut; feature: human-associated habitat; material: faeces | place: Denmark | collected 2010 | reverse complement strand
AAACGGGCAGTTTCCATGCTGGTAAAAAACTGTCCGTATTTTTTACGTTCTTTTTTCGGCATACTCTCTATATATTCGTTTGTAAGTTCTACAATTTTTTCTAGCATATTCCACCTACCTGCAAGCCTTCTATTTCTTGCTATTATACTATAGCCCAGAACCTTTTTCAACGTTCTTCCAAACTTATGTTCTATTCTTGTATTTCCGCTGTATTATAATCATTATCATCTATATCTATAACATCGTCGTTACTCTCACCTTTGACAGAAAAATCTCCTGTCATAAACCATTTATAAGCACGATCTGCGATAACCTTCGTTTCCACTAAGTCCAGTCCGCCACCTACAATAGCACCTACTCCTGGTAACATCTTTCCAAGATTTACAATACCTTTTGAACCAAATTTTGTAATAAATCTGAATCCAACCTTCTGATTAATCTTTGTCAGGACCTTTCCTGGTATCTTTTTTATAACATTATTTGCAAATTTTACGCCAAATTTGATTCCTGCCTGTTTTAATAAACTATTCACTGCCACTCCTGCAAGACAAGCATATACAAAGGTTTGTGTCTGATCACTATTCAAATCATAATCAGCCATATATGCTGTACATGCTATCATCCGCATTTGTACATAAATTACACTTCCAATATTCGCTGGTATCGCAACTGGCATTGTTATAAAGCCACCAAGTCCTGTTACAACTCCAGATGTTGTACATTTAGCAATTTGATTCTTCAGCATATCCCTACAAGCTTTTTCCTTTGTCTCGTGCTTTGACAAATAATCATTTGCCATATCTTCAACACCAGGACTGACCATCGGTATTCCATTTAAACATTTTTCATAACAAGAGTCTAATAATTTCATAATGTCTTCTTGCGTCATTTTTTTCTTTTCCATATTCCTCATAATTCCAATCTTCACATTCTTTATAAGCTCAAGAATTATATCCAACACAGACATAGTTCTATTCAAATTTTATCATAATTGAAAGAATTGCTCCATCCTATTTTCACAAACATGCTCCGGCTACAGTTAAAAAAGGTGGCAACTATAACCACCTTTTCCATTTATCTATATACTATTTTATTCAATACAATCTCCTCCACACAAGCCCGGATATTATTCATTCTCCCAACCCATGCCATCTGATCCTGCATCTTCAATTCTTCTGTCACTCCCTGCTTTTCTTTCATCTGTTCCATCAGTCTGTCCATCATCTGATTACATTCCTTATCCAAGTCTGGTACGGGTATGTTGTGAGCAATAAGCCATTTCACAAAACAGGAATGGCACATATGTCCAATGGAGGATTCAGATGCCGGCTTATAAGTATTTTACCAAAGATGGAAAGACAAAATGGTACGCCAACTTCTACTATGATGATTGGCTTGGCAAGCGTCAGCATAAATGCAAAAGGGGGTTTTCTACCAAAAAAGAGGCTGTAGAATGGGAACGTGACTTTCTGGCGCAGGGCGCCAAGGATCCAGATATCCTGTTTTCTGCTCTGATCAAGAATTATATGTCAGACTGCAGCTCCCGGCTGAAACTGACCACTTTGGAAAACAAGCAGTATCTGATAGACATGAAACTGCTGCCATTCTTTAAAGATATGAAGATCGGTGACATTACTCCGATCGTGATCCACCGGTGGCAAGATGCCATGATTAATTACAGGGACGATAAGGGAAATCCTTATTCTCAGACGTATCTGAAGACCATCAATAACCAGATGTCTGCTATCATGAATTATGCTATCAAATACTATAAGCTCCGGAGCAATCCATGCCTTGCAGCTGGTGCGATCGGGAAAAGCAGTGCAGATGAAATGAACATCTGGACCAGAGAGCAATTTGACTACTTCCTTAACTTTGAAAAGAAAAGTGCGTACCGGATGGCGTTCAGCCTCATGTTCTATGGAGGACTCCGATCTGCAGAAGTTCTGGCTATTACTCCGGCGGATATCCTGCCGGACTGCTCCATATCAATTAACAAGAATTTTGTGGTTATAAAAGGCGAGCAATACTTCCAGACACCCAAAACCGAAAAGAGCAAACGTGTCGTGAACATTCCGCAATCTCTGTATAAAGAGCTTCAGGATTATGTTGCCAGCATGGCTATAGAACCAGATGAGCGTATCTTCTATTTTCAGAAATCCGGTATGCGATCGGAATTTAAACGTGCAACTGCCAGATCTGGTCTTCCGGAGATCAGGATCCATGATCTTCGTCATTCCCACGCAAGTATGCTGATTGACATGAAGTTTTCCATCAAAGAGATTTCGGACCGGCTTGGACATGAATCACCGGAAACAACCTGGAAAGTTTATGCTCATTTGTATCCAGGAAAAGACAGGAAGCTTGCTGACGCTCTCAATGAAGTAAGAGCCACAAATGATAATGCAGAAGATAAAAACGTATGAAACGTACAGTATCATATAATAACAAAAAATCCCCAAAAATAAGACACTTTCTCCCCATTAACATCACCGTAGCATCACAGGCAAAAATAAAATCCCGGAAACCCTTGTGAATAAAGGATTTCTGGGATTTTGCTCATTATTCAAACTCAATCGTTCCCGGCGGCTTACTGGTCAGGTCGTAGAATACGCGGTTAACTCCCTTAACTTCATTAATAACACGATTCATAACCCTGTTCAGTACTTCATACGGAATCTCTGCGGACTCTGCTGTCATAAAGTCAATCGTCTTCACTGCTCGAAGTGCCACCGCATAATCGTACGTTCTGAAATCGCCCATAACGCCTACGCTTCGCATATTGGTAAGAGCTGCAAAGTACTGGTTCGGCATCCAGGATGGTTCTTTGCCGTTCTCAACTTTATAAGCTTCTGCTGCCTTATCAATTTCTTCACGGTAAATGAAATCAGCATCCTGCACAATGCGAACTTTCTCTTCAGTAACTTCGCCGATAATACGGATTCCAAGTCCCGGTCCCGGGAATGGCTGACGGAATACCAGTTTCTCTGGAATTCCAAGCTCCAGTCCTGCTTTGCGGACTTCATCCTTGAAGAGGTCACGAAGCGGCTCAATAATCTCCTTGAAGTCTACGAAATCAGGAAGTCCGCCTACATTGTGATGAGACTTGATCACTGCGGACTCTCCGCCAAGACCACTCTCTACCACATCTGGATAGATGGTTCCCTGTGCAAGAAAATCAACAGCACCGATCTTCTTAGCCTCTTCTTCAAAGATACGGATAAATTCCTCACCAATGATCTTACGCTTCGCTTCCGGCTCAGTAACTCCCGCAAGTTTATCATAATATCTCTGCTGTGCATTCACACGGATAAAATTCAGGTCAAACTGTCCATTAGGACCAAATACACCCTCAACCTCATCTCCCTCGGCTTTACGAAGAAGGCCATGATCTACAAACACACATGTCAGCTGCTTGCCAATAGCTCTGGAAAGAAGTCCTGCTGCTACAGAAGAATCAACACCGCCAGACAGTGCCAGAAGGACTTTGCCGTCGCCCACTTTCTCACGGATTTCTTTAATTGTATGCTCAACAAATGCATCCATCTTCCAGTCTCCGGCACATTCGCATACACCAAGTACGAAATTGGATAACATCTTCTTTCCTTCTACTGTATGGAGAACTTCCGGATGAAACTGGATCGCATACAGTTTCTTCTCCGCATTCTCGGCTGTAGCCACTGGACAGTCTGCTGTATGTGCAGAAATCTCAAATCCTGGTGCTGCTTGGGAGATATAGTCTGTATGACTCATCCAGACAATTGTTTTCTCTGATACTCCTTCAAAAATTCTGGAGTCTTTTTTGTCAACCAGCAGCTCTGTTTTGCCGTATTCACTTACATCTGCTTTCTCAACTTTACCGCCGAGAACATGCATCATAAGCTGTGCACCGTAGCAAAGCCCAAGCACTGGAATACCAAGTTCGAATAATTCTTTCTGGTAAGTCGGTGAATCGGCTTCGTAACAGCTGTTTGGTCCACCGGTAAGAATGATTCCCTTTGGATTCATGGCTTTGATCTTCTCAAGATCGGTCTTGTAAGAATAGATTTCACAATATACATTACATTCTCTGACACGTCTTGCAACCAGCTGATTGTACTGACCACCAAAATCAATTACAATAACTAATTCTTTCTTCAAGGTTTTCCTCCTGTTTTTCCCTATAAATTCTCATTGGAATCGTTACTGTTCACGCTGGAAATCTCCGGTAAACAATAACCTTGAATCTTCTTTCCATTATAAATGAGTATTACAACTTTTACAACGACTAATTTTCTTAGCTGAATAAAATTTTCAATATATCGTAGATAGATTTTATCACCATGACGTTGGGTTTGAATGCACAGCTTTTTCATACTGTATATTCCTAAGCCGGTCACTTCAGGTGCGTTCCAGTTTATAAGTTCTTTAGATTTTCCTCATATATTTTTCAATTTGTCCTCACAGATTCATCACAAATTCCGCGTATATTAATAAACAAATAAAGCGAAAGCTTTTTTACATAGATTATAAATATACTTTTTCTTTTTCATACTTGCCGGGCCAAAAGGTCCGGCCCTCCTTCTTTTTAGGAGAATTTTCGGAAGTTGCTTACGTCGGAGAATTCGAATTTGATTTTAAATTTAACATAAAAAATCTCGGTCTTTAGAAAAGAACTGTCTTGATATTTCTTTTCTGACCGGGATTTTTATAATTCAGGTTCACTCTTCTTTTAACGAAAAAACACTGAGCCACAATAAAGTGTAGCCCAGTGTTTTTTCTTATAACTCATCAAGCCCATAATCTTCAAATTGGAGAGCTTCTTTATCCAATTTTAAAGCTGATCCGGTTTCTCAACTGTATAAACACTCTGATCCTGGATTGCCGTTGCTCCGGACAGATCTGCTGTGTCGCTGTAGGAACCAGTTATAATGGTGTACTCGCTGTCGCCCTGTACATACACAGTTCCGTCTGTACCCTGAATTGTTACAGTTTTTCCATTACTATCTACAATTGTTCCCTCATTTTCCAGAGATGAGACAGTACTGTCGCCAGTTACAGTCCAGGTGGAATCTGCGCTTACATAAACGTTGCAGTATCCCTCTCCGCCTTCGCCTGCATAACTCTCATCATCTACAACTGCACCTGTCAGGCTGCTGCCTTCTGTAATATAAAAGTCCAGATCACTGATAGAATCCCAGATCACATTTCCTTGCATATCCTGACTAATACCGGTAAAGTGGCAGTCAGCTCCGTTTGCTCCAGACTGTCCCCATCCTCTCTGGTTGGTATTACCTGTACACTGCAGGAAAAACTCATTCTCGTCGTTATAGTTAATATCTACATTATTTAAAGTAATTGTACTCTCTGTATTGGTTGTATAGAATACACCGCCGTTCTCAGAAGTCAGGCTGCCTCCATCCATCTGAAAAGTACTGTTTCCGACCTCAGAATCACCAGACATGCTCTGGTAAAGAATTACAGTCCAGGTATTATCATTCTGATCCAGATCACTCATATTTCCTGTCAAGTCACAATCATAAAGATGAATAGAATTCAGACCTTCGATACAAACAGCCTCTGAACCATTTGCTGTCAGAGTTGCATTGCTTACCGCAATATCAGCTGTACTGTAAATAGCCGGGGAACCAACGCCATTGGAAACATAATTTCCGCCATCAATCACCATTGTTCCGCCGCCTCTGTCACTTCGGATTGCTGCGGAAGACTCACCGTTCGTCTCCACATCCAGATCCCATCCGTAAAGAGTACCGCCACCAGCTACATGAACACCGCCAGAAGTATCCTGAGTCGTTTTCACAGTTGTACCAGATGCATATACAGTTCCATCTCCATATGCAAAAAGCCCTGCACCGCCAGCTGCATCTGTAGTCACACTGCCATCTTTCACATAAGCAGTACCGTCTATTGCCAGAACTGCTGCGCCTACACCATAGAAGCTGGAATTATCTCCGCCCTTGCTGTCCTCGGAAGTTCTAGTAATAGTATCATTATCAAGAGTAACACTTGCACCTGAAGAAATCAGTGCTGCATTCTCGTCAGTTCCAGTTGACTCAATTGTCTCATTTGATACAGCTGTATCTTCTGTATACTCATTTGCTGCCGTATAACTGTCCACACCCTGAGACTGACCACCAGGACCTCCCTGTCCTGGAGCGCCTTGTCCATCACCGCCAGGCTGGCCCTGACCACCCATTTCCATGGACATTACAGTAATGGAAGCAGCATTTCCATCCTCATCTAAAGTGATAGAAACGATATCGCCCTCCTGAATGTCAGAAAGTGAAATCTCCTCAGCCTCTGCGGACTGTCCGTTACCGTCTGGTTTTTCCGGCTCTTCTCCGTCCTGGCTATCTGTATTCTCACTTTCCTGGTTATCGTCAGCTGCGTCCTGACTGTCACTTGCTCCATCAGAAGAATCAGAATTCTGTCCATCACCTTCCGGCTTCTCTGGCGCACCGCCATTCTGTCCATCTCCGCCAGGCTGCATACCGCCTGCCTGCTTTGTGATCACTGTATCCGCAGTAATTGTAATCGTCTGCTCCTCGCCAGTCAGATCCAACATAGAAGGCGCCTCACCACCCTGGCCATTTCCATCCGGTGCTCCACCATTCTGGCCATCTCCACCAGGCTGACCCATCTCTTTCATAGTCCCAACCGCAATGGTAATCTCCGAATCAGAAACCGACTTAACCTCACCAAGTACCACATTCTCCTGACTCTCATCACCATTCTCATCCGAAGCAGCCGCCTCACCACTTTCATCATTCGCCGCATCCGCAGCCGTCTCCGTCTTACTATCCTCCGCATAAACCATAGCCGGAACAGAAGTTGTTGCTACCATAATTCCCATTAAAACAGCTAAATATCTACGTTTCATACCCATTCATTTCCTTTCTGTATTCATTCAACCCTTCCGAAATCCTCATTCTCTCCATCCGGATCATTTTGTTTTGTGTTCCTTATGGCTAATAATATACAGACCAAATGTGTGCAATTAATGGGAAAACTGTGTTCATTCCATGGTCAACCTGGTAAGAAACTGTGAACTCCACCAAAAGAATATGCCGCAACAACCAAATTCAGTCGAAATATACTCCACTCAAAAAATACACATAACAGAAATGATTTTTGACAGAACTCAAGAAGAAAGCTGACTAAAAATATACAAAAGAATAGAATATAGTAAACACGAAAATCTCCCCAAAAGGAATCAGCCAACGTTTCCTACCAGTACACAACGCTAAGCAAACGTAATTACCATCCGCCTCTCTTCCCAGGCGCTGCGTCACTTCCTCCCCTCCTTCAACTACTCCCACCTGCAGCCGCCGTCCTGTTTTCCCCTTCGCCAGTACACAGTGAGAGGAAGGTGGTGTCGGCTGGGGGCTTTGCCAAAATGGGCGTTTGACGAGTATAGCGTCCCTAAGAATTGCACTGTCTGAGCCCTGCAAGGGCGAGTTTGCAATTCTTAGGGACAATAGGCGACGCAGTCAAACGCCCATTTTGGCATCGCTCCCAGCCGACACCACCTTCCTCTCACGTACCTTAATGACAGAAAAAAAACAGGGCGCCATCACGCACCCTGCTTCATTCTCTTAATAACCTTAAGTCTGGTAAATTCCTCTCTCTCCTTCTCCTCCAACGCATTGGAAATATCCTTGGTCAGAGCCTCGAACTTCGGAATCGTAATATTCTTCAGCGCATTCGCCCTCTTCTGAGTCTTCTTAATATTACTAGCCAGCCGAATCGCTGAATTCTCAATCATAGACAGCTTAATGGAAAGCTCCTTCACCCTCTCAAAAGCCGCCTTCGCCTCATCCAGAGACATCTTCGTACTATAATAAGCATATGTCGGCACATTTCCCGACTTATCATACTCCACCAGCGGAATCTCCGTACCCATAACACTACGTGTCTTAATACGAATAGAATTCTCCACCGGCACCGTATGGGAAATCTGATCCACAAACGCGATACCCATCTCCATATTCGCTTTCTGCAAAGCCTCATACGCAGTTCGGAACGTTTCATCAATCTGTCCCTGGATATCCTTCGCCTGATCAACCAGATTCATCATCTCACGAATCAGAATATTACGCTTCTTATCCATCAGTTCATAACCCTGACGGGAAAGAGCAAGTGAATTTTTAGCCAGAATTAAATTACCCTTGGTAGGAAAGGTATTCGGATCCATTCAAGTCACCTCACACTTTATTTGGTAGTCTCGTGATAATACTGATCCAGAATCTTGGTATCAATACGGTCAAGCTCATCCTTCGGAAGCATACCAAGAAGCTCCCAGCCCTTATTCAGAGTATCAATAATACTTCTGTTCTCTGTATCTGTCTGACCGACAAACTCAGCCTCAAATGCCTTACCAAACTGCAGATACTTCTTATCCAGAGGAGAAAGCTCATCCTCACCAATAACAGAAGCAAGGGCTCTCGCATCTCCAACCTTTGCATAACAGGAAAACAGCTGGTTGGCAACGTCCTGATGGTCCGCTCTTGTGAAGCCCTCACCAATACCATCCTTCATCAGACGGGAAAGAGACGGCAGAACATTGATTGGCGGGTAAATACCCTGTCCATGAAGCTGTCTGTCCAGAACAATCTGACCCTCAGTAATGTAACCGGTAAGGTCAGGGATCGGATGGGTAATATCATCATTAGGCATGGTCAGAATCGGGATCTGTGTAACAGAACCTGTACCACCGGAAACAATACCTGCACGCTCATATAAAGTAGCAAGCTCACTGTAAAGATATCCAGGATAACCTTTACGGGAAGGAATCTCACCTTTGGAAGAAGAAACCTCACGCATTGCCTCACAGAAAGAAGTGATATCTGTAAGAATAACCAGAATATGCATACCTTTTTCAAAAGCAAGATACTCTGCTGCAGTCAGGGCGATCTTCGGAGTCAGAAGACGCTCAACAGTAGGGTCATTTGCCAGGTTCAGGAACATAACAACGTGATCGGAAGCACCGCTCTCCTCAAAGGTTCTGCGGAAAAACTCTGCAACATCATACTTAACACCCATTGCAGCAAACACAATGGCGAAATTCTCATCAGAATCAGCGCCCAGAGAAGCCTGACGCACGATCTGTGCAGCCAGCTTATCATGAGGAAGACCGTTTCCAGAGAAAATCGGAAGCTTCTGTCCACGGATCAAGGTGGTCAGACCATCAATTGCGGAAATACCGGTATTGATGTAGTTACGCGGATACTCACGGGTAACCGGGTTCAGTGGCAGTCCATTGATGTTCAGGCTGACCTCCGGTGTGATCTCACCAAGACCATCGATAGGCTGTCCAATACCGTTAAAGGTACGTCCCAGGATTTCCGGGGAAAGCCCGATTTCCATAGGATGACCACTAAGACGTGTATGAGTGTTTCCAAGGGACATATTATCTGTACCCTCGAAAACCTGAATTACTGCTTTATCTTCGTATATTTCAATGATACGGCCAAGCTTTTCGGTACCGTCATCCATACGGAAGGAGACGATTTCCTCATAGGAAGCGTTTTTAACGCCTTCCAGAACTACAAGAGGGCCGTTTATTTCACTAAGGCCTAAATATTCGATTGCCATAAAAAACTTACCTCCCTATCAGCCGTTTCTCTCTAATACGTTATCGTAGAATCTGTCGATGTCAGCCTTATACTGGTCAAACATCTCAGGTTTGTTATTCGGAACATCATATTTGATAGCAATGACACGCTCAAAAATATTGTCCTCCTTCAGTACGGAAACCGGCATTCCCTGATTAACAAGGGAACGGCACTTCTCGTACAGATAAAGGATGATCTCCATCATATTGAACTGCTTGCTCATCGGTACACAGGTATCCTCTGCATGGAACGCATTCTGCTGAAGGAATCCAAGACGGATAACCCTTGCAATCTCCAGAGTCAGCTTCTGGTCATCCGGAAGAACATCACTACCGATCAGCTTAACGATTTCCATCAGGGAACTCTCCTGGTTCAGAATCGCCATCAGCTGATTACGGTCGCTTACAAATTTAGCAGAAACATTATCTCTGTACCATGGGGTTAAATCCTCCAGGTACTCACTATAACTTGTAAGCCAGTGGATAGCCGGGAAATGACGGGCATAAGCCAGAGATTTATCCAGTCCCCAGAAACAGCGGACGAAACGTTTTGTATTCTGTGTAACAGGCTCGGAGAAGTCACCTCCCTGTGGGGAAACTGCACCGATGATGGAAACAGAACCCTCTGTTCCATTTAAGTTCTGCATCATACCCGCTCTCTCATAGAAAGCGGAAAGCTTGGAAGCCAGATAAGCCGGGAAGCCTTCCTCTGCAGGCATTTCCTCCAGACGTCCGGATAACTCACGAAGAGCCTCAGCCCAACGGGAAGTGGAGTCTGCCATGATGGCAACGTCATAACCCATGTCACGATAATACTCAGCCAGTGTAACACCTGTATAAATAGAAGCCTCACGGGCTGCAACAGGCATGTTTGATGTATTGGCAATCAGAGTGGTACGGTCCATCATCAGGTTTCCGGATTTCGGGTCGATCAGTTTACTGAAATCCTCCAGAACCTGTGTCATCTCGTTTCCACGCTCACCACATCCAATATAGATAATGATATCAGCGTCAGACCACTTTGCGATCTGGTGCTGTGTCATAGTTTTTCCAGTACCGAAACCGCCAGGAATCGCTGCTGTACCACCCTTTGCAATTGGGAAAAGGGTATCCAGGATACGCTGTCCGGTTACAAGCGGCACGCTTGCAGGGAAACGCTTGTAGGTAGGTCTTGGCACACGGATCGGCCATTTCTGCGCAAGTGCGATATCGCGCTCACTGCCATCAGAAAGACGAACCGTTACAATCGGGTCAAGGATGGTATATGCTCCGTCCGGAACTGCCTTGATAACCTCAGCCTCTCCAATTGTTGGCGGAACCATGGATTTATGAAGAATGGAAGCTGTTTCCTGAGTCTCGGCAATGATAGTACCTGCGCTTACCATATCTCCAACTTTAACAGTTACATGAACATCCCATTTCTTAGCAGTATCAAGGGAATCAACACTTACACCACGGGAAATATATTTTCCGGAGGATTTTGCGATCTCCTCCAGAGGACGCTGGATACCGTCGAAAATGTTATGAATGATTCCAGGTCCCAGAAGAACGGAAATAGCATCGCCTGTTCCCATTACTGTATCGCCTGGCTTCAATCCTGTTGTCTCCTCGAAAACCTGTACGGTAGTCATGCCCTTTTTCAGACCAATGACCTCCCCGACCAGCTTCTCAGGTCCAACATAAACCATCTCGGAAATCTTAAATCCCGGGTCGCCTTTCAGATAAATAACAGGACCGTTAACGCCGTAGATAATACCTGTTTTATTCATGGCTCAGCCCTCCGTCAAATTTGAATTCTTTTTTCAGCTTCTCATAAGCACTCAGGAAAGAGTTGTCGATCAGGATGTTTTTAGCCGGGATTGTGGCTTTGATACCACCCATAAACGGTTCATCGGAAATCTCAACTGTGAATCCGGTCTTTGCTACAATAGAGCGCTGTAATGCTGTATCTTCAGCGGAAAGATAGATAAAAATCTCATCATTTCCTGCAAATTCTCTTGCCTTCTGGATTCTGCTGCACAGATAATCCTGATACGCAGGACTCTCCATGAAGTTCTCCAGATGATTCTTAACCTCTACAAAAAGCTCGTTTTTAAGCTCTGTCTGTTTGGCTGTCCAGTCACGTCTTAAAGTCAGCTGCTCAGCAGAAAGTGCCTTGTTTACCTCACGGGTAGCATTTTCTGTCTCTGCCTTGATCTGTGCCTCGGCATCCATTTTTCTTGATTCTTTATGCTTTTCAAACATTTCTTCCAGACTCTTCTTATGGGCTTCCAGTGTATTCTCAGCCTCTGTCTGGGCTTCCGCAACGGAAGTGTCGTAGAAATGCTGCAGTTTTTCTTCAATTGTCATGCTTGGTCTTCTCCTGCCTATAACTTTAAGCCAATGGCTTCGTTAACATATCCGGTAATAAAATCAGGTTTGCGGCCTGTACCATGCCTGTCAGGGATTTCGATGATCAAAGGCGTTTTATGGTTCAGCTTTACATCGTCCACGATCTGGGGAAACTCCCGGCCGAATTTTTCGGTCAGGAGAAGGATCCCGATTTCTTTGTTGGCGATTGCTTTTTCCAGAGCGTCCTTCAGTTCGTCACGCTCATGGACTACCACGCCTTCCACACCTGCCAGTCTCATCCCTGTGCAGGTATCGATGTTGTCACTGATCAAAAACATTTTCATAATTATAATTTACCGATGATCATGAAGGAAATGATCAGACCGTAAAGAGCAACACCTTCGGCAAGACCTACGAAGATAAGGGATTTACCAAGAATGCTCTGATCCTCGCTGATTGCACCAAGAGCTGCACTTGCCGCACTGGCTACGGCAATACCACCACCGATACAGGAAAGACCTGTAACAAGAGCTGCTGCAATATATCCAAGACCTGTTGCAATACCTGCATCAGCGCCTGTTGCAGCCTGTACAGAAGAGCTTCCTGCAAACATAACCATTGCTGCTACTAACATTGTACCAAAGAAGAAAAATGCGTTTGTTGCGATTGTTGTTTTATAGCGTCCACGGCTCTTCTCGCCGATGAAATAATAACCAAATGGAACGATAATGCTTAATACAAGCGCTACTGCTAAGATAATCTGTGTCATAACTGTCATGATAATTGACCTCCTCGTGTTTTTAACATTTGTAATGTCACTGCATTTCACAGAGACATTTGATAAATATTTCACTACCAGCGGCAGTTTACTTTGCCTCCGCGTCAGAACGGAACGGCTCGAATTTTCTTCCGCTTCCTTTGTAGAAACGGCTGAACATCTCGTAATACTCAAGTCTCAGTACCTGGATACCAACGATCAGACCCTCAAGACCGCATACGAAAATATTTCCGAGAACAATCACTACCCAGTTCGGGCTTCCGTTCTCGGCACCGGCCAGCATCAGTACAACCTGCATCATAGCTGCATGGCTGACTGCATAAGCTCCGATACGCACGAAAGAAAGTGTGTTGGAGAAATAACTCAAAAGGACTTCAAACATCTCGAAAAATCCCTGAACAATAAACATTCCCACACCGCCTTCAAAGGCTGCCGGCTTCTTTTCCACAAGGTTTGTAAGAGGCTCTTTTAAGAACATTACAAGCAGCGGAAGAATAAACATAATGCAAAGAACAATACCGCCAGGAAGCTTATGGCCTGTCATGAACAATGCAATTACAATCACTGCGGATCCATAGAATACAAGGCCTGCAACAGAGTTGGTATCAAACCATACTTTCTCTGTATCCTTTGCTTTCAGGGAATTCATAATATTAAAAATCATACACAGAAGAATGATTCCCATACCAAAGCCAATAGCGATAATAAATACGGTATTCAGTTTTCCGATAAAAGGCACATTCATCATGGCATCCATAGGCCTTAACCATACAGGCTCTATAATATCCTCAAATCCGAAGACGCTGCCGAACATGAAGCCAAAGAATGTAGAAAAGATACCTGCACAGCTGATGATTCCGGCAAGATCAATATGCTTGAATCTGTAAAGAAGATATCCGCCGATCAATAAAACCAGACCCTGTCCTGCATCTCCGAACATTGCTCCGAAAATAAAGGAATAAGTAATGGCGATAAACCAGGTTGGATCCATCTCTCCATAAGCCGGAAGGCCATACATTTTGGTGTACATTTCGAATGGCTTGAAAAGCTTGGGATTCTTCAGCTTGGTAGGCGGTGTCTTATGGGCATCCTCCTGCTCATTCTCATCAATCAGACAGAAAATACGGGAATCTCCGGAAATATCATTCTGGAAAGCTTTGGCATCCTTCTCTGTCATCCAGCCACAAAGGATATAAAATGGTTCCTTCGGCTTATAATCGGCTGCTGCCTCTCCCTTATTGTCCCCATGTGTGCATGCTGCCAGTTTACGGATATCAAAGTTCCTTGAAAACTGGGAAAGTGTATGTTTGCAGGAAACAATGTCGGATGCATTTTTTCTGAAGAAAGCTTTTCTTGCCGCTTTGTTCGCATCAAGATCTGCAATTGTTTTCTTGTACTGCGCTTCAAGTGCTGTGTATGCAGCTTTGGCAGTTCCATCATACTGATCCGGTACAAAGATTTTTTCAAAGTGCATAGCAGAATATACGGCATGGATCCGCTGCGCTTCATGAACGGGAACAAAATAAATTCCCCAGATATAACGGTCATCTTCATCACATTTAATGAAAATCGTATCCAGATTATCATAAATGTATGTTTTAAATTTATCGAAATAATCTTTCTCGATCCGTCCAAAGCGATAATGGATATAACGCATTTTCAGGATTGACTGCACATCAAAGTCTACATTTCGGAACGGATAGATAATACGAAGTGATTCTGACAGAGAATCACGTTTCTCTTCCAGTTCCTGGCGTGTCTTGTTAAGGACATCCGCTTCATCTTTGATCTGCTGTACGAAAGAGAGAGCTTTTTCGATTGGCAGCTTCTTCGCAGAAGCCTGCTCCGGGTTCTCAACCTCTTCATAGAAGCTTCCGACTGTGCTTAAAGCTTCTTTATAAGGATTGATTTCAAGATAAGGAGAAAGATTCTTCACATCTGTGAGCTCAGTAAGAGCATTCTCCAGATGAATCTCATACCGGCTGAGGTAATTATTTACAACTCGGTCGATATCCTCTCTTGGCCCGGTAATGCTGACAAATTTCATTTTCTCAATCACATTGCTACCTCCGGGTTACTAATTGTTGTGAACATAATGCATTGCCTCGTCCGGATCAACCTGGTAACGAACACACTCCAGTGCGATGGTCAGACGGTTTACCTCATGCTCTTTGTGGTAAAGATAAGAATACAAAACAGCTACTGAATAAGGATCCTTGCGAGCCTCTTTCTCAAGCACGGTACGGAGCAGACTATTATAAAGCTCCTCCATGGAGATCAGGTTCAGCTGCTGATATTTCCTGCCATACCAGGTACGGGAAAAGATCTGCTCACCCTCTTCTTTGCTGGTAGCTTCCACCAGAGCTGTGATTTCTTCTTTCTTTAGTTTATAATTCACGGGAATCAGCTGTGCGTAGATGGCTGCCGGCTCCATTTTGTAATAACGCTTGGACCGCAAGATAAACTGCAGGTTCAGCATATCAAACTTCTCACCATAAGCCTTGGTGATCTCGTCCAGATCGTTTCCCTTGAATAACTTTTTGCGGACACTCCAAATCTGATTAAAATAATAAAGATCAAGAGCCATTCCGTAGTCAAATAAAAGTCCATTGCCGTTCTCATATACGCTCTGAAGCGGAGCATAGAATTCATTGCCCTTCAGGGCTGTCATGAACTCATCCATATTTCCGGCACCTGCCACTCTGTCAATGTCCAGCTTGGAATGGTGAAGGAAAAAGTCGCGGTAAGGACTCATATCCACAGGATCGGTGCTTCTGTGATCAAAAAGATTCGTCATGATCTCTTTCAGAACACGGATTTCGTAGCGCTTGGAATAAAGTGCCAGGAACTTGCGCTGCTCCTTGTTTGCAAAATTGTAAATGCGGGAGAAATTTCCGAAAATGGATTTCTTCAGAAGCTTCTCGATCTCACCTCGGTGAAGATTATTCTCATCAAGGTCTGACCATGCTTTCGCATATTCCGGCGTTTTCTTCAAATAAGCGGCTACCTGTGGAACGTCCGAAAAGCGGACGATTTCCTGAAGCTGTTCATCTGTCACCAGATGACTGCTCATAGCGCGTATTTTCGTGGAAATTCCGCTGTAGGAAAGAACGCTTCCCATTACATCACTTCCTCCTGAATGATCTTTTCAAAAATTTCTCTGGAAAGGCGTTCGTGATTCTTCGCATAGTAAGCGTCCAGCTGACTTAAGGCAGCCTGAGTGTCTTCCCGCAGGGATGACAGGCGCTTATCCTTCTCACCCTCAAGATTCCGGCGAATTTCCTTAATCTGCTCTTCTGTCTGTTTCTCCAGCTGGGTGTCGAATTCCTTGGACTGCCTTTCCATCTCAGCTGAAAGAGCTTTCTTCTTCTGCAGTGCATCCTTCATAATGGTCTCTGCAGTTGTCTCTATCTCGGATAACTTACCGATTATCTGTTCCATTTTTCCCCTCCTTTTTCAAGTTTTAAGTATCTTACACCCATTTTGATGAAAATACCAGTCAAACTTTGCCTAAAATTTTCACAAAAATTCAATACAATTCCAGATGATTTGACTAAAAATTAACAATCTTATCAATTCCTGTCATATCGAAATTTTATACTAGGTACACGTATTAATTATAAATAGGAAGAAAATCATATTTATACAGAATTTTCTCGTTTTTCCATTTGCATTTCTTGCTGATAGGTTTCATATTCAGTCAAAATTGGTCAATTTTTTCTAGAAGCTCTTTGCGTTCCCCCCTGACATAGAGCGTGTCTGAAGAATCACGATATCAATATTATTGCGGAAAAGCAGGAAATCATGTATAGTAGTTTTGTTAAGAATGAATACAATTTCAGCTGATTCTGACAAGCATTTTTTACCACCCGGTAAACTTTTGCAAAGAGCCGGAATCAGTTTCATACAGCTATAAATATAATTACAGGAGGAACCTATGCGACTTAGAAATATACCAGGCGCCAAAGACGCAATTGCAGAAAGTATCTACGTGATCCAGAATCCCCAGGAGAATAAGGGAAACTGGGACAAGGTTTTCCCACAGCATCAGCCTGTCCATCTGGAGGTTGGCATGGGAAAAGGCCGCTTTCTTATGGATATGGCGAAGCTCCATCCGGAGATCAACTATATCGGAATCGAAATGTATGACAGCGTACTCCTTCGTGCCATTCAGAAGAAAGAAGCCCTTGCAGAAGAAGGACAGGAGCTTTCTAATTTAAAATTCATGCGCATGGATGCAAGACTTCTTCCCGAAGTTTTTGAAAAAGGCGAAGTTTCCAGAATCTATCTGAATTTCTCTGATCCCTGGCCTAAGGCTCGCCACGCTTCCCGCCGCCTTACCTCCCGGGAGTTTCTTTCCCGCTACGACAAGATTCTGAAAGAAGACGGAACCATCGAGTTCAAAACTGACAACCGCGGTCTGTTCGACTTTTCCCTGGAAGAAGTCCCGGAAGCCGGATGGAAGCTTGAAGCACATACCTTTGATCTTCATCACAACGAAGAAATGATGGTTGGCAATGTAATGACCGAATATGAAGAAAAATTTTCTTCTATAGGAAATCCTATCTGCAAGATGATCATTCGTCGTTAAATGTTTCACGTTGCTGTATTTCTTTTCATATTATAAGGAAGAAATATCTGGCAGGAGTTTTTATATGAAGCGAACCAGATCTTTGCAAAAATTTGCTGCTCAATTTGGCTATGAACATAAAAACAGAAGCAATCCCTTCTCCGGCATAAAGAAGCATGCCAACGAACTATCCAAACTGCTGGACAGCATGTTTCCCAAGGACAAAAACGACAAAGAAAAATCATAAAAAGGAAGCCAAACAAATGAAAAATTCTCCGACAGAAGTGAAAAAGAAAGAAACGGAAGAGCGCAAACGTCAGGAAGAGCTGGAAAAACAAAAGCGTAACGAAACGTACCAGCTTCTTGGCGGTTCCCAGAATGACAGTGACGCAGACGACGATTCCTCATTAGACGGAAATATCCAACAGCTGGAAAATTACAGCTACTTTGACGGCGACAAAATTCTTGAATCCCTAAAGCTTGCCCCCAAAGACCGAAAAAACGGGGAAGCCATCTATCGCCAACAGAAAATGAATGTCACAGATATTTCCTGCGGCTACGACAGGATGAACGGTCAGCGCCTTGGCCAGATTGAAGCAACCTTCCAGACTGGCAGAGATATCTTCGGCGTCACCCTTCTTTTCTCTCACGAGGAAGTTACTTATGCAAGATGCGGATGCCCGGAATGCCACAGAAAATACTGGGGCTGGTATTCTGATAATTCCAGGTGCCAGTATACAGCTGCACTTGCCTTCTATATTCGTGATTATGTAAACCACAGCAATTTTTCGGATGCCACTGACATGAACGGAGACTATCTGCTGAACTCCTATCGCAGAGGACAGCTCAAAAATGACCAGAAAGAAACACCGGCCCATGTTTCCGCAGGTGTTTCCCTGGTTCCAAGACTGACACAGAATGACAATAAGCTTTCCGTTTCTTTTAAGGTAGGAACTTCCAAAATGTTCGTGGTAAAAAAACTGGATGACTTCTGCCGTCAGGTTCGCAACGGTGAGACCGTTCAGTATGGAACCAGCACCCAGATCAGCCACAAAACGCAGGATTTCACAGAGGAGAGCCGCAAATGGATCCGCTATATTGACCGGATTGTCCGCGAGGAAGAGCAGTTTGTAGACAAAATCCAGAATTCCGGCATCTATTTGCCAAAAAAATTTAATGTTGGCAATTCTCTGGATCTTTTTGGCTGGCGTCTGGACAGTTTTTATGACAATATTTGCAATGATAAAATAGATTTTGAAGATAAAACTCCGGATGCAGCCCGTAAAAAAGCCCAGCTTCACTGCAAAACAGGGAATCCACGTATTTCCATACGGATTCTGGATGCCTCTAAGGATAAAAAGCAGTTTGACGGTGTCACAGTAAAGGGATATATCCCAGAGCTTTTTCAGGGTATGGACTCTTCATACTTTATTCAGGATGACAGCTTCTGCAAAACAGAACCGGCCTTTATGGAAAAGGTCCGCCCATTGACAGCGCTTTCCAGAAATGGAGAATTCCACTTCCAGATGGGGCGCAATACATTGTCCAATTTTTATCACAATGTGCTGCCTCAGCTTCAGGAGGTGGCTGATATTACAGAGGAAAATCCTGAAAAATTCAGACAGTACCTCACCCCTGAAGCGCACTTCGTATTTTATCTGGACATGGAAAATGATAACGTTATCTGCAAGGTAAGCGCCTTTTATGGAAAAAGGGAATTCTCTGTAGGAAAGCTTTTACTTCATGAGAACATCTCCCCTGACCAGCAGTTCCGTGATTTTCCTCTGGAAAACAGTGTGCTGGATCAGACAATGGAATGGCTGCCTTACTATGATCCCGACTTTGACGTACTCCACTGTAATCATGACGAAGAGCTGAGCTATCAGATCATGGAGTCCGGAACTGCCGCCCTCATGGAGCTTGGCGAAGTACGCTGCACCAACCGGTTCCGCAGCCGACATACCTTAAAGACTGTAAAGGTTTCCGTTGGAGTGTCCGTGTCCGGCGGACTCCTGGATCTGAATATTTCCACGGATGATATTTCCAGCCAGGAGCTTCTGGATATCTTGAAAAGCTATCAGCTGAAGAAAAAATATTACAAGCTGAAAAGCGGCGAATTTGTCAATCTCCAGGAACAGAACCTGGAAATGCTGGCAGAACTGATGAAAACCCTTCATCTCACCCCGAAGGAGTTTGTCAAAGGAAAGATGCACATTCCAGCATACCGCACCTTATATCTGGATCAAATGCTGGAGAGCAACGAAAACATATATGCCAACCGCGACCGTCATTTCCGCGAAATCGTAAAAGGCTTCAAAACCATTAACGATGCCGATTTTGAAGAGCCGGAAAGCCTTTCCAGGATCATGCGAAAATATCAGAAGAACGGTTACAAATGGCTGCGCACCCTGGAAGCATGGAAATTTGGCGGAATTCTCGCCGATGATATGGGACTTGGAAAAACCTTACAGGTAATCGCAGTTCTTCTCGCAGCAAAGCTTGAAGGCAAAACCGGCACATCTCTGGTAGTGGCTCCTGCAGCCCTTGTTTTCAACTGGGGGGAAGAGCTTGCCCGATTTGCCCCACAGCTGAAGTTTTCCCTGATCGCAGGAAGTCAGTCCGAGCGTCAGGCGAAGCTTCAGACATACTCAGATTTCGATGTTCTGGTCACTTCTTACGACCTTTTAAAAAGAGATATTGACCAGTATGAGGAAAAAGAATTTTTATACCAGATCATTGATGAGGCACAGTATATCAAGAATCACACAACAGCAGCCGCCAAATCTGTAAAAGTGATCCACAGCCAGACCCGCTATGCACTTACAGGTACACCAATTGAGAACCGACTCAGTGAGCTTTGGAGCATTTTCGATTATTTAATGCCGGGATTTCTCTACGGTTACGACTCCTTTAAAAAGGAATTTGAAACTCCGATCGTAAAAAACGACGATGAATCTGCCATGACCCGTCTGCAGAAAATGGTGTCCCCATTTATCCTTCGCCGTCTGAAAGAGGATGTGTTGAAGGATCTTCCTGAAAAACTGGAAGAAGTCCGTTACGTGAAATTTGAGGATGCACAGCAGAAGCTGTATGATGCCCAGGTTGTGCATATGAAGGAAAAAATCGCTCAGCAGGACGAGGGCGAATTTAATAAGAGCAAATTGTGGATCCTGGCTGAATTGACGAAGCTGCGACAGATCTGCTGCTCTCCTTCTCTTTGCTTTGAAAATTACCGCGGCGAATCTGCCAAGGCTGAAAGCTGTATGCAGTTGATTCAGAGTGCTATTGATGGTGGGCACCGTATGCTTTTATTTTCCCAGTTTACTTCCATGCTGGCTCTTCTTCAGGCAGCACTGGAAAAAGAGGGAATTCCTTATTACATCATCACTGGGGAAACCTCCAAGCAGAAACGACAGGAGCTTGTGAAACAGTTCAATTCTGATACCACTCCTGTATTTCTCATTTCCCTGAAAGCAGGCGGCGTTGGACTGAATCTGACAGGTGCAGATGTGGTTATCCACTATGACCCCTGGTGGAATCAGGCTGTCCAGAATCAGGCCACTGACCGTGCCCACCGTATCGGACAGACAAAGAAAGTTACCGTGTACAAGCTCATCGCCCGCAATACCATTGAAGAAAAGATCCAGAAGCTCCAGGAAGCAAAGCAGGATCTGGCAGAGCAGATCATCAGCGGTGATATGGGACAGCTGAGTGGTATGAGCAGGGAGGATATTCTGGAATTGTTGTAGGAAATAAGGTACTATTGCTATTTAGTGTGTTAAAAGTTGTTCAAGGCGGACGCATTCGGACAATGGTGATTGCTCACTCGCCGGCGC
>OIWP01002146.1_pt1 | contig 21283 bp, 23 predicted proteins | sample 1587661 | NCBI WGS metagenome assembly OIWP01 (sample SAMEA3888899, study PRJEB22519) | human gut metagenome | biome: human gut; feature: human-associated habitat; material: faeces | place: Denmark | collected 2010 | reverse complement strand
GGAACAAACACATGAAAGGAGCCAGCAATATATGTCGGCTTACCCAGTTCATAACTCTAACCAACATAGTCTACAACTTAAGAACTTGCATCCTGTTATTTCCGTCAACCCGATAACTGACGTGCACCCATGCAAAATTGCTTTCGTCAATCAACTGATCATAGGGCAGGTTCTTTCGGATATATTCAAACAATAACTTGTTTTGCTGACGGTCGCCAGTATCAATATCAGCAGCTTCCCCTTTCATGTGCTGCGAGGTCTTACTTCCCTTGACGGCCGCATTAAGTTCCGGACAGCGATAACCACTGTTTACTGTTATAGGCTTTTCCCACCACTCACGTAACGGATCAAGCACATTATCTACCAAGGCAGTCAGAGCAGTCACATGCTCCTGTCTGCATCTGTTATTGATACCCAAGCGGTCAGCAGTCGTTGACTTGCAGAGTTCCGCAATCGTAAAATACTTCATTTCTTTTCCTCCTTTTTGTTTTGCAATAAAAAAAATATTGCTACTTTTGCAGAAACACATAGTGTGTTTTTCATGTAATAGAACAGAGGTTACCGGTCTGGCGAGGCCGGTTTTTCATTATCCCTACCGATTGCCCCCTGTTCCTCATCAAACAGTATCTGAGCCACCATCCTGGCGATATCATCCTTATTCTCGATAATCACACTCATTGTCTTCTCTGCCTTGCGCAACTCCGCTTTTTCCCACGATTTTTCGCGTACCGATTTAAACTCACAAAAAATGCAGTAACCCGTCCAGATCATAGAAAAAACAGGGAAGGGGATAATCACACAGCATAACAGATCAATGAAGCACAACTCTATAAATGGAGTGAAATACTTCTTCGCCTTAACGGCTGTTTTCTTATACCCCGTGGATGTTCTTGCCTCTCCCCGTTGCTTGGCTTTCATTACTCCTGTGATAAGATCCACTAACATCGCCCCCATTGTAGCCGCAATACACAAGGCTATAAGCACAATATGTATCATCATGTGCTCGTTGATAAAATTGTAGATTACACCTCTCATTGAAAGTAAGTTTTGAACACATTAATATGATAGATATTCACCTGTCCATAGTTGGCATCAAATATCTTCTTGATCTCGTAGCCCAATCCATAAGATAACGCTTTCATTCTTCGCCAGTTGATGGAACGCCAGTTCATATTATGCTCCTTTGCCCAACGCTTGATACTGTACCATTCTTTGGACTCATCAAGTTGCTCGGTCTTCTGTTCTATTTGTTTCTGTTGCTCCTCAATCTTCATTTGCTGTTGGGCAGCTAGCATAAGAGCCTCTCCAAAAGACTGAGGGACGTTATACTGAGAATGAAGCGAGTAACTACCTGTATTTACCACCGAAGGAACAATCTCATCAAATATCCAACTCTCAAACTCGTCAGCTTTCGGCATCTGGCTTTTGGTTATCAAGCGATAGATGTTGCCTTCGCTAATAAACTTCATTGATTTCATTTGTATAGCTGGCGTACCATCTGCTTTTAATCCAGTTTGTACCCCTACTTCCCGAATCGTTATGGAGGCTGGTTTACAGTGATCTATAATTGCTTTTGATGGATTCGAATACTGTAGAGAAGTGGCAATATCCATTCCGCAAAACCAACTTTTACCATTTTCAATATACATACGAACTTTGCCAAATAGTGGATGTTCGTAAACCATAATTTCACTCATTTCAAGAGCAGACGAAACTTTTTCTACAACTAGCATATTACTTCTTATTATATATTTAACAAACATGCCCTGCACTTTTGCATCACATTAATTATCAACGTTTTTAATTACTTTTGCCTGTTGAATTTTCGTAAGTCGTTGATACAAAATCTAAACGCAAAAATGCGTTTAGTAATTCATCATCTGTATTAAGAATTGGCAATACTTCTTATTACAGAGGCATGTCTTCTTTATTTGGTCATACAAAACAAAAAAGAGCCCGCCACGGAAATTAATCCGCAACAAGCTCTTGGCTTTATACTGTATATGATATGTCCTTTCGTCATAATCAATGTGGCGTGCATCTTCACACGCTTCCACAAAGATAAATATTGCTTCTCTCTTTCGCAAATAAGAATACAAAAAAAGAACGACCGCTAGCAAAAAGCACAGCAGCCGTTCAATCCACGCCCTACTCTCTATCCCATTTTCCCAAGAAGACAATAGCAAAGATATCAAACAGGTTGTATCCACATGGAAAAAAGGTTAATAAAATATATGTTGTATAATCTGTTATTTTAATTTAGATTAAACAAAAATAATATTTAAATTGTTTGTTAATAAGTAAATTAATTTGTTCCTTTGTAGCAGGCAATAGCCTTCATGGTGTGAAGTTACACCATACCCACTTTTAGAACGTGATCACTGTGGAGGCAATTGCTGTATTATAACGGCGGTTGCCTTTATTGTTGAACAATGAAACAATGGTTTAAGATACCTTCTTTAAAGAAGTCGAATAAGGATATGTATAGTGATGCTACTTATCATGGTAAAGATGATGGTGGTAATTTTATTTATGTTCCTAAATGGGTGGAAAATCTGTTTTATGGCAATAGAGGGAATATAGATTTTGACATGTCGACCGTTGAAGGGAAATCAAGAGCCTTACATGAATGTTGGCCGTTTGCAATGGTTCTAGATCATTGCGGAAGAATGATGCAGAATGGGCGGTATTATGTGACGGATATTAACGGAAACGAGAAGAGGAGTTTCAAAGACATTGTGACTCTTCTGAATCGTCCGAATGTGATACAGGGTGGGCGTTCTTTCATAAAGCAGGTTGAGATATCTTTGAAGTGTTTCGGTTTTTGCCCTATTTATACATTAAGAGCTTTAAAATCCGACCTTCCTAAATCCATGATGGTAATACCTCCCGAATTATTCTACATGGAGTCTCTTGGTAAGAGCCCATTTACTCAAACAGAACTTTCTTCAATTTCTAAAAGGGTATATATACGTTGGGGAAATGAGAATATAGAACTTGGTGATGAGGAGTATTTTGTCATATACGATTCGATAATGGATATTCCAAGTAATAATGGAGGGAGAATTACCTTCCACTCCCCTGTGGACGCATTATCTACTCATACTCGAAACTATATGGCTCAACTGATAGGGAGAGGAAACCTTATTGTTAATGGAGGACCTAAAGGGATACTATACGGAAATGATACGACTGACGTAGGGAATGCAGCTATTACTCCGTCTGAATCCAAGAAATTGCAGGATGATTTCAAAAGGAAATATGGTATAGTGCATAAGTTGTATGAAATCATGGTGACTCCTAAGAAACTAGGGTGGATTACATTAGGGTCAAATACAGACCAATTGAAGCTTCATGAGGAGGATAAGGCGTGTTTGGAAGCGATAGCTCAGACGATAGGCTTTGACCCCAATCTGATTATACAAGGAAGTACTTATGATAACTCTTCTCAAGCAAAGAAAGCGGCATATCAGGACCTTATTATACCTGACAGTGAATCTATAACAGAGGCTCTGACTAATGCTATATGTAAGGACAGGGCAATAATCAAAATGGACTTCACTCATGTCCCTTGCCTTCAAAAGGATATGAAAGAATTGGCGGATGCCTTGTCTACAGCCTCTAATGCTGTAGCTTCATTGTATAACAATCGGCTGATTACTTTTGAAGAGGCAAGAACCGAAATGTCCAATTTTACAGATATTGATCCTGATAATCCTAAGGGAGAATTTAAAAGTGAAATAAATAATGATGGAGACAAGCAAATACAAAAACAGGCTGGGGAAGCAGTATAAATCCTTAGCTTTTTATGCAAAGGAGATACAATATGATTCTGGCAGCAGAACTATCAGTGGCTATGCTGCGATTTTCAATAACATTGATAAGTCCGGTGACATGCTCCTGAAAGGTTGTTTTTCAAAAAGCATACAGGAGAGAGGCCCGGAAAGTTCTACTAATGATAAGATTATCATGTTGTGGATGCATGACATGCATGAGCCTATAGGACGCATTACGCTTCTGCAAGAAGATGAGAAAGGGCTTTACTTTGAAGCGTCTATTGATGATGTGGAAAGAGGAAATCAAGCGTTGAAGCAGCTTGAAAGTGGCACTTTGAACCAGTTCTCTATAGGTTATAGTTATGTATGGGAAAAATGTGAATATGACAGGGAACGTGATTGCTTGGTTGTAAAGGAAGTCATTCTGTATGAGATATCCGTAGTGTCCATAGGATGTAACGGAGAAACTGAATATCTTGGTCTGAAATCGGCAGAAGAATATGAAAGTGCGTTGGAGTCACTTCCGGTTGAAATAAGTGATGTATGTAAAGGACTTCCGATAAGAAAGAGGGAGGAAATCCAAATGTTAGTAAGAAAAGCGATGTCACTCGCTCGATACAAGCCGGCAGACAAGCCACTTGATGAAGAGGGAGCCGATGAAAAAATAAAACTATTTACAAAACCTTTAAAACTTAAAGAAGCATGAAATTTGACTTTTTAAGCAAAATTGATTTGTCGGTAATGGATGAGGTTTCCGTGAAGTCATTACAGGCGTTGCAGGACGCAATAAACGCTACTGTAGGCGATTTCATGGACGATACTATCGACAAAAAAACTTTTGAGGATAAATTAAATGAGGTTTCTCAAAAGATAGATTCCGAAAAGGAATTGGATACAGTGCGTAAGGAACTTGGTGAGATGAAAGAGATAATCGTTCGCATGAAAGGTGCAATGCATAAGAATGAAGACGGGCAAATGGTGTTCAAGTCTGTAGACCAGCAGATTGAAGAGCAATTGAAGGATTTCATCACAGTAGGCAAGCACGGAGAGAAAACTGTGGACTTGAAAACGGCTTGTAAGCAGTCCCCCGGTTTTAAGAAAAGCCTTACGCTTATTATAAACAAGAAGGAGGTTGATCCCTTGAAGAGTACGGGTGTGGCACCACATTATAACATGACAATTGATAGTCAGTTATCTGTTGATCCACGTTCCCAGACTGTAATCCGTAAATTTGCCAATGTGGCAGCAATATCTACACGATCATTGACTTATGCGGAGTTCAATCCGGGTAAAGAAGAAGCCGAATGGGTTCCAGAAGGCGGTCTTAAGCCTATGATGAGCGGTACATTGGCAGAAGTTACTATCAATGCTGGCAAAGTGGCTCTTGGCACAAAAGTAACCGAAGAAACATTATCTGATTTGCCTCAGTTGGTTGCGGAGGTTAGGGCTGAGATTATCAATCGTATTGGTTTGAAAGAAGAAGAAGGTATTCTGTCTGGTACTGGTTCCGGCGGTCAGATTAAAGGGATTGGGAGTGATATACCTACATTCTCTTTGACAGCTCTGAAAGTAGAGAAACCCAACACTTATGATGTTATTGTTGGTATGTATACACAGATTGTATCAATGTCCAATATGGCTTATCGTCCAAACCTTGTGCTTATGCATCCTCTTGACTATGCACAGATGCAGTTGACTAAGGATGTTAATGGACAATATCTCCGTCCTTTCCGTATTGGTGATGAACTGATTCAAGGTTTGAAAGTGGAAACCAGCACTGCAATCAAACAAGGTGATATTTGGGTTGGCGATTTTAACTATCTTAACATCCGTGATGTATGGGGTCTTACCATTACACTTGGATGGGAAAATGATGATTTCACTAAAAATATGGTGACTATCCTTGGTGAAAAACGTCTTATGGTGTATATTAAAAAGCAATATAAAACTGCATTTGTCAAGGATAAGATTGCGACCGTTATTGAAGCTATAACCCCTGCCGGTATTGGCGGATAAATTTATTAAACATTATGAAAGTAAATTTGACTAAAACTTATGAGGTTGAGTTCGCAAAGGACGGGGCCGTTTATAAAAAAGGTGATAAAGTAAGTGTTAATATGTTACTTGCAGGTAAGTTCTTCCAAGATGGACGTGTTGCCACTGTTCCTTCGGAATTGATGGAAGACGCTAAGAAAATCGGTGCTGAAGATTTGTTCAATAAAAAGAAGAACCTCAAAGATATTGTGTAATGTTGGTGGATTATACTTTTTTCCAAGGTGGTATTCTTGATATCGAAGGTGCAGTATTGAATATACATACTCCTTCTGAGACTAATAAGGCAATTGTTGACAGCCTTCAAGGCTTTGTAATGCAATATGAGCCGGAATATTTAGAGAAGCTCCTAGGGGAAAAGTTGTATAAGGAATTCTCATCCTATATTTCCAACGATGGAAAAACTAAGGAAAAAAGATGGGATGATCTTATAGCGCATCTTGTCATGAAATATAGTGATGGCGATAGGGAGATTTCCAAATCCCCCATCGCCAACTATATATACTTCCATTACTTGAGACATAATCACACTCAGGCGACTATTACAGGAGTGAAGGCTGATGGAGATGATGGCCGTCTTGTAAGTCCCGAAAGGAAAATGATGTTTGCATGGAACGACATGGTAAGAATGAATATCAGACTTGTGAGATGGCTTCAAGGCAATAATGCGGACTATCCGGATATCGCCACCGATTTCGAATTGATGGAAACAATTAATTCCTTTGGGTTATGATAATTGATATAATATCAGATGTATGTGCTTCCTTGTCAAAAAGAATGGATCAACAGATAAATTACATATATGGTGACAGTTCTTATATAAGGGAAACACTTCTTCTTCTTGGGAAAAGCAGGGTGACAGCATCGGGAAAATTCCCAATGATAGGGCTGTATGTTCCCTTAGACGAGGAAAGGGATAGTGAGAATTATTTTTGTAAGGCATCTGTAAACATAATAATCGCTACCAATACACTGGAAAAGTATACAAATGAACAACGTCGTGAGATATCTTTTGAAGGTATTCTTCGACCTTTGTATTACGGATTCATAGAAGAGTTAAAAAAATGTGATAAATTTGATTTCGGTTACTCCGGTATTGTAAGCCATACATATTCAGAAAATTATAGTTTTGGAAGACGTGGCGCTGTTGATGTTGACGGTAAGGAAGTTGGCGAAAAGATAGATGCTATTGAAATAAAGAATTTGGATTTAACAGTTAAAAATCAGAATTGTTATGCGAACAGATATTATAGAGTGCGGCAGCACGTCCGGATTTAATACTGGAATGAGTTACTGCCCCCTGCAACCGGACAAGGTCGCAGGTGTTATATTGGTCATTCATGGCAAAAAACTGCCCAAAGAATTGACTGCTGAGGCTTTGGAGGAAGCCTGTCATGCTGATTATCCGGACAGAATTTATCCTATTACAGGATTTTCGGAATACGCGGTAAGCGGCGGTGAACCCAATACAACAGAAAATGGTTATGCCGGGTCGGAAATAACGGGCTATTCGGCAAGGACGGATACATTCACGTTGCGTAAGTTTAATCTAGCTTTACAAGCTAATCTTGTAGCCAACAAGGATACATTGTTTGATATGTATGTTTTTGACAAGAATAATGTAATCTACGGAGAAGATGACGGGACAGATGAACTTGCGGGTTTTGCATTATCTGGTGTTTACCCTACAGGACAGGCTTATGATTCAAGCGGTCAGAAGGCTTATCTTGCGTTTAATGCGATGTATTCCGATACCGAGAAGATGATGAAAAACATGTCTGTAAAGCAAGCGGGTGTCAATTTGGAAAATGTTCTCAAGGGATTGAATTACGTTGAGTTTGTCAAAATGACATCTCCTGAAAATACATATAAGCTCGTGGATCATTATGACCGCACGGATCTTACTGCATATTATGGATCTATATTGTCTGAGAAGGCTTCAACGGTCGTTTCTGGTGCATCAGCACTGGAATACAGTAACGGTGTGCTTACAGCGACAGGAGGTGTGCCGGTGCTTAAATCTCCTTCTATTTTACAGGCTAATGGGGTCATTGGAATTGAACAATGGGTACAATGAGAATTAATGGAGTCACATTTATAGAGTCCGAGGTGGTCAAACTTTCATTGGATGAGTTTGTCGCTCAGAATATAGATGTATTCTGGAAGGACATTTCTAGAGAAAGGCGGAAATCAAGGCTGGTTTCCGTATATAATAGAATTATCAATAACAGTAATTTAGGAGGCGGGGGAGATTGATCCCCCGTTTTGCTATGACATTGGAGGAATACGCGAGATGTTGGAAGAAATTGGCTGATGGCATTCAGCCAATGATAAGGGATAAGATAGAAAGGGATGTTCCTCAGTTTGAGGAATATATACGAGAACAGCTATATAGTGGTGTTGATGGCGATGAAAGTCCTTTAATTCCCGGATATACAGAGGACCCATACTTTAAAAAAACTTATGGAGAGCATTGGAAGAAAAACGCCGAACGCTATAAAAATTGGAAGACAAAGATACAGAAACCGAAACCTTCATATCTGGGTTTTTCTGCAAGAGGGAACAATACTCCAAACCTTATCATACGTGGAGATTTTTATAGTTCCATCACGGCAATACCAATATCAAATGGTATAAGGATTGCCAGCTATGGCGTTTCTTTTGGTTCTGATATTGAGAAGAAATATGGTTATAAAATTTTCAAGGTAAGCTCCAAAGCAAGGAGGCATTATGTTACGTACAGGCTTATGCCCTCTATTGAGAAATTTATAAGGAGGTGCGAACTATAAAGTATTATTAACAAAAAATGGAATTGAACCGAATTATGAAAAACTGCTTGTGCCAAGGGAATAAGTCAATGAGGGAAATGGAGCATATGCGATCAATCGCAGAGAAGGCTGCTGTTATGGATGAATGTGTTTATATATTATACAAGGTTGGAGATGTGTATAAATTCTGTCGTGAAGGTGAAAACTGGTCGGGTGAGTTTGTTGAATTCATATTTCCGTAAAATGGTGATTTTTATCATTCTATTATTTTGGCGTTTCCCGTATTATTTATTAATTTAGCAACAGCGATAGATAGAGGTTCCGCATAGAAAGATATTATATATTCATTAAGAGTAATGGATATGATGCGGTGGCCGACTCCTCTATATCGGTTGCCGCATTTTTTTATATCCCGTATTAAGATGTACGGAACATCTTGTGAACGAAAAGACATGAAAACGAATCAAATCATGATTCGCCCAATGGGTGAATTTACAGTTAGTCAGAGAACAAAAGATAGCTATTTTGACGGTGGGGACTTGTTACGTCAATGGAATTCAGTAAAAGGAAATGAACAAAGAAAAATGGATGAGTTTCTTTTGGCTAAAAGAACTGGAGATTTTATAGAAGCGCTCATAGCTGAAGAACGTGAAAATGGTTTAGGGGAAAATTCCCCTAAAATTGATAATCAGGTAGTTAAGAAGAGTAAGGTTAAAGAGAAGGGTAAAGCTGGCAGACCTAAAGAAGAAGTATGGATGCATCCTTTCTTATTTACCAAATTTGCCATGTGGATTAATCCTCGCTTTGAAGTAAAGGTAATACGCTTCGTATATGATGAGATGATTCAATACCGTAATTTAGCTGGAGATGCTTATCCTGCTATGTGTCATGCCGTTTGTTCAATACTCCCTGGGGATATATTCCAGAAAAAGATTAAGGACTTAGCCAAGTCTCTAAACATCATAGTTTATGGCAAACATGAATCAGAAATGCGTAATAAGATTGGCGATGAAGATAAAATCCGCGAATTATATGAGTTAGAATTACAGATAGCTCAATGGATAGATTTAGGCTTTATCAAAGACTATAACAGCCTTAAATCTACATTGACTAAATTGTATTACCGAAAATATCCCAATGTTCTCCCAATGTAAATATTGATTTTTCCTCAAATGTCTTGTGCGAAAAGATATTTATTTTTTAATTGAAAAACAAAACTATCATTTATGTTGTAATTTAGATTTTGTCTAAATTGTGAATGTAATATTTAATAATTGCGTTACTATATATTACTATGCGTTACTTAGTATTACTATTAATTGATATTGTCTTTTGTTTAATATTCATACCATTGTATAAGATAAAAACATCATTTACCTTTGTAGTGCTACAACTTACTATTAAATATGCCAATGGGATTTTTTATGCCCGTAAGGAAACTTATATATTAAAATATAGGCAGACGATATCCGTGTATCATCGCCCAATGGCAATGGTAGGTTGTAGCAAACTAGGATATTTGTCTGCTTTTTTATTTAATAACAAATAATTTCATTTCATGCTACAACCAAATGAAATCTATTTGAACGGGAATAATAGTACCGTACAGATTGCGTCAGCTCACGAAACGAGCAAGACTTTCTCCTATAATGGAAACGAAGTACTTTTTGACATCAAAGATGATGTTATGGTTAACGCCACACAGCTTGCTAAAATCTACGGAAAGCGTCCCAATGATTATTTGTCCTTACCTGCTACAAATCAATTAATTAACGCAATTACAAGAAAATATGGTATTTCTGAAAATCAATTAGTTATATCAAAGGCAGGTTCATCACATAACGGAGGTGGTACTTGGATGCACGAAGATGTAGCCTTAGAGTTTTTATCCACATTATCAGCCGTTAGGATAATTCCCCTAACGGGTTTGGTAGATAAAGCCTTCAAAAAAATATTGTTTTCGTTGGTAGACTTAAGGAATTGTTGTACCTTTGCAGTGCTACAAGTTGATAGAATTATCTATCTCGCAGAGCAAGCGGTTAAGTTGCTCATATTTTATATGGGTATTTTTTATGCTCATACTTTAGGATATTGGCGGTTGCCTATACGTAAGTTATTGTGTGCTCTTCGGGGTAGACTATCAACTTGTAGCAGCGTATATGGTAACCGCTTTTTGTTTGCCTATTGCCTTCATAAATAACTTTTAAATGCTACAAGTTATGACAGATTTAATTTTATACAAAGAAACGATGAGTTCACTTGGAATAGCTGAACTCACTGGAAAGCGACATGATGCTATCTTACGTGACATCAGAAACTTACTTAATCAAGGAGTAAACGCCCACAATTTTGTGGAGGTTGAATACACCGATAAAAAGGGTGAGAAAAGACCTTGTTATGAACTTACAAAGAAAGGTTGCCTAATCCTTGCCAGCGGATACGATGCAAAACTCAGGGAAAAGATTATAGATCGTTGGGAAGAATTGGAAAGGGACAAACAAAACGGGAATTTTCAAACTCCTAGCACCTACATTGAAGCATTGGAGGCTTTGGTAGCTTCTGAAAAGGAGAAAGAACGGATGCGTATTGAATCGGAGCAACAGAAAAAGCAAATCGAACAGAAAGATGCTAAGATAGAGAAGCTCCAGCCCAAAGCTGACTTTGCCGACAAAGCCTTTGCGATGGAAGGCAAATGTGATATAGGACAGGCTGCCAAGATACTCGGCTTACCATTCGGACGAAATACCTTGTTCAAGAAGCTTCGTGAAGCAGGAGTATTCTTTGCTAACAGGAATGAGCCAAAACAGAAATATATTGATGCAGGCTACTTTGAGATGAAAGAAAAGCCTATCCCAAGAGATAATCATCCGGGCTTTGTCGTGATGGTTGTGCTATGCACACAGAAAGGGCTTGCATACATCAATTACCTGTTTGGTGGCAAACGTTCTGACGGAAAATTGATGAAAATAGCCTATTTAAATCTTACAATTAATCAAGTCTTTCCCACCTTATTTTACGAGGTGGGCAGACTCTTTACATCCGTTAACGTTGAGATTCGCAACATAACCCGAAAAGACTATGAAAACAATAGATAAACTTGAAATTATACTTCAAAAAATGAAAGAACAAAATAATAGACTTGAACGGATATACGGCAAACATCTCAAACTGATTGTATGCACTGGGAAAAGAAGTGAGAAGGTGAAATTTAAACATGAAGATTGAAGTGCTATGTTTGTAATTTATTTAGACAGTATTCTAAATTGCAAACAAATATGTCGTAATGTTTTGATTTGATTTTAAAAGTATATTACTTTGCTGAAAATAACCAAATTATTATAACTATATAAAAAAAGTATGATATGACAATAGGAACTGTTGTTTTTTTATTATCAACTGCTATAGTCTTGTTTATGGGCAGGACTGTTATTATGCGTTTTTTAAAAGATAATCTATTGATAAATCTTTCTAAAGGAACTTATGCAAAAAGTGTAATTATTTTTATTTCTTTAATTACTGTTTTATTATTGTATACTGGTGGCTATTTTAGAGTTAATAAAAGGGAAAGTTCTAATAATAATTCTTATGTAGTTTCGCAGGCGTTCAGAGATGCTAAGAACGGTATAAAAAAAATATTAAAATCTCCATCATCTGCGAAATTTGCAGATGAATTTGATGATGAAACAAAATATAAAATAAACTCTGATGGATCAATTATAATTCAATCCTATGTTGACTCGCAAAATAGTTTTGGAGCTATGGTCCGTACCCATTATATATGTACTGTAAGGAATGGAGAAATAGAAGATGTTGCTACATGGTGATTGATTAATATTTTCACTTTAGAGAGAATATTTATTGAAAAAAGAGAAGGTTTTGCTTCTCTTTTTTATTTTCTTATCTTTCTAATAATGAATTAATCACTATCTTTGCTCTTAGAAGGTGCATGAAGTCATGTATCACCCAAAACTTACGAAAAGTAGTATGGCAGGAGCAGAATTTAAAATCACGGATGAAATCTCGTCCAGTATATTTACAAAGCTTGAAAAACTTTCTAAGGATTTGAAAACATTGGATGATGATTTTAAGAGAACATCCAATAGTTATGCGGATTTTGCTTCGAAACTGGCGATTCAAATCAATGCAAGTCCTGGAAATTTGTCGGAATTGGATAAAAAAAGCAAGGAATACGAGCAGACAGTAAAAAAACTACATGATACCCAGAATAAACTTGCCGACTTGCAACAAAAATACAAGGAATCACTTAAGCAAGTTAATGAAGTAACCAAACAGGCGGTAAATAATGCGCAAAAGGACGCAAAAGCAAAGAAACTTAATGCTGAAGCTGAATTGAAACTTGAGAAGGCGCAGACAGAGCGTCTACGCCAGCAAAAACTACTGAATCAGGAACAGAAAAAACAAAAACTGACTACAGAACAGGCGATACAGCTTTCAAAACAAGAAGTCCATTCAATTGCTGAAGCTGAAGCCGTAAATAAGCAATTACGTCAGGCTGTGAAGGATTTGACAGATGCGGAAGATAAAGAAGGGAAGATACGTCAGCAATTGAATTCGGCAATAAATCAGAACACTAATTATATAAAAAGGAATCGCGATGCGTATGTGCAGGCGAAAATGACAGTCGGCGATTACAAGGAGCAGATAAAACTGGCAATAGTGGAATTGAAGAACGGCAATGATTCAATGAAAAACTTTGGTATTGTCGCAAAAGGGTTTGGAGGAATAATCAAGACTAGTATTGCTGGTGGAACCAGACAGGTCGCTTCTAATGTGGGTTCAATGATCAAGGGCTTTGTCGGAGCCCAAGCAGTTATTACAGGAATTCAGAAGCTAATAGGAGCATTTAAACAGGGGATTAATACGGCAATTGACTTTGAAGCTGCAAACAGTAAGCTCGCAGCCATATTGGGTACGACCAAAGGAGAGATAAAAGACTTGACAGCAGATGCTAGGCGTTTGGGAGAATCGACAAAATACACCGCCTCAGAAGCGACCAACCTGCAAATAGAATTATCCAAATTAGGCTTTTCCAAGACAGAGATACTTGATATGACCGAGGGAGTGCTGAAATTTGCCCAGGCTACTGGTGCTGAATTGCCGGAAGCTGCTGCTTTGGCTGGTGCGGCTCTACGTATGTTCGGGGCTGATACGGAAGAAACGGGACGGTACGTATCCGCAATGGCTGTCGCAACAACCAAGAGCGCCCTTTCCTTTTCCCACCTTCAGACAGCAATGCCCATCGTCGGACCTGTTGCCAAGGCCTTCAACTTCACAATAGAAGACACATTGGCCTTATTGGGCAAACTGGCAGACGCAGGATTTGATGCTTCCATGTCGGCTACAGCCACCCGGAATATATTACTGAATTTGGCTGATGGCAGTGGTAAATTAACACAAGCTCTTGGTGGACCAGTTAAGACATTACCGGAATTGGTTGACGGATTGAAAAGATTAAAAGAACAAGGGATTGATCTGAATTCCACACTGGGAATGACCGATAAACGAAGTGTGGCAGCTTTTAACGCCTTTCTGACCGCATCAGACAAGATCGTTCCTCTCCGTGACCAGATTACAGGAGTGGAAGATGACTTGGATAAAATGGCCGATACTATGGGGAACAATGTACAAGGCGCATTGAATAACTTATCATCAGCCTGGGAATCTTTGATGCTGACTATAATGGACAATACCGGAGCCATGAAGGATTTTATCGACATGGCAACAAATGGCATACGCAAAATAAATGAATGGCTAATGAGTGCGGAACAACTTGCAGATAAGCAAGTTGAAACAGCCAAGAGAGCAGCATCCCCTTATGCGGAGGAATCCATAAAATCTGAGATTATTGCCATAAACCGTTTGAAAGATGAATATATAAAAGCTGGGGATGACGAAACGACAGCGTTGGAAAAAGCCAAAAATGAAAGAATTGCCGTTCTTGAACAGGAGTTATCAAAGCAACAGTCTTTAAGGAATAAATTCTATAATGAGAACCAGCAATTATGGAAAGATATGGAAGATGCTTCATTCTTCAAACAGGCGTTGGGATTGGAAAAGACAAATGCCGAATTCGGTAAAGAACAGACAAGAACTTGGAATGAATATCTGGATAAAGTAACTAAAGTGACTTCTTTGGAAAAACAGATTGCGGATATCAGGGAAATATCAAATTCTATTGATGATGCATCTGGAACGTCTACGACTTTAACAGACAAGCAAAAAAAGGAATTGGAGAAGCAACGTAAAGAACAACTTAGAATCGATAAGGCGTATCAGCAGAGCAGATTGGAGTTAATGGATGAAGGTCTAGAAAAAGAACTTGCGAGTATTCGGTTGAATTATACGCAACGTATAGCAGAGGTGAAAGGAAATAGTGAGAAAGAAAATGAAACCCGTAAAACCCTTGCTGAGAAGATGCAGGAAGAACTTGCCAATAAAGAGATCGATTTCTATCTGAGTCAGGAGAAGAAAAAGTTACAGATAACATTAGAAGCAGTCAAAGAGGGAAGCGAAGAGCAACGTGAGTTGAGAATGCGAATGATAGATTTGGATGAAGAGGCTGAGATAAACGCCATGAAGGGGAATTATGAGAATCTTCAGGCAGTAAGGGACAAATACGAGAAAAAGCGCATAGACGAGCTGAACAGGCAGACATATGAAGATATCAAAAGAATGGAGAATTCTGCTTCACGGCAGGCGGAGGCATTTGTGGTAGGGCTTGCTGAACAGCAGAACGAGCTTGAAAAAAGCCACCTGAAAGGCGAGATGAGTGAAGAGAAATATAAGGAGGCCCTTTATAAACTCACGATAAAATATAATAAAGAAATGCTTTTGGCTCAGATATCAGCAGCCGAGGCTGAATTGAAAGTGGCGGAGGCAACCGGTACCATCCCACAGGAGAAGATAGAGGAATTAAGGCTGAAACTCCAAAAGCTGCGCGCGGATTTTGGTTCGTTATTGAATGATGAGGCGTCTAATGAAGCTGAAAAAGGGAAGAAACAAGTAGAGGATTGGGCGGATGCTTTGAAAAACATTACAGATCCCTTTCCTTCCGAACAAAGCGGGTTTGCAGATTTCTTCTCAGGGATTAATGATGTGCTTGGAGATTTGGCCAAAAAAGCCCAAGAGGCAGGTGGTTCTTTTTCTGATATGTGGGCTAATATGTCAAATGGAGAAAGGCTTAAGCTTGTTTTAGGAAGTTTGGCTAAAATCTCTGACGGTTTGAATTCCATGATGCAGAACATATACGAGAACCGCATATCCAAAATTGAAGAGGAGCAGGAAGCCAATGAGGAAGCGGGGGAACAAGAACTGGCAAGGATTGAGCGTCTTGAAGAAACAGGTGCTATCAGTTCGGAAGAAGCGGAGGCCCGTAAACGTGCCGCTGAGGATAAAACAGCACGAAAAAATGAAGAATTGGAGAAGAAGAAAGCTCAATTGCAACAAAAACAGGCAAGATGGGATAAAGCCAATAGCATCATACAGGCTACTATTGCAACGGCTTTGGCTGTAGCGAAGGCGTTGCCTAATTTCGTACTTGCTGGTATTGCGGCGGCTATGGGGGCTGCGCAAATAGCTGTGATAGCATCACAACCTATACCTAAGTATGCCAAGGGTACTGATTCGCATAAAGGCGGATTGGCTGTAGTGGGTGATGGTGGTGTTCCTGAAACAATCGTTACTGAAAAAGGAGCGTATATTACTCCGTCTGTCCCTACTTTGGTTGACATCCCTAAAGGTGCGAAGGTTATACCTTATGCAGTGGATATGGACAGGATAAAGGCTCATGCAAATGATTTTGATGGTCTTATGGCATATAGAAGCGAAAACGATCTTCCTCCTGTATCAATAGTTAATGATTATAGCGAACTGGAGAAAAAGATAGGGCATCTGGAAAAATCACAGCAGATAGGATTTGCAAAATTAGCCAAGGCGATAAGAGAAAACAATTATCAGCAATTTTCAAAAAGTATCTGATTATGAGGTATACAAGTGACATATATGAACTTCCCTTGTCCGTTTTTATAGAGATTTATACCAATGATAGCAATACTATTGAATTTGACGATGAGGACAAAGGGGCTGCATCGTCAAAAATTATCAATGACTATATAGAAATTGTCGGGAGCAAACAGTTGTTCTCTGAGATATTGAATTGTAATGAGCGTATGAATCTTGCAATGACCGTGGAGTGCATGAAGGCATGTGAGAACATGATGAAGTTGAAAATGTATGATGAGGTGCGTGATATTCTGATGAAGATAGGTTATTCGTGTAAAAAAGGTGATGTAATGGCTATGAATGCTAGAATATCCGCATTAAATTCCCGTGCACAATATGATTTGGATAAGATAAGTAAGGAAAAGAATGAGGAACTGAAGGAGAAGCCTACAAAACGTGGATTTATAAATGAAGTTGTCGCTATTGGGAAGTATAATAAGATGTATATCAATCCGAAAGAATGGACCGCCGGATCTTATGCCTGTCTTGTAAGGCAGACATGTGACGAAATCGATGGGTTGAATCGTAAAAAGAAATAATTATGTATTATCGATGTGAGTTACTTATAAATGGTCTGAAGTACAGGGTTACTGATGATCTTGAGAATTGGGACGAGGTGAAGGCTAGTTTCAAGAGAAATGACTATGACGGTGTTATCCGTACATTTTCCAACAAATTTTCTTTTGCTGGGGATGCTAGAAAATTGCTGTTAAAACAATATGATGAAGATTATTTGAATGCTTCTGCCTCAATAATAATAAGTACAAGAAATAACAGTTGGTTGTATAATGAACGGTTTAGTTGCGCTCTCAATTTCTCTACATTGCAGGATAATGGTCGTATCTTACAGATAAATGCCGTGGATGATAGCGTGGCGTCCATGATAAAGTCAAAAGAAGGAACTCAATATGAATATTCGGTCGAAGAGGTGAAAAGCCCCATTCCTCTTGTTTATGACGGACTTGAACTTTTTGAATCAGCAAAATGGGTTCCTACAGGTGATACATTGGAAGACGATGGCACTCTTATTAATGTTTATTTCAGCAAGAAAATGTCACCAATGCCAATATATATAACTGCCAGTGATTCCTTAATAAAGGGGTCTCTTGAATTTAATGATCAAACAGTAGCTGGTGATGATGTATATTCGATAAAGGCTCTGAAATCAATTAGGATAAATATAGAGTTTAATATTGATATGTTTGTGTTTAGGGAATATCGGTCTGGTGTTTTGGGATATGATGTAAGAGGTGTGAGGCTCCAGATTATGAAGATAAGTAATGAGATTGATAGTAATGGGGAAACGGTGATAGGAAGTTTTGAACTTACGACAGAATCAGAAACGCCAGTGGAAAAGAAGGTTTCGGAATCGTACAATATAAGTCTTTTGCATAATGATAAAATAATAGTGAGAGCTATGTATGTCAATGAGAAAGAAGAGGTTGTACCTGTATTGCCGGATTTTCCATACAAAGTCTCAACATCAAGTTATTTTAAAGCATCATGGAAAAATCGAATAAACCCTGTTGAGATGGATGTTATAAAGCCCGATACATTGCTGAACAGATTGCTTAAAAGTATTAATGGAGAGAAAGATGGTTTGACTGGAGTGATTGAGGGGACAGGAGATAGAAGGCTTGATAATTGTATGCTCTTGGCGGCTGAATCAGCCCGTAAGATTCCTGGAGCCAAAATATATACATCCTTCACCAAATTTGCAAACTGGATGAGTTATGTGTTTGGTTATGCTTACGACATATCCGGGAATACAGTAACTTTTCGGCATAGAAGCAAGTACTTCTCGGATGATGTTGTCAAAAGGATAGATGATTTATCTGATTATGAGATGAAGGTTAATTCTGCATTGGTGTATTCTCGGATACGGATAGGCTTTGACAAACAGGATTACGACACGGCTAATGGAAAGGATGAGTTCCGTTTTACGAATGAATATACCACAGGCGTGACCATGACGGACAATAGCCTTAAAATGATATCTCCATACCGTGCGGACGCATACGGCATAGAGTTCCTTGCTGACAAGATAGGTGAAGATACTACAGACAACGAAAGTGACACTGATTTATTTATGGTAGGGGTAAAATCTGATTCGTCTGGACTTAAGTATATATTGAACAGGGATTATCTTATGGGTGGCGTTCTCAGCCCTGACACAATGTTCAATGCCATGTTTTCCCCTTCTTCTATGGTTTTGGCCAATGAAGCATACATCGGCTCATCTGTTGAGATGCTTACTTTTGCGTCATCAGATGGTAATAGTGATGTGGGTATTGATGGAATGGGGGAAAGTAGGGATATAATTCTTTCAAAAAGGATGTTTACTGTGGCGGAGGTGGAATTTGAGACTTCGGATGTGGAACTTCCGGAAGATCTTACAGGAATTGTTGAAATGGAATACCAAGGCAAAGTTGTACAGGGATATTATCAGCAGGCTGATTACAATTTTACAAAATCACAAAGTTCAAAGGTAACTTTGATCGTGAAAAATTTAAATTCGTTATAAAGATTCAAATTTTAATTGTTATATTTGCAATGAAAGCTTGTGAAGTCACAAGTTACTAGAAACTTACGAAAAGACTATGATATCAATCGGAGATGTTTGTCCGTTATTCTTTAAACCGCTGAAATATAAATATTCAAATGCTGGATGTTTCAGACAAGTATTTTCTGTGTCAGACAACATCCTGCTGCAAATCTTTTGTGATAACGGCGAAAAACCTTCAGCTTATTTGAATGATAAGATCGGCAATATTTCCTCCAAGATAACACTGCTTACTTATGATGTAAATGAAAGCATTAAGATGTATTATGCCTCATTATCTCCTTCGGAGGGGATATATACAGTAACTATAGGCGATAAAGAATGTGAGGAGTTCTGCGTGTGTGAGAATATAGGTGATTCTATTCTGATTGAATATTCCCATAAAGATAATAATTCTGCGTTTGATAATATATTCTGGATTGATGAGGTTCGGCAGATGTTCCAGTTCAGAATAATAGGAGGATTCAAGCCGGATGGGGTGGAGTTGAAAGTTGGAAACGAACAGTTTGTGAATCAGAAGCAGGAGATAATAGAAATGTATTCTCTCCCTTATAAAACATTTGATTTTGTTTTCGGGACAAGTTGTGGCGTTCCGTATTATATAGCGGAGTTTATAAATAAGGTACTTTGCCTTTCTCACGTCAGCATAAACGGTAATTTGTTTGTACGGGAAGGGGATTCTGTCCCGGAAAAGATTGATACAATAGGTAAGAAACAGATGTTTATATATAAAGTGACTTTACGCCCTAGACAAAATGATATCGCCGGGATCGGAGGCAAAACAGAGATTGCAACTTCATCTTCAGGAATCGCGTTTTTACTAACTAATCCAGAAGAGGACGATGTGTTGAAATATAAGAAGGCGAAAGCTGCTTTTGTTAATGAAAATTACGTGTAATCATGGCTAGAAATCGTCCTATAAAGATATTGTGGTACGGTTCGGAAACGGATGATGAAGGAAATCCGATTATACCGAAAATATCCCCGTCATTTGAAAAGCGACTGGAAGGGTTGAATGAGGGAGAGATATACATACATAATGATGATAATAATCCTTCTATTTACATAAGAACCAATAAAGACAGGGTTGTTGCCATATCGGGAGGTGCAAATATAAGTGAATTGGCTAAATATTTTTTGCGCAAAGACAAGGAGGACTCTACAAATTTTCTTTTATCATTACTGGGCGGAACTGTCATTAAGAAATATGCCAAGTTCGGTGATTTCGTTACTGGTGTATCAGGTGGATACATAGACGAAAAGGGCAATCTTGAAATGGGAAGCGGTGTATTTCGTAAGCGTTTGTTTGTTCCTGAAATAGCTTATAACCGTACAACCTATTTCAAAGGACGTATGGTAAACTCCCCCGGTGGTGGTTGTACCGTATTGTCATACGTGGATAACGGCGATGGAACCTACACCATCGCTCCCGATCTGACAGATGCGGACGGATTGAGCCAGTTTGTTGATGACATCCTTACCACCTATTTTGTGACTAAAAATAGCGAAGGCAAACTGAACGGTTTTGAAGAAATGAAATTCCGTGTGACTGCCGCAGATTATACTGCCAAGAAGTTTACTGTCATTCCCCGTCCGGGGCATTCTGACTGGAAACCTGCCGAGCAGATGGTATTGGCACAAACAGGTAACTTTACGGACCCGGAACGTCAGACTTATATACTTATTGATTCAGTCAACGGAAACAACTGTATTACATTCTTTGACAATGCCAACACTTGGGACCCGGAGCCGGCGCAGATGCCTGCGTGGTTCGGCAAAAAAAAGGGCATGACCGTTAACGGAATTGATTGCGAGAAATATTCAGCCGTGTTGCAACAGGTCTTATTGACTGGGCTTATCTTCCAGATAGATGAGATAACGGGAAACAAGGTTCGTGTACCCTTGGACAAGGGTGAATGGGTTGCAGGGAAGTACGCCTACTATGACCGGGTGTCACATAACGGGGCTTTGTGGTTGTGTGTTGATGATAACGGAACGACAACAGAACCGTCAGAAGGTAATCCGGCGTGGTTGAAACAAGTGGCGGAAGGAGCGGACGGAGCGACAGGTCCGCAAGGTGTTCCCGGAACGCCGGGGAAGGA
>OIWP01002131.1_pt1 | contig 21396 bp, 20 predicted proteins | sample 1587661 | NCBI WGS metagenome assembly OIWP01 (sample SAMEA3888899, study PRJEB22519) | human gut metagenome | biome: human gut; feature: human-associated habitat; material: faeces | place: Denmark | collected 2010 | reverse complement strand
ACGCCTGGGGCACCCTGCAGAATGATGTTCTTCTTCGCGCGCAGGACGTTGCCGAGGGTCTTGTAGCGCTCGCCGTCCATGTAAACCTCCGAGAGGAAGTCCTCGGACGTGTACGCTGGGTATTCAACCTCTTCTGTGTCTTCCTCGACTTCGCCGCCCTCGTCCTCGAAGAATGAGTTGAGCTTCTCAACGAGGTCGGGATAGGCGGTGATGTCCGTCAGGGTCTTCACGGCGAGGAGGTCTTCCGTGTGCCACTCTCCTCTGTTTGTCCAGCGTACCCTGCGGATGTTCGGATAGGAGTCGCCATTTTCGTCGAATTGGTAATCCCCCTCAACGATGCCGCGACCAATAATTACGCTGCGGCCCCGCTTAGCAAAGACAACGTCGCTCGGCTTGATTTCGCGCGAGAACTGCCAGAGCGCGAGCGCGGAGTTCTTCTGCGAGTACTTGCTACTGTACAGGGTGCGCAGGTTCTTGCGGATGTCTTCCTTGCTGGCGTATTTCTCGACGTCGCCGAGCTTGCTCCAGCCAACGCCCATTACGCCACGTGCGTAGAAGTCATCCCACCTCGCGGCACCGTCTCCCGGGGAGTAGGTCCAGTAATGTGTGGTCTTGACCCCCTCGTCTCCAAGGGAATTTTCTTCCGCCTTCTCGGCTGCAGCCTTCTCAGCGACCTTCCTCTCGCGGTTGACGCGCTCAGACTCCACGAAGGCGGCAGCCGTCAGCGAGGGGAAGTCTGCATACGAGCACTCTTCGCTTCCGAGCTCCGACTTGATGGTGTCGCAAATGGCGAGGTAGCGATCTCCGTCATGAACTGGCGAGTCCTTCTCCTTCGGCACTATGCCGGCGATGGCGGTGCCAGCCTTTGCGACGTCGGCCATGAACCAGCGGTTGCGCGAATCCAGGCTGATGAAGTTGTAGGGCCTCGCCCAGTAGAGGCCCATGGTGAGCTTCCAGCCAAGTGTGAACTGGATGACGGTGGTATCGAATGCCTCGACGAAGGCCTTCCGGGTTTCCTCGTTGTCGTCGTCGGCCAGTGCAAGTTCGGCCTCGAACACGTGCCAGAGGTTATCGATGTCGTGCTCGCCGCGACGTTCATCGTTGGCGAAGGCATAGAAGGTCGCGTTGAGGTTGTTGAGCACGGGGATGCCCTCGAAGTTCGTGGGCTGATCTGCCCCAATGTCGAACACCTCGGCGATGCCGGCGATGATCTTTTGCCGGTTTGCGTCTGTGATGCCCTTGTTGAAGAGGCCGAAGACGGTGAACGGATCGATGTCTTGCAGCTCATCTGCCTCAAGCTTAGGGAGGCTCATCCCGATCGATTCATAGACAGTTGCTAGCTTGTTTATCAGATCGTAGCGCCTGTCTCGATAGGTCAGCAGCTTGTCAGATAACTCTTTATAAAAGCCAATCCAAGTAAATTTTGTGCTGGTCATTATAGTCACTGCCTATCTTGTGCCTCTGCCGAGGTGCCTTGCTTGCAATGTCTCTCCATATGCGTCTACATGCGCGACAGGTATCTTCATCGAATCTAGCTAAGTATACCAACGAGTATCTTTGCATCAATGTAATCCAACGCTTCGTCGATATTTCGCCCATTTCTTACTACTCCGTCAATTACGCTGATAACGTTTCTTTTTAGCTCGACATTAACGTTCAATAGGCCGGTATTGAGAACATGGATATTGCCAACTTCCTTGGGCAGAATCTCAAGCACACCGCCCCCACAGCTTCTGCCGTAAAGCTCCGTGAATGCGAACGCAATGCTGTTGTAATAGGCGATAATTGCAAGCTCCGGGTCAATACCATCCCTGAATTTCATCCTATGCATGGTGTCGGTTGATATTGCACCACACCGATTAAGCACAAGTTTGGGATAGAGATTATCCCAAGTGAGTAGACACGCGGTTTTGTCCTCGAGGGCGAGGCGGGAATCTCGGATGCTGCGCATCGTCATTTCCCAGCACGTTCGCTACTCGTTGGAGCTAACGAGAAGAGCCGCCTGGGCGAGGAGGGCAAGATGCTGCATGGCAACTTGATGTGGGGCTGGAAAAGGCCAACGCTCCAAACGGGGCGCTGGCCTTGGCAACGCCGACTTGCCAGCCGGCTACAATGCCTCGACGCGCGGCGTTTCCTGGTCGTCCATGACGAAGGAGCCGTCGTTCAGCCCTGCGATGCGGGCGTTGAGCTTGCCCAGCAGCTCGAATCGCTGCCGACATAGCGCGACCGGGATGCGTTCCTCGACACATTCATGTGCATATTGCCTTCTCGGTTTCGAAACTTTAAAAGATCTTGAGTTTCGAAACCGAGAAGGAGAGTTTGAGCGAGAGGCGATATCAGCTCCGAATCGACGTTCGAGAGGGAGCTCGCGTCGCTCCCGTCCATCAGGGATGCGTTTCCGAAGGCTCTCATCGCCTGCACAGGGCATGAGCCCTATGCCAGGAGGTGCGCTCGTGCTAGAGCTCGCGAGGTGGCTTCTCGGCGAGCATGGGTTCTGAGCTTAGCGTTGGGATGTCGCGCGGCGGGGGCGGCGTCGTTCGTGCCCGTACGGGAAACACCGTCGCCGTATGGGCGGCCGAAGGAGCTCCGTGGATCGCGCTACTCGCCGCCCGTCCGCGCCGCCTAGAGCAGTGCGCCCAAATCGGCCTGGATTGCCTCCGCTTTGCTTCCAAGCTGCAGCGGAGCTGAGTCGCCCGAGATGTTTACGCTCAGCAGGTGCGCATTCGGCAGCTTTGCGGTCATGCTCCAGAACGGGAGCGTGATGATGCCAGGGGTCATCTCGCCCACGCCGAGTTCCAGCAACAGCACGCGGCCATCGCTGCGCTCGCGCACGAAGCGCTCGTATCGTTCGAGGCTCTCGCGCCAAGCTGCACCCTGCAGAAATGTGTCGTCGCGCACCCACGGCACAAGCTGCCAGCCGCAGTGTGGGCACCGGGGGATATCCTCGCTGCGGACCTCGAACCCCGCCATTCCTGCGAGCATGCGCTCGACGTATGGACTCGCGTCGAAGAGCTCGTCGCAGCATGGTTGCTTGCACTGAAGGTGCATGAAGCTTCCCTGATAGTTGCAGGTCCTCTCGGCGGGAAACGTCTTCTCGACCTGGGTGTCCACATTGGTGCTCAGGATGAAGTAGTCCTTATGGCCGATGAGGGACCGTAGGTCGAGATAGGGCTGCGAGGCCGGCTCGCGCAGCATGAAGTCGATGTATCGCGCGTAGTATGCCCATTGCTGCTCAAGGCTGGGGTAGAGGTGGTAGAAGCCGTCGAAAAGGCTTTTGAAGCCAAAGGCTTGCTGCCAGTCCGCCATTCCGGCGCGCCCCATGCCCGCACGGTTGTAATGGTTGAACCCGGCGGCGCTCGACATGCCCGAGCCGATGCCGACGATGATGGCGTTGGCATCGTCGATAAGGCTTCGAAGCCTCGTGGCTTCTCTTCCTAGGCGCGGCATCGGGCGATCTCCTCGAAAGCCGGAGCCATATCGCCTTCAACGAGAATCGTCTCGCACGCAGCATCTGGCGCCATGGCCTGGCTGTAATTGAACACGATGTAGGTGGCGTGCTCGCAGGTGTTCGCGATCTGGGCGAGCATGTGCTTTATGACGCCGTTGCGCAGTCCCACGCCAAGTTCGAGGATGGCGACCCTGCCGTTGCGATGGGTGCGCACAAGGCGCTCGAGCTCCTCGAGCTGGGCCATGGCGAGGGCGTCTGGATGAGCGAGACGCATTTCGTCGACCGACGTGCGCGTGCTCCCCTCAGTCTCGAGTACGCGGTTCTCGTTGAACCCTGCACGTGCAAAGTGTCCGTCGATATTACACGTAATCACGAAGGTGTCGGCGTGCTCCGTAAGACGCCGCAGCCCGTTCATGAGCGGGCTGGGCTCATACTCGACATACTCCTTTTGATGGAACCGCTCGGCCCATCGGCGTCGCACGTTTGCCTCCGCCGAGGCGAGCCCCTGCAGTATGCAGCTGATGCCGTCGGCCTGGGCGAGGTCGCCGTACGCCTCCCAGAAATGGGCGTCGGCACAGAAGAGGTTGAGTCCCTCCGCCATGTCGAACCCGTTGCTGACGCCGATGATGACAAGATTCGCCTCGGAAAGCGCCCTGCCTATGCGAACTGCTTTTACCGTTTCCATGTGCTACCTCCCCAGCGTCTTGCGCACGTCGGCGAGCACGTCGGCGATGTCGGCGCGAACGGCGAGCCCCCGATCCTCGATTGCGCGGGGGAGAAACTGCGTCTTGTCGTTCACGGCGATATAGCCAGACTGCGGCAACTGCGCCGTGAGGGCCCAGAACGGCTCCTGGATAAACGCAGGCGTCATGCGGCCCACGCCCAGTTCCAGGAAAAGAATCTTCTGCCGCGCGTGCGCGTCGAGCCAGTCGGACACCTTGCGGTACTGCTCCTCGTAGAGCTCGCCCTGCAGGAAGTTGCCGTAGCCACGAACCCAGGGGAACGCCTCGGCCCCGCAGTGCGGGCAGCGCGGCACGAGCTCTGTCGGAACCTCCAGGCCGTCTCCCATGGCCTCTACCATGCGGGAAACCGGCTCGACCGCGTCCCACACCTCATCGGTGCAGCAGCGGGAGCACTGGAAGAAGCGGTGGTCGCCTTGGATCTCGGCCACCTTCTCCCAGGGGTAGAGCTTCACAAACTGCGTGTCCTGGTTGGTGGTGAGCACGAAGAAATCCTTCTCGGCAAGAGTGACGTCGAGGTCCTTGTAGGGCTTGCGCAGCGGTGCATTGAGCGTGGTGTCGAGGAAGGTGGCGAGGTATCCCCAGCGCGTTTCGGCGGTGGGCCAGCGGTAGAACGACCCCTCGAAAGCGCCCCTGAAACCGTAACGCTCGGCGAATTTGCCGAAATGCCTGCGATAGGTCGCGTTGTCCTCGTAGTAGAAGTCGCCGCCGCCCGCCGCGGAGAGCCCAGAGGCCCCGCCCACCAGCACGCAATCGGCTTCCTCGATCATGCAGGCGAAGTCCTTGATTTGCTGGTCGTAGGGCTCTGGCTCACGGTCACTCAGCTCATAGGGCGTGCCGCCGCTGCGGTAGGCCGCCTGATGGGAAAACGATCGGTTGGTGAGCTCAATAACGAGCTGCTCATACGGAGTCATTTGATACCCTCTTTCAGCTATAATGAACAGGTGTCTATAAAAAGTATCAATGTTGATTTACGTTAGAGCAATGAACAGCTTCGAGCTGCTGTCGATAAACGAGCGGCTGCTGGATATTGTTGAGCGCTGCAATTGGAGGGGCTATGGAATCGGGGAAGGTCGATCGTCGCCGACGCTATACGCTTTCGGTCATACGGGAGGCGTTTTTCGCGCTGCTGGCCGAGGTTGGCTTCGCGAAGATGACGGTAGCGGATATCTGCCGCCGCGCCGATATCAACCGCGGCACGTTTTATCTGCACTACGAGGACAAGTTCGCGCTGCTCGACGCGCTTATCGACGAGGCCCTGGCGGCGGCGCCGCCGCTCGAGGGAACGGAGGCGGGCGCCCTCTGCCAGCGCCCGCCGGCAAACGATGACTATTATCTGCTTTACTTGGATGACGACGCGTACGCCCGGGTGGCGCAGCGCGTCGTCGAGCGCGGCGCTGAGCAGATGGTTCCCTCAATCATGGAAGAATCCGGGCTTTCGCGCGAGGACGCCTATCTGCTCTTCGTCCACAACGTCCAGGGAAATCTCGCGGTCAACCGCCTGCTCGGTTGGAGGCGAGGGCCCGAGTTTGCTCACGCCCAGGAACTGCTCAGCGCCTATTCCGAAGGGGGCTTGCGGGCGCTTTCCGCCCTTTGCGATCCTCGTGATCCGTCGTGCATTATGGAGCGAAATGAAAGCTCAATGTCCTGAGCTCGAAGTGTTTTTTATAACCGTCTTGGCTTTTTCCCTGGAACCGTCGAGGCGCGACTCTGTTTCTTTTGCGCGATGTCTGCCGAGATGCGGGGTAGTTTTGCGTCAATAGATTTGGCAAGGGGCCAATGGGCGAGGCTTCCTTGGCCCCATGCGCACTAATTGCGAATTAGAACATGATAGCGTCGTCGGCCGTGAAGGCATCAAGGGATCCCTGCTTGACCTGAATGCAGACGTATGTGATGCCCGAGTCGGATGCGGCGCAGAACTGACGGTGTGCGGCGGGGGAAATGCGCAGCCAGTCGCCGGCTGCAAGCTCGATATCCTCACCGTCGATCGTGACCGAGCCGGCGCCTTCGAGCACTCCATAGATCTCCTCGTTTTCCTTGTGTGCATGGACGAACGGAACGCCAGCGCCGGCGGGAAGATTGTTGACACTCACCTCTGCTCCGGTAAGCCCGAGCACTTCGTGCAGCTCGACACGGCTCTCATTACCGATGTGGGTCTTTGCATAATTAGCCATAATGGTTCCTCTCTTGGGGTTGATTTACCTTGCAGGCGTCTCCTGCGTGAGATATATTCAACGCGAGAGCGCATGCAAATACGAGTACGCACATATTTGTAACTGCGTGCCTTTTGTGAAACCGGTATGGTTAAGGAGGTTGGGTCTCCCATGATGACGAAAGAGGAGCTTCCGGAGTGTCCGGTCGCAACGGCGGTGGCGCTCATTGGCGGCAAGTGGAAGCTGCTCATTATCCGTAACTTGCGCGTACGCCCCTGGCGTTTCAACGAGTTGCGTCGCGACCTTGAGGGGATCTCTCAGAAGGTGCTTACCGACAGCCTGCGACAGATGGAGGATGATGGGCTGGTCTTTCGCCATGACTACGGTGAGAATCCTCCCCGCGTTGAGTATGGCCTTACCGAGCTCGGTCGCCAGATGATGCCCGTCGTGGACTCGCTCGCCGACTTCGGCGCTTATTACAAGACAATTGTTTCATAGCGGGTATATCGCTTAGGGATGCGCCCCAAAACTCGGTGTAAGCGTCCAAGCCGCCCGCGTCCGCTATGGGTATTCCGTTTCGGTTGGGCCATCGTATGTATCGCCGCGCCGCGGTCGTGGGAATGCGTCGTTCTAATGAGTGGGCCTATTCCATTCCTTGCGGTTGTATGCCCCGTTGGCGCATTTCGGTCGGCCTTGCTCCGCTCTTGACAATTTTGGACATAAGGCAATTCCGCTAGCTTGGGTTGAACGGTGCGCTACGACTTTAGGGGAATGCGAATCTTATTCTTGAGATTGAGCTCTCTGCACCGTTCTTCTTGCGGCGAGCGGCACTATGTTTCTGTGGGGCTTCTTATTGGGTTCTTACGAGGTCGATGAGTTCTTGCTTCGAATGGACCTCCAGTTTTTGGTACACATGACGAATGTGCATCTTTGCGGTGTTTCGCGATATGCACAGGTCGTTTTCTATAGTTGCGATATCCCTGCCGAGTGACAGGAGCCTAAACACTTCGATTTCGCGCGGGGTAAGTTGGCATGTGTGCGCGATAGCTTCGAGTGCGCACTCCGTGTGATCGTCGCATATGGCATCGAATTCCATATGCGACGTTGTACTCGTTTGTGCTTTGATGGGCGCAAAAGGCTTCTGGTGGAGTTCTACATGCGTATGGTCCAAGTGTTCTTGATTGGCTTCGTTTTCGTTGCGGCCGCATGTATTGTTCCCCATGCCAATGAGCGTTGCGGTTTCTTCGAGCGCGACAACCCGACTGTCGGTTTCGCGTGCGGTTGATTCCTTTTCGATTTGGACAAATGCTTCCGTCGAACCGCGTCCCAAGAACAGCGCGACCATGAAATATACGAAGATGACGACGAGCGAGCCTGCCTGAATTGCGCTCGCGTCTGCATTGGAAAGGACGAGCATGCTTCGAGCGATTAATGCGCCCAGGAGATGACCGAACGCAACGCACAGGCGTGCAAACGCGGCTGCCACAAGCGTTTTTCGGCTTTGACGTGCGGCGCTCGCCGCCATTGCCCATGCTGCCGCTTCTAAAACGGTGGTGCCTAAGGTTGCTAAAATCGTTTGGCAATCTGGAACGGTAGAGTCGATGAGCGGAGCCACGAGGAAGGCTGCCGCGACGCATGCGAGACCGACGCTCAGAAGGTTTGAAAGGCTTACGTGCGCATCGGTCGGAATCAAAAGGACGCAGAACGCGACAAGGGCAATGGCGATAAAAGGCGACGCGCTTAAAGCGTCGTTGGTTTGTAGCCCCGAGCGCAGAAAACCAAGCATGAAGGACGTGCTTACAAGTATGGCGAGGAATGGTCCCGTGAATACGTTTCGAAGAGGGAGCTGGTTGCGTGATTCGCTTGGTTGGCTCTTTGTCAATTGGGTGCCCGAGGGCGCGTGCGCTGCCTCAGGCGCTTCTGTGCATAAAAGCGCTGCGATGCAGATGATTGCAACAGCGCAGAGGGCGAACCCTGCACATATGCCAATGAGGGGATGCCAGAGCTGTTGGACATTAATCGAAGATAGTATCGACTGAGCAACGAACGCGCCTGAGATGCCTATAAGCGAAGCTTTCGTCGAATCAGCCTTTTTAATGCGTGAATAGCAGCACACCAAGGCAATGGTGAGCGGGGCTTCAAAGAGCTTCATGGCGAAGCCGCATGCCAAGGCGAGCGCGCCTCTGGCTCCGTAGATGAATCCGAGCGAGCCCGCAAGCGATATGAAGAGGCATGCCGTGCTGCATGCAATCAGGCGCGCGGCTCGCTTTCTGGCGGTTTCGCCATTGCCATCGAAGATGCTCGGTTCTCTGATAGCAATGGCGCATGCAACGAGGTAGACGCAGAGCGATACGATGCGCATCCAAAGCGTTGTGTAGGGCGTGCCCGAAAGCGCGGCAACATGCGCATCGATTGACCAAATCCCTCCGAACGCGCATGCAAGTCCGGCTGTTGCGCACGCTGCTTTCTGTCTTGAACTCATGTAATCCCTTCCAACGCCTTCGGCCTTTCGTGCTGAAGCGCGTTCAGCAGTATAGTCGTTTTGAAACCTTGGCGCTTTGGCTATGGGTGTTCATAGGGGTGTAAAAGATGTTATGCAAGCTATTGAGCTGGGTAAACGTTAAAACACCCAAATTGGGCGTAGACGATAAACCTATGGAATATCTAGGATAATACTCACTTAACGGGCGTGAAGGGCTCGCTAAGGAAGGTTCAAAGCGTAATGAACCAGAGGGAATCATTAGGAGGGATTTCTTATGGCAATGCAAATTTCACGTCGAAATTTTGTTGCAGGCGCGGCAACTGTTGGTGCGATGGCTGCTTTTGGCATGGCGGGCTGCTCCAGCAAAGGTAGTGGCAAGGCAGAAAGCAAGGCCGAAGAATACGACATCGTTATCGTGGGTGCTGGTGGAGCGGGCATGTCTGCTGCCATCGCGGCGCATGATGCAGGCGTTGAGAAGGTCGTCGTTCTTGAGAAAGAAGGCAATGTCGGCGGCAACACGAATTTCTCGTCTTCGGGCATGAACGCTTCCGAAACGAAATTCCAGAAGGCTCAGGGCATCGATGACTCCAATGAGCTTTTTGCGCAGGAAACCTTGGATGGCGGTCACGATACTGGCAATCCGGAGCTCGTCCACTTCATGTGCGATAATTCCGCCGGAGCTATTGATTGGCTTGATGGCTTGGGCATCAAGCTTGACAACATCACGATGACGGGCGGCATGTCAGTGAAGCGCTGCCATCGCCCGACCGACGGCTCCGCTGTCGGCAAGACCATTGTTCCTGGTTTGCAAAAGGCCGTTGAGGATCGTGGCATCGAAATCAAGACAAATTGCGATGTCAAGGAGCTCGTGCAGGCCGACGATGGATCGATTACCGGCGTGAAAACCGACAAGGGCGACTACAGCGCCAAGGCTGTTATTCTCGCCGCAGGCGGTTTGGGCTCCAATCCCGACATGATTACGAAGTATCGCCCCGACCTTGAGGGGTATGTTTCCACCAATCAGCCTGGCGCTACAGGTGATGGCTACGCAATGGCCGAAGCGGTTGGCGCACAGCTGATTCAGATGGATCAGATTCAGATTCACCCGACTGTCGAACAGAGCTCCTCTATGCTGATAGCAGAGGGCCTGCGCGGTGGCGGCGCAATTCTGGTCAACTCCGAAGGCAAACGCTTCTTCAATGAAATGAGCACGCGTGACAAGGTCTCTGCCGCAGAGCTTGAACAGCCGGGTAAATTTGCGTGGGAGGTTTTCGACCAGACCGTTTACGACAAGAATAAAGCCGCTGCGAACTACGACAAGAGCGGTCTTGTGAAGAAGGGCGACTCGGTCGAGGCTTTGGCTAAAGAAATCGAGGTTGATGCAGCTACCTTGCAGGCGACCATCGATGCCTACAACAAGCTCACGACCGAGGGCGCAACCGATGAATTCGGTCGTACTCAGGGCATGATTGAATTCCAGCCTGGCAATATGTACGCCATTAAGGTTGCTCCTGGCATTCATCACGAGATGGGCGGCATTAAGATTAATGTCGACAATCAGGCTCTTGGCGAAGGCGACGAGCCGATTAAAGGCCTGTATGCTGCGGGCGAAGTAACGGGCGGCATTCATGGCAACAACCGTATTGGCGGCAACGCCGTTTGCGACATCACGGTGTTTGGCAAGAATGCTGGCGAGGTTGTCGCAAAGGCCATTCAGGGCTAACGATAAGACTCGCTGTTTCAATACACCCTCCCTTTGGCGGGGCTCGCATATGCGGGCCCCGTTTTTTTGCTAGCGGTTGGGCCGTTGTGCCGTTGGCTGCTGTTTCGTGGGGGCGTTTTATCCGAAAATCATTCGCGCTTAATCGTAAAGAAGCTTTGACCCATAGCAGATAATCACAACGCCGCAAAGGCGATTGAGCCAGGTAAGGGCACGCGTATTGATTTTGGCTCCGAGCAAATTCGACGCAATGGCAAGGCCGTTGAACCAAATGAAGCTTGCCGACGTGAAGCCGAGGATGAAGGGAAGGTCGCCGCCTGCCGGTAGCGTTGCCCTGAATGCCCCCAATATCATGGTGCCATCGATGAGCGCTTGTGGGTTGAGCCATGTCACAACGAATGCGGCAACGATGATCTTCAAGAATGGCTGGTTGACGTCTTTGCCGCCATCCAAGCTCGCTTCCGTCCTAATAAGGCCTATGCCTATGTATATAACCAGCAGGCCGCCAACCCCCAGCATGATTTTCTTAAGCCACGGAAACGCATCCATGAGCGCCCCGGCTCCCAAGAAGCACGTAACTCCCAGGGAGATGTCCCAGAACACAACTACCAGAGACGTCGCCAGCGCTCGAGTGAACGTATGGCTTAACGCGCTGTTGATGACGAAGAGGTTCTGCATGCCGATAGGGGCCAAAAACGCTAGGCCCAACGATAATCCTTGAAGAAAAACAGGTAGCATGCTCAAACGCTCCTTGCTGTTTGGGGCCGGTAGACACCAACCTGTTAAATGCTCGTAGCGTTTAACAGGTTGGCGGGGGAGTTGGGGCTTCGGATAGGCGGGCTTTGCGGGCAATGGAGAGGGTGTCGGTGCCTGATGCGTCCGATGGGTCCATGCCGGTTGCCTGGTTGAGCAGAAAATAACAGGGGTTGTGTCGCCCTGGTCCATCCAGATTCTGCCGTTTTAAAGCACGAGAACCTCCTTACAAATGACTGTAATATTGGTATTTTACCAGTGGGTTATAGTTGAAATCCAACGTCGGCGCGCAAACGTATCGCCGCTTTGCGAGGGCGTTTGAAGAAAGATGAGGAGCATCGCATGAGCTTTATGGACCTGATTACAGGAGCCACTATTAACAGGGGCGTTGATCAATGGCGCGCGACCGATGGCGCGGTTTTGATCGATGTACGTAGTGAAGAAGAATATGGACAGGGCCACATTCCCGGGAGCGTCAATATTCCCCTTAACGACATTAAGCGCGTGCTTCAGGAATATCCGGAAAAGGAGACCCCGATTTTCGTCCATTGCCTCACGGGATCGAGGAGTGGTCAAGCGCTCTCGTTTTTGAAGCGTTCGGGCTACACCAAGGTTGAGAATATCGGCGGCATCACGGGCTACCAGGGGGAAGTGGTTCGCTAGCGTTCCTGTGCGAAAAGGACGAGACGGATGTGTTAAACGCTACGAGCATTTAACACATCCTGTTGGTTGCTAGTTCATGCAGCCTTCGCAGAATGCGCATGCGGAAGGCGTTGCGGCAAGGCCGCCGAGTGCGCTTTCTCGAAGCTCGAAGGGGAGGGAATTGCCCACGCGCCGCATGGCTTCAACGGTTTCGTCGAAGTTCGCGAGGTTGCCAATGCCCGCGAGCGCGATTTGCGCCGATACGATTGCGTTGGCGACGCCCGTGGCGTTGCGCTTCTGACAGGGCGCTTCGACCAGGCCTGCGACGGGGTCGCACACCAGGCCCATAAGCCCGCAAAGCGCATTGCTCGCCGCCGCGAAGCATTGTGCGGGCGTTCCTCCGAAAAGCTCGCATGCCGCGCTTGCGGCCATGGCGCTCGCGGCGCCAACTTCGGCTTGGCAGCCGCCTTCGGCTCCGGCAACCGTAGCATTTCTCGTGATCAAATACCCAATTGCGGCTGCGTTCGCTAAAGCGTTGATGAGTTCTTCATCGCTGAATCCATGTTCATCTTGCGCCGCTAAAAGCATTGCGGGCACGACGCCCGAAGAACCAGCTGTGGGTGCCGCGACAATACGCCCCATGGACGCGTTTGTTTCGAGCACCGCCATGGCATACGTGGTTGCGCGGGCGAGCATAGGGTCGGCGATGCATGCGTTGGCCGCGCCGCTATCTGTTTTGGCCTCGAGCTTCGAAAGCGCGGCTGCCTCTCCACCAATGAGGCCGCCCATCGAACGCACGGGCGATGTTATGGGCGCGGTTGCCGATTCGCGCATAACGGAAAGCACGCGTTTCAAATAGCGTCGCGTGTTGTCGACCGCGACGCCATCGGCTGCAAGCATGCACCGTTCGCGGCGGCACATTGCCTCAGAAATTGCGATGCCTTCATGTTCGCAATAGGCGAGCATTTCTGCCCCGCATGCAAAATCGAGTTGTTCAAAACGGGCGGCGGCTTCCTGCGGGGTGAATTCGGCGGCGAAACCGCCGGCGTTTTCCGCATTGCCTTTCACGGGGGCAACCGCTTCGCTCGCTCGATCGCTTTTCACGATGCGCACGTCGAAGATGTCTGGATGCTTCGCGATACTTGCGGCCACGCGCTCGTCGATTTCGTCATCGGTTTGCATAATTGTGTAAGCGAGCTCGCCTTTTCGTTCGCGGAACAGCTTTGTGGTGGCGATATTCACGTCGAATACCGAAAGGCATGTCGCGATGTGCGCGAGAACGCCTGCCACGTCGCGTTGCTTCACGACGATGCTGTGATATTCGCCCGTCAGGCGCACGTCGATGCCGTTGATGCGCGTGATGACTGCCGCGCCTCCGCCAATGCTCTCTCCACGCATGGAAACATGAGAACCCGTGGAATCGGTGACTTCGATGCATACGGTGTTGGGGTGGGGCATCGGTTCGTTCGGGCGCGGCTCGAATGTGAAACTCAAGTCTTGTTGTTTGGCGATTTCGAATGAATCGCGAATGCGTTCGTCGTCGGCCGCCATGCCGAGCAGGCCTGCGACAAGGGCTTTGTCGGTGCCGTGTCCGCGGTAGGTGTGGGCAAAGCTGCCGTATAGATGAAAGGCCACCTGGCGAGGTTCGCCCGCGAGCAAACGGCGGCACATGCTCGCGATGCGAAGCGCGCCCGCGGTGTGGCTGCTCGACGGGCCAATCATAATGGGGCCAATAATATCTCGAATGCCAAGAATCCTCATGTTTGGCCTTTCTGCTGGGAATTCTATGGGTCATTGCACACGAACGGGCTCGCGTGATTCTGCCATGGTACACTGTTTCGCTGCGATTTGTATGAAGTGAAACAAGGAGGAAACCCTATGCCTTCGATTCTGGTGTTCGGTCACAAGAATCCCGATAACGACGCGATTTCGGCTGCGATTGGCTATGCCTATCTGAAGAACGAACTCGCCAAGAAGAACGGCGAAGATGTGACGTACGAAGCTGTTCGCCTCGGCGGCCTCCCGCCCGAGACCGAGTGGATTCTTTCCGAGAATGGCATCGAGACCCCGCGCCTCATCGAGGGTGTGGTCGAAGGCGATAAGGTGATTCTTGTTGACCACAGCGAGGCGCTGCAGTCTGCCGAGGGCCTCGAGAATGCCGAGATTGTCGAAATCGTCGACCACCATCGCCTGGGCGGCCTTACCACCGCGCAGCCGCTGCGCTACAACGCCATGCCTGTTGGCTCGACCTGCGCGATTGTTGCTCGCGAGTTCGGCATCGAGGGCATTGAAATGCCTAAGGCTATCGCCGCCGTGCTGCTGGGCGCCATGCTCACCGACACGGTGATCATGAAGTCCCCTACCACCACGAATTTCGACCGCGACATCATCGCGAAAACGGCCGAATTCGTCGGTGTTGACCCGGTGGAGTACGGCATGAACATTTTCAAGTGCCGCTCCAACCCGGCCGAGCTGCCCGTCGATAAAATCGTGAACGCTGACGCGAAGGAATTCGAGCTTTCGAACGGCAACAAGGTTTATATCGGCCAGTTTGAAACCGTCGACCTCCAGGCCGTGCTTGGTCGCGAGGCTGAGATTCGCGAGGCCATCAAGGCTCTCGTTGCCGAGAAGGGCTACCAGTTCGTGCTCTTCTTCGCGACCGACATTCTGGCTGAGGGCAGCCAGTTCATTTGCGAAGGCGATACCGAATTCGTGAACAAGGTCTTCGGCATCGATGTCACCGGCAAGAGCGTATGGATGCCGGGCGTCCTTTCCCGCAAGAAGCAGGTTGCTGCGCCGATTCTCGCGGCTTAATTGAAAGGCCGGCCTTTCGGGGCCGGCCTCTTGCTTTCGCGCGGTATCGTCTGCGACGCGATATTGCGGGTTATTCCGCAACCCATTCCTAAAACGATGCGAAAGAACGTTTTGGGAATGGGTTGCAACATTTGCGGATGAATCGCTTCCAGAGCGTTCTCCATGCGGCATTGTGCTGCGGTCCGATGTCTTCGACGCGGACGGGAAGGCTCTGCGGTGCGAGTTCGAACTTCCTCTTTTAAGGTGGGCCTCATGCATAAGATTGGTTTTGTTGGGTGCGGCAATATGGGCCGCGCTATGCTTTCTGGCGTGCTTTCTGCTGGCCTGTGCGAACCTGGCGATATCATCGTTTCCGCGCGCACGCAGAAAACGCTCGATGCCGTTCATGAGGAATTCGGTGTCAATGTGGCTTCGAACAATGGCGATGCGGCAAAAGCCGAGATGGTTATTTTGGCCGTCAAGCCTCAAATGTACGAATCGGTTATTGCCGAAGTCGCGTCCTCGCTTTCGAGCGAGGCGATCGTAGTCTCCATTGCTCCTGGCAAAACGCTTTCATGGCTTGCCGAAAAAACGGGTGCGAAAAAAATCGTGCGATTGATGCCCAATACACCCGCTGCCATTGGCTGCGGTATGACGTCTGTTGCGTATGGCGACGGGCTTGACGATGCCGACAAGGCTCGCGTCATGGCTTTCGTCCAATCGTTTGGCGAAGGCGAGGTGCTCTCTGAGCACCTTTTCGATGCCGCAACTGCTGTCGCTGGCTGTTCTCCAGCATATGTATATATGTTCATCGAGGCTATGGCCGATGCTGGCGTTGCCGAGGGGTTGCCCAGGGCATCGGCATATCGCATGGCCGCGGCTGCCGTTGCGGTCTCGGCCCGTATGGTGCTCGAAACGGGCCAGCATCCCGCCGCGCTGAAAGATGCTGTGTGCTCGCCTGCCGGCACGACCATCGAAGGCCTTCGCGTGCTCGAGGAGAAAGGCATGCGTTCGGCGGTCATCGAGAGCCTTTTGGCAACGATTGAAAAAGCCAAGCGCCTCTAGCTAGCTCATTGCTGACACGAATTGCTGTTATCTATATAAGAAGGATTCGCGCGTGTTGCCGAACGACGAAGACAAGAAAATATCAATCGAAAACGAAACGCGTGATGCTGCTCGCGTCCGCCTTGAGCGTAGGCAGGCTTCGAAAAAAGGCGTCTCCTTTGATGATGATATTTTCGATCTTTCGGGGCGCAGTGCTCATCGACCCAAGAATGCCCAAGATGCCGGTGGAGATCATGCCGGTAGCCATAATTCTCATTCACGGATGCATGGCAGGTCGTTTCGTTCCGATTATCGTGGCGTTCGTTATGTCGCGGCTTCGCTGTCGTCTCTCTCGTCGATTCCGAGGTCTGCTGTCATTTGTGTCGTTGCGGTTCTTGTTATCTTTTCGCTGATGGTTGTTGCTTCTCGTTTCGGGCATACTCCCGAAATTGCCTCGTTGGATACTTTTGAGGAAGTGGAAAGCGTTCCAGGCGAAGACGGGGATGCTTCTGGCGATGCGGAAATTGCGGATTTCTCTCTATTGCCCGCGGGTTTAGATGCAAAAACGCGCGAATCTCTCGAAGCTCAATCTGATGACCCGCGTATCGTGAGCATTGTGAATAATGTAGTCGCTCTTGGTAAAACGGGGGAGCACTACCAGCAGAAAATGCTGGAACTTGCCGCTAAAGACCCCGAGGCTCTTGATTATGTTGCCGATTTTCCCGATCGATATCCTGCAAGTTCGGGTGCGGCGTACTCTGATACCGTGGCGCGGGGATCGGTTCCCGACTTGAAACAATGGGATCAGCGTTGGGGCTATGTCGAGTATTGTGGCGCCGCTCTTGGTTCTACGGGATGTTGTCCTACGTCGCTTTCTATGGTCTATATGGCGCTCACGGGCAAAACCGACAAGTCGCCCGCCGACATGGCCACCCTTGCGACCGCCGATGGGTATGCGGTCGATGGGGAAGGGACCATTGGCGATTTCCTTGTTGATGACGCCGGAAAGCTCGGCCTTGCGTGCGAGGAATTCCCTCCCTCTGCGGCAAGCCTCGTTCGCTATCTCAAAAACGGCTTCGTCGTAATCGTAAATGTAGGTCCTGGTGATTTCACCGATAGCGGCCACTTCTTCGTTGCGCGAGGCGTTTCGAGCGACGGCACGATTCAAATCAACGACCCGTATTCCAGTGTGAATACCGGGAAAACTTGGGACGCGAATGCAATCGCGAATCAGTCGATTATGATGTACGCCTTTCATGTCGCTTAGGCGCTGTGTCGGCGTACGTCGTCTTCTTCTTGCCGACTTTCACGAACGTTTTCGTCCACTAATCCATGAGTCCTCATGCCTCGTCGTTGTGGGGCGCATAACATGGTATTGTTTGCGTTTGCGGGCTTGTGCCGCATATTAGCACGGAGGTTTTCATGAAGAAGTTTTTTACCAGTCTGCCGTTTATCTTGCTCGTGGCGGTGGTCGTGGGCATTCTTGTCGGCCTTGTTGCCAACGAGGCGGTTATGAACGTGGTTGTGACGGTCAAGTACGTGCTCGGCCAGGTCATCATGTTCTGCGTTCCGCTTATTATCATCGGCTTCATTGCGCCATCCATTACGAAGCTCGGCTCGAACGTGTCGCGCATTCTGGGCGTGGCTGTGCTTATCGCGTATTGCTCGAGCATTGGCGCTGCGCTGTTCTCGATGCTCGCTGGCTACGCGATCATTCCCAACCTGTCTATCGCCACGTCGGTTGATGGGCTCAAAGAGCTGCCCGATATCGTATTCCAGCTCGATATTCCGCAAATCATGCCTGTTATGAGTGCGCTTGTGCTTTCCATTCTACTTGGCCTTGCTGCGGTATGGACGCATGCCGATCTCATGTGCAAGCTGCTCGACGAGTTCCAGCGTATCGTTTTGGCCGTTGTCACGCGCGTGGTTATTCCGATTCTGCCGTTCTTTATCGCTACGACGTTTTGTGGTCTTGCATATGAGGGCACTATTACGCGTCAGTTGCCCGTGTTCCTTGCGGTGGTGCTTATCGTCATCGTCGGCCATTACATCTGGCTTGCTATTCTGTACGGAATCGCCGGTGCTTATTCGGGAAAGAATCCGTTGAAGGTTCTTCGCCAATACGGACCCGCGTATTTGACGGCTGTTGGCACCATGTCATCCGCTGCGACGCTCGCCGTTGCGCTTCAGGGCGCCAATCACGCTGTGCCTCCGCTGCGTCGCGATATGGTGAGCTTCGGCATTCCGCTGTTCGCCAACATCCATTTGTGTGGATCGGTGCTCACGGAAGTCTTCTTCGTTATGACCATTGGTCAAATGATCAATGGATTCATGCCCGAGCTTTCTACCATGATTTTGTTCTGCCTGCTGCTTGGCGTATTCGCCATTGGCGCTCCCGGCGTCCCCGGCGGCACCGTTATGGCATCGCTCGGCCTTATTACGGGCGTGCTCGGTTTCGGCGATACGGCCACGGCGCTCGTGCTCACCGTATTCGCCCTGCAAGATAGCTTCGGCACTGCGTGCAATATCACGGGCGACGGCGCCTTGACGCTCATGCTTACGGGCTATGCCGACCGTCATGGGATTGAAGAGTCTGACGAGCATCGCCAGCTTTTCAATACCGAAGACGAAAAGAAAATTGGTTTTGCGAAATAGCGAACTTGCGTAATGGGTTTACGCGTTCCTTGAAATTACATATTGTTCTGGAAGCTGCGTTTTGCGGCTTCCTTTTTTATGAGGGCGATTTGGAAAAGCGGCAATCATTGGTTCTGTTTCGGAAGAGCGACTATTGACGGGCGTGCTTTTTAAAAAACGATGCTTTGTCAGCGGTTCATGCAATGGTTGTCTCGAGGCAGCATACTGTCGTTGTTTTCGCGCTGGAAAACGTGTCTTTCGAGCGCGGCGTTTCCTTGTGAAGTGCATGGGGATAGGCTTCCGCTTCGTAATGCAATATATACATTGCATTTTTGCGTTTCCTTCCACAAACCGTTGATTGGTTCAAGATTTTTTTGCCGATTCGTTCACAATTCCTCGACTTAATTATGATCAAAAGTGCTGTGAACTGGGAAAACGATATCTAAGACGAATAGATACGCCCGGGTGCGTGGCGTTTGACACTCTATTTTGACGATGGTAAAGTTTCGCCTTGCGTTTCGCGAGGGACGTTTGCTTGCGCCGGCGTGCTGCCAGGCTGCAGGCAAGGCCGAACGGTTTTCGAGCTCCTGGGTTGAACATTGAGCTTGGGAAGCGCAAGGCCAGGGGAGGGGCTGACCCACTCAGCCCAGGCAAGAACGAGCTTGTGCAGGTCGCTGGAAAGTGCCGGCAAGCCGTAAGATTTGAAGGAGAAGCTTTGCCTACTATTAACCAGCTGGTCCGCAAGGGCCGCGCCAAGCAGGTCGACAAGAAGAAGACCCCGGCGCTCAAGGGCAACCCCCAGAAGCGTGGCGTGTGCACTCGTGTGTACACCACCACCCCGAAGAAGCCGAACTCTGCACTCCGTAAGGTTGCTCGTGTTCGTCTCGTCAACGGCATGGAGGTTACCGCCTACATTCCTGGCATCGGCCACAACCTGCAGGAGCACTCCATGGTGCTTATCCGCGGTGGCCGTGTTAAGGACCTCCCGGGCGTGCGTTACAAGATTATTCGCGCCGCCCTCGACTGCGCTGCTGTGAACAACCGCATGCAGGCTCGCAGCCGTTACGGTGCTAAGCGCCCGAAATAAGTATGAGTAAGTCGCGCGGGCCGATAAAGGCCTAATGGGGAAATCCCCGGAAGCGCGCACAATCACCAAGGAGCACATTTATGCCTCGTCGTGCAGCAGCAGTCCGCCGCGAAGTTCAGCCGGACGCCGTGTACAACAACCGTTTGGTCACTCAGCTGATCAACAAAGTCCTCCTCGACGGCAAGAAGTCCCTCGCCGAGCGTATCGTCTACGGTGCGTTCGACATTGTCGCCGAGAAGACCCAGCAGGACGCCCTCAGCGTCTTCAAGAAGGCTATGGACAACGTTCGCCCCACCCTTGAGGTCAAGCCCAAGCGTGTCGGCGGCGCAACCTACCAGGTGCCGATGGAAGTCAACCCCCGTCGTGCCACCACTCTCGCCATCCGTTGGATCGTCGACTTCTCCCGCAAGCGCAAGGAGCACACCATGGCTCAGCGTCTTGCTGCTGAAATCATGGACGCCGCCGAGAACACTGGCGCGTCTGTCAAGAAGCGCGAAGACCTCTACAAGATGGCTGAATCCAACCGTGCATTCTCGCACTATCGTTGGTAGGGCGTGAGAGATAATGGCAAAGGCAAACGACCTTAATCTCACCCGTAACTTTGGCATCATGGCTCACATCGATGCCGGCAAAACCACCACGACCGAGCGTATCCTGTTCTACACCGGCCGCACCTACAAGATCGGTGAGACCCACGAGGGCACGGCTACCATGGACTGGATGGAGCAGGAGCAGGAGCGCGGCATCACCATCACGTCCGCTGCAACGACCTGCTTCTGGCGTCACTGCCGCATCAACATCATCGACACCCCGGGCCACGTCGACTTCACGGTTGAGGTCGAGCGTTCCCTGCGTGTGCTCGACGGTGCTGTGACGGTTCTGTGCGCAAAGGGCGGCGTGGAGCCCCAGACGGAGACCGTCTGGCGTCAGGCCGACAAGTATCATGTCCCGCGCATGGTGTATATCAATAAGATGGACATCATGGGTGCGAATTTCTACAATGTTCTCAACATGATGCATGAACGGCTGAAGTGTAACGCCGTCCCCATTCAGCTCCCCATTGGTGCGGAGTCCGATTTCCGCGGCGTGGTCGACCTGATCCGCATGAAGGCCTATGTCTTCTACGATGAGCTGGGCAAGGATGTCCGCGAGGAGAAGATCCCCGAGGACCTGACCGAGCTTGCGCAGGAATACCACGAGAAGCTGCTCGATGCCGTCTCCGATCAGGATGACGCCATCATGGAGCTCTACCTCAGCGGCGAGGAAGTGCCCGAGGATATGATCCGTGCGGCCATCCGCAAGGCGACCATCGCCGTGCAGATGGTGCCCGTGACCTGCGGCACCTCTTATAAGAACAAGGGCGTTCAGGAATTGCTCGACGCCATCGTCGACTTCATGCCGTCTCCCCTCGACAAGAAGGGCATCGCCGGTGTGAACCCGAAGACTGACGAAGAGGACTTCCGCCCGGCGGACGACAACGCACCGTTCTCCGCTCTGGCCTTCAAGATCGCGACCGACCCGTATGTCGGCAAGCTGTGCTTCTTCCGCGTTTATTCCGGCAGCCTCGACAAGGGCTCGACCGTTATGAACTCCACGAAGGGCACCCGCGAGCGTCTGGGCCGCATCCTGCAGATGCATGCCAATCACCGCGAGGATATCGACACGGTCTATGCCGGCGATATCGCCGCCGCCGTCGGTGTGAAGAACACCACGACCGGCGACACGTTCTGCGATGAGAAGCATCCGATCATCCTCGAGTCCATGGAATTCCCCGAGCCCGTTATCCGCGTGGCCATCGAGCCGAAGACCAAGGCCGGTCAGGAGAAGATGGGCATCGCCCTGATGAAGCTGGCCGAGGAGGACCCGACGTTTAAGACCTACACCGACGAAGAGACGGGTC
>OIWP01002106.1_pt1 | contig 21538 bp, 14 predicted proteins | sample 1587661 | NCBI WGS metagenome assembly OIWP01 (sample SAMEA3888899, study PRJEB22519) | human gut metagenome | biome: human gut; feature: human-associated habitat; material: faeces | place: Denmark | collected 2010 | reverse complement strand
GAAAATCCATCAGGCGTAAGCTAAAAATTTTTGTCGTGTGCTTGACATACGGGTGGCGCAGGTCGTGGAACCGGATATGGGGCAGGTTGTACTTTTTCAGCAGCTTGTGGAAGGTGTGGCTTACATAATCGGGGGAATAGGGATGCCCGTCCTCCCAGGTGAACACGTAGTCGTTGTCTATGTAGTCCTTGCCGAAGTGGTTGCGGTAGTATTGCTCCTGTTGAAGCAAGATTTTGAACAGCCTAACCGCATCGTCTGTCAGGGGAAAGCTGCGGAAGCTGGATGCGTTCTTCGTCTTGTTCTTCTCCACGACCTTCGTGACCCGGGCCACGGTGTGCCGTATGGTCAGCGTTTGCATCGCAAAGTTGATGCTGTCCCATTTCAGACCCAGCACCTCGCTGCGGCGTAGACCGTACAGCGCAGTGACATAGATGATAGGGTAGAGGCGCTCGTTTTTGACGGCGGTCAGCAGGTCTCGCATCTGCGCTTCGGTGTAGAACGTGCCGGTAAACTGTGCAGCGTGCGGCATGACGACCAAATCGGCAGGGTTTGTCTGGATCAGACCGTCCCTCTGCGCCAATTTGAGCGTCTGATTGAGCACGTTCTTGTGCTGACGCAAGCTAACCGCGGATAGGCCGCCGTGGCCGTCAGAGCGCCCGAATTTAGCCTTTACGTTGATGTAGGTCTGCAGCGTCTCGCCGTCAACATCACACAGCCGGATTTGCAGGTCATCGAAGTAGGGGAGGATGTGTGCCCGGGCCTGAACCTCGTAGCCTTGGTAGGTGACCTCGTCCACGCGATGCCGGACATCCTCCAGCCAGCGGCGCACGGCGTCACTGAAAAGCATATCGGGCGGGGCAGCCTGCTCAGGCTTTTCGCCGAGCATGTCAAGCATGATCTGCCTGGCTTTGCCCTCGTTTCCTGTTACTGACAGACCTGTGGAGACCCAGGTCTGATTTTTTTTGCCATCTGTCGTATGCGTGAGCACGACATAGTATTTGTCGTTTTTTACGCGCAAGCTGGCTGTCATGAGAAGGGCCTCCCAAAGCATTGTGGCATAAGACTGCACCTCCAAGGATTGACTGTCGGGACGGGGCGTTTTCCTCGTCCGCAAAACCAGTATACTACAATCGTTACGATTTCAAAAATGTACGAATGGAACCAATATGGCGGCACAGCAATGCCGTGAAAGCGAGCGCCTTCACGGCATAATCTGCTGCTATATTGGTTTTGCGTTTTTCTCCCCCTGCAAATTCCAGACAGGCAACCCTTCCCGGCGCTGTGCCCTGCAAGGCAGCCTTTGGGCCGGCCTTGCAGCATGTTGTCACGCTTTCTTGGCACGCTCCCCGGGATATCCCGGATTCTGGCGCTGCTTCCCCAAAAGCGGTACGGCAGAGGACGCTATTCAGTTGTGGTGAGAGGAAGTATATCTCCTCTCAATTACAATGGATAGCGTCGAAGAGTGGGAATGGGACGAGGAAAATAAAAAAATATTTTTGTAGTGAGCAAATGGTGCAGTAGCTCCAGGAAATGTTTGTTATTAAACAGATTGAATGATTTTATTTTAAATGAAATATGTGGTTGATTTGCTTCGCTAACAATTGCTTGACATTTTCTACGGTCATACATTTCACTCCTTGCAGTTAGGTGTCACAGTGGACACTTTCTAACTACAAGGGCCTCTTTGCTTACCGAAGTAAGCAAAGAGGCCGCACATTCTGAGTTTATTGTCAAGTATTTAGAAGAAAAAAATCCCTCTATACCAATTTCTGTGTTGGTGTAGAGGGATTGCCTATTTAACTAAGTGACATTGTCGACAGTCAGGGCTCTTTTTGTTTGAAAGATGTGTCTGGCGTTGCGGTAACTATGCACTCAATGGATAAGAACAAAAGAGCAAATGGCATTCACATGGCACGGATAAAGTTCAAATCCCGCTGTGCGGCGGAGAGGATCACCTCGTCCCGTAGCAGGGCAGCATCAGGGTGCTCTCGATGCAGCCAGTCTCGCAAAATGGTATAGTCCATCTGCCCCTCACCAAGCGGGGTGGGGATACGCGGGGCGTTGGGAACAAATAGGGCATCTTTCATGTGGATGCAGGCCAAATCTTTGCCTATGACCTCGCACCAGCCGGGCCAAAATTCGGCCTGATGCGCGGCAGTATCAGCCGTCAGTACATTGACTGGATCAAAAATGATATGGAAATGCTGGGGATCTGCCACAGTTTCCTTCAGCTTTTGCAACGCTTCTAGCGTGCCCAGCGTGTGGGTATAGACAGGCTCCAGTGCAAAGCAACCACCGATTTGTGCAGCCTGCTCAACAATACGCAGGATGCTGTCGGTCAGCAGCGGTAGGGTAGCCGCCTTTTCCTCAGGGGAAAGATCACGGCAGGCACTCTCACTGCCAACCTGCCCAGCGCCGAGTGTGACTTGGCATTTCAGAGCTGAAAATACACTGGATACAGCGCTTCTGCGCACCTCTGCATTGGGGTTGCTGAGATCCTGATAGCAGCTCAGCACTGTGATTTCAATGTTGGCGGCAGCAAATGCGCTGCGGACATCTTCAAGTTGCTCCGGGGTGACATCAACAAGACTCTTAATGCCCTGTATAGCCTTGGGCATGGCCAACTGCGCTGCGTTGTAACCGTTGTTAGCTAAAACTTTGGCGAGTTCCTGTGCAGTAAAGCAGCCGTAATCGTGGGCGCGGCAACCGTATTTCATAGAAAGACCTCCTTGAAAAAATGCCCTCCGGGTAGCCGGAGGGCATCTGTTGACAAGCAGCTTGAAGATTAGCCCTTGACGCCGCCGGCGGAGACACCGCCGACAATGTATTTCTGCAGGATAACGAAGAGGATGACGATGGGCAGGATGGACAGAACCGATGCCGCCAGGATCGAGCTCCAGTCCACGCCAGTGTTGCCGATGAAGTTCTTGATGGCAATCTGGATCGTGTACTTCTTCTGGTCAGACAAAACCAGCAGCGGCAGGATGTAGTCGTTCCAGCGCCACATGAAGCTGAAGATCGTCAGCGTGATGGTGACATTGGAGCCCAGGGGCAGCATGATGTTGGAGAAGATCTTCCACTCGCTGGCACCGTCGATACGCGCGGCCTCGACCAGAGACAGCGGCAGCGACATATAGTGCTGGCGGTACATGAAGATACCGGTCGTAGTGGTGACAACAGGCAGGATGACGCCCCAGATGTTGTTGTACAGGCCCATGGCGCTGATTACGCTGAACTGGGGGACGGTCAGCGTCTCGCCGGGAATCAGGGTGCCCAGCAGGAACACGCCGAACACGAGGTTGACGTACTTGATCTCAAAGCGGTAGATAGCCAGCGCATAGCCGCACATGGCACTGATGAGCAGTGTGATGAGGGTGCCGACCACAGCCAGAAACAGGCTGTTCTTCACATAGCCCATGAAGCCGCCGTCCAGAACGGACTTATAATGCTCCGTCGTCGGGGTGGAGGGGAACATATGCAGCGGGTAGGTGAACAGCTCGCCGGACGGCTTAAAGGAGCTGAGCACCAGCCAGATAATGGGGAAAATCACGATGATGCCGATTGCCAGAGAAAGGATCGTCATTGGAATGCTGACGTGCTTGTCTTTCATCAGGTTTCACCTCCGTTATTGACCTTGAACTGGGCAAAGGCAATCAGGGTAAAGATGATCATGACAACGGTAGAAATGGCCGAAGCATAACCGTACTGCATCTGGTTGAAGCCCTTGTCGAAGATGTACTGGATAATAAAGGTAGTGCTCAGGCCGGGGCCGCCCTGCGTGATACCTTGGACCAGGGCGTACTCTTTGAGCAGGTTGACAGTGGACAGCAGAACGACCATGAATGTCGTGGGGGCCAGCATCGGAACAGTGATGCGGAAGAAGGCCTGCACACCGCTGGCACCGTCGATGGTAGCAGCCTCATACAGATCATTGGAAATGCTGTTGATACCGCCGATGTAGAGGATCATGTTGAAGCCGATGGACGCCCAAACCGATGCGAACGCGATGACAAAGGTGGCAAGACGCGGGTTCAGCGACCATTCCAGCGCGGTGCCGCCCAGCGAACGGATGATAAAGTTTACAAGGCCGTACTCTTGGCTGAACATCCAGTTGATGGTGATACCAACGACCAGCGCACTCATCAGAACGGGGATATAGACCATCGTGCGGGTCAGGCTCTTGGCAGCAACGCGATTGGAGCATAGCAGCACTGCCACCAGTAGCGGGATGATGACGCGGAACGGCAGCGTGCAGACCGTGTACAGCAGCGTCCGACCCAGGGACAGATAGAACTTGGAGTCTTTAAACAATGTAATGTAGTTTGTCAGACCCACAAAGTCAATGGTTTTCCAACCGTCATAGTTGGTGAAGGAAAAAGCGATGCTGAGCACAAGCGGCACAAGGAAAAAGACACCGAACAAAATGCAGCAGGGCGCACAGAACGCCCAGAATGCGCCGGTGTGCTTCAGCGACGATTTCTTCTTCATATTCATTCCTCCTTTATTCTCTTTGGCCGGGATTCTACCGCCCGGTCTCTTTGATGTGCTTAGTATAGCATTGCAAAAGACGCAAATACCACCGTTTTTTTGCTTGCTTACCCCAAAATGCATTGCATTTTTTGCGCGATTTTGACGGGCGGCGCAAAATCTGACCGTCGTCTTGGCGAAAACGTACAAATGCAATGCGGCGAAATTGTGCAAACCGTAAAATCGTGCATCCACAGTGAATGTCACTGCGCAAATTGTACATGGATTGTGCAAATTTCAAAGGGATGCAGCGTCAGCGGCAGGCTATGCTGCACGGCTTCTTCTCCGGGCAAGGGCTGTTCCATCGGCGTGCAGCGCACGGCAGCGGCATCATCCGGCAGGGCCAGCGCCGCGCGGGTGCGGGTGCCCCAGCTCTCATACAGGCGCAAAATCAGGCCGGAGCCATCCTCGGCTTTCTTCACGGTCTCCAACACGACATTGGGGGCATCTACGCGGAATTGGCTGTACGCGGCGGGCAGTGTGCCCGCGGGCTGGGCAGCCACGGCCAGGGGCAGCGCCGGGGCGTTCAGGTCGTACCCGGTGGGGATGACCCCGCCCTGCCGCCAGTCGCCCAGGTGGGGTAGCAGCGCATAGGTAAAGTCGTGGGCTCCTTGGTCGGCGTGGGGGTCCGGGTAGGTGGCGGCCCGCAGCAGCGAGAGCCGCAGCACGCCGTCGTGGATGTCATAGCCGTAGCGGCCGTCATTCAGCAGCGCCGCGCCGTAGCCCGGCTCGGACAGGTCAGCCCACTTGTGGGCGCAGACCTCGAAGCGGGCCTCGTCCCAGCTGGTGTTGGTGTGAGTGTCCCGGGCAATGCTGCCGAACTGGATGTCATACTGGGCGCGGTCAGCGCAGATATCCACCGGGAACGCGGCTTTCAGCAGCACATGCTGCTCGTGCCAGTCGATGTGGGTGGCAAAGTCGATGCGGCGGTTGTGGGGGTATAGGGTGATATCCTGCACGAACTGCGACTGGGAAATGGCGCGTTCCAGATGCAGGCGGCAGCAGACCGGGCTGTTCTCGGCCACGGTCAGGCGGGCCGCGCCGTCCAGCGCAAAGCGGTGGCGGCGATAGTATTTTTCCAGGTTCCAGGCGTCGTACTCATCGGGGCGGTCCTCAAACAGCTGCAGCTCGTTGGCACACTGCCCGGCGGGGATCAACTCGCGGTCAGCCTCCTTGTCCAGCAGGGAGGTGATCTCGCCGCAGCCGTTGAATACGATGTGATAGAGCGGCGTGTCAATGATATAGCCGCCGTCGTTTTCGGTGACTTCGGCGCAGGGGGTCTCGGGTTCCGCGTCGGCAAAGGGGTAGAACCGCCAGCCCTTGGCGGGCAGGTCCTTGGCAACAAAGGTCAGCACGCCGTTTTCGGTATGGCAGGGCAGCGGGTGTCCGCCGTCGGTGATGCCGCTTGCCCCGCAGGCGACGCGGACGACGGTGTCCCGGGCAAAGCCCAGCTGGTTGAACACGACCACGCCGGGGCGGTCGGTCTTGATGAGGGCCGCGACGGTGTGCAGCGCGTCATCGGTAATTCTGGCATCGGACGCGAGGATCTCGCCGTATTGCTGCTGCGAGACTTCGTATACCTCGCCCAGGGCCGAACCGGGTAAAATATCGTGGAACTGGTTCAGCAGGGTCAGCTCCCAGTTGCGGTGCAGCGCGGCGGCGGGGTAGGCATAGCCGGTGCGCAGGCTTTCGGCCAGGGCGGCGGCGGTCTCGGCGGTCAGGTTGGCAAACTCGGCGGCGCGGTTGGCCCGCTTGTTGCGGCCCTGGCTGGTGAACACGCCGCGGTGGTACTCAAAGTACATCTCGCCGTGCCAGCAGGGCAGGTCGGCCTGCGTCTCGTCAAGGTGCTGCTTCAATTTGTCAAAGTAGGGGGCCGCATGGGTCAGGCGGGTCTGGGGCGCACCGGGGATGCCCTTCTCCATGCGGCGGTTGATCTCCAGCATTTCAGCGGTCACACCGCCGCCGCCGTCGCCGTAGCCATAGCATTGCAACACATTCTGGGTCAGCTCCTTGTCCTGAAAGCGCTGCCAGCAGCCCATGACCTGCCTGGGGTTCAGCAGGCCGTTGTAGGTCGTGTTGAAGCTCGGTTTCGGGTTGCGGTCAGGGCGCTTGTCGTAGTCCTTGGTGGAGATAAAGTAGGCCAGTACCTCGGTGCCGTCGATGCCGCGCCAGCGGGTCAGATCGTGGGGCATACAGTTGGTATCGTTCCAGGCCATCTTGGTGGTCATGAACCAGTCCATGCCGCACTGGGCCATAATTTGGGGCAGCGCGCCGCTGAAACCGAAGGCATCCGGCAGCCACAGGATGTGCCCCTGTTTGCCGAATTCCCGGCCGAAAAATTCCTGCCCGTGCAGGAATTGGCGGATCAGGCTCTCGCCGCTGGCCATGTTGCAGTCGGATTCCAGCCACATACCGCCCTCCGGTTCCCAGTGGCCGTCGGCAACGCGGGCGCGGATCTTCTCAAACAGCGCGGGGCAGTCTTTGCGCACAAAATCGTAGAGCTGCGGCTGGCTGGACAGGAACTTGTACTCGGGGTAGCGGTCCATCAGATAGTTGACGGTGGCAAAGCTGCGAATGGCCTTTTCCCGCGTCTGGGCCAGCGTCCAGAGCCAGGCTACGTCGATGTGGGTGTGGCCGACACAGTCCACCGTGACCGGCTGCCGCTGGCAGAAGCTCTCGTAAAATTCCTCTTTCATATAGCGGCGGGCGGCGGCGACGCTGGCGTAGAACGCAGCGCTGTACGGGTCGCGCAGGTCGAGCATATCCAGCGCTTTTTCCAGATACCGCCCGATGCCAATGGCGTTGGTGTCGCCCTCGTCCAGCTGGACAAGCACCTCGTAAGGGGCTTTCAGGTCGTAGTACAGGCCGGTGATCTCATCGTCCCGCACGGCAGTCTCGACTTTTAAAAAGACGTCCTGAGCCGGGGTGTTGCAGTAGGTGTACAGTCCCAGCTGCCAGGTCTGGCCCTCGGCAGCGGCGGGGGACAGGTCAAACTCGGTGTGGTTGACATCTAGCCCGCAGACCAGCGCCCCATTTAAGTAGGCGAGGAACTGGGGGTTGTTGTTGTTCCAGATATCGGTTGCGCCGGTGGAGACCAGGCAGACAAGGTGACGCCCGGCGCTGCCCGCCGGTGCGGTGATGCCGCCCCGGAAGCAGTAGTGGGCCTCCACGCCGCCGATAGCATCACCGGGGGCAAAGGGTGTCCAGCCGGGGGCTGTGGCCGGGTCCTCCTGCACGGTGTCCCAGCTATGGTAGAGGCAGGATTTTTTGCGCAGCCCCAGAACCGGGGTGCGCCCCTGCAGCGCCAAAGTGCGCAGGGCGTCAAGCACCGGGCGCGCCCGGCGGCGGAGTTCAGTGTTTTGCATGGCGGCTCCTTCCTTTTTTATAAGGTTGAGTGTGTGGTAAGGGAAGCGGCGTTCAGGGGACTGGCCGCCCTACGAGGCAGCAAGGCGGGTAACGGTATTGTAGGGGCGAACATTGTTCACCCGCACCCAGGCAACCCCTGTTCAGGCACAGTATAACATCTCAAAACTGTGCAGACAATGCAGTTTTTGCGCGGTAGGGGGCGAATGGTGCGCATTTATTGTTTACGGGGGAAAGCGACTGCTTTTTATTAAAATTTGGTTACAGAAACATTGCATTTTTTTCACTGAAAAAATAAGCGCTGGCGCAAAATAAGCGCAACTTGGCATCATTAGAACAAACGATGTGTGAAAAGTGCACAATTTCAGCCGTTTTTCTTGATGCAATTTGCCGGATTGAAGAATCAAGGCGCAAAAAATGCAATATGCCACAATGCAAATCAGCAAGATAGGCGTAGAGAATCCACCCGCCGCAATGGTACACTATGGATACACCAAGGGAACTGAAAGCCCAGTTCCCAAGCCCCGGAACGGAGCAAACCGGATGAGGGTCCGGTTAATATACCCTATTTTTATTTCTACTTTACAGGAGGTAAAACCAACATGAAAAAAGCACTTTCTCTGGCTCTGGCAGCCGCGATGGCGGCTTCTCTGGCAGCCTGCGGCGGTTCTCCCGCTGCATCTACGGCCAGCTCCGCTGCAACAACGGACACCGCAGCTTCCGGCGCCGCTTCTGCCGGCGGCCAGACCCTGAAGGTCATGCTGTCTGAGGAGCCCGGCGAGGGCGATGCATTCGCTACCACCCTGAACAAGTGGGCCGACGAGACCGGCAACACCGTTGACATCATGGTCATCCCCTACGATGACCAGCTGACCAAGTTCCCCCTGATGGCCAAGAACAACGACCTGCCGGATCTGCTGTCCACCACCCGTCTGGCCCGTCTGTATCCCGATGAGTTCGAGGATCTGGGCAAGTGCATTGACACCTCCATCTTTGAGCCGCAGGCCCTGCAGATCATCAGCCAGAACTACCTGACGGATAAGCTGTCTGTTCTGCCCCAGCAGTTCACCATCACCAACGTATTCTACAACAAGGACGCTTTTGAGGCTGCCGGCATCGAGTGCCCGACGGTGGACGACCGCTGGACCATGGACGAGGTCTATGAGGCTGCCAAGAAGCTGCAGGACTCCGGCGCTGTCAAGTACGGCATGGCTATGGATTACTCCCGCGCCCGTTATGACAACCTGATGTACATGAACGGCGGTTCTCTGGTCGAGAAGGACGGCGACTCCTTCAAGGTCGTTGCAGACAGCCAGCAGAACATTGACGCCCTGCAGGCCTTTGTCGATGCCAACAACAGCGGCATCATGCCCAAGGCCATCTGGGCCGGTGGCTCCAGCGACAACCCGGGCGACTACTTCAAGAACGGTGATGTAGGCATCTACTTCTCCGGCTCCTGGAACTACAACCCCTTCGTGCAGGATATCACCAGCTTCAAGTTCGGCGTCATGCCCTCTCCTGTCGGTTCTGCAGGCGGTTCCGCTATCCTGGGCGGTGCCGGTCTGGCCGTTCCCACCAACGCAAAGAACAAGGATCTGGCTCTTGAGTTCCTGAAGTGGTTCTACACCGACAAGAACTTTGCCGATTATCTGGCACTTGATAAGGGCCTGTCCTCTCTGAAATCCGTCACCTATGAGCCTGCTGATCCCGATCAGGCTGCCGACTACAAGGTCCTGCAGGCTGAGGTCGGCCAGACCACCGATGCATTCGCCATCGACGAAAGCTCCGAGTGGCGCAACTACTACGACAACGAGTACCGTGACGCTCTGAAGCAGTCTGTCAACGGCGACCTGACTCCGTCTGACGCTCTGACCGAGTTTGCTACCGCACTGGCTGACAAGGCCGGCTGGGCACACTAATCAACCGAATCAACAGGGGAAGTGATTCCCCAGGGCGAACAGACGCCCCGCCCAAACCGGGCGGGGCGTCTGTTGTTTTTTTAATAAACCTTTTTTAATAAAGGAGAAGCCGAGGTATGGCAAACGAATTGCATTTTCCCTTGTTTCACGGGTATGTGGACCGCTGGCTGGTCAGCGGCGTGACCGAAACGCCGGTCATCACCAAGCCCACGGCCCTGCACGGTGCCGAAAACGAAAAGCTGAACACCGCCCCCAAGGATAAACCCGGCGAGGAACAGTTCAAGGCCGAGCGCCGCGCCAAAGCCACTGCCTGGCCCGCGCAGCTGGACACCCGCCCCGGCGGGCTGGTGGGCGGCGCGGACAACGCTACCCCCTTTACCGTCTACTGGCCGTTTGACGATATCGGCGTGACCTACGCCTGGGACTGTGAGACCCCCGCCTGCCTGAGCGCATGGGCTTACACCGAGTTGGACGCCGCCGAGGCGGGCAGTGTGCCCTTTGACCTTATCACCTGCGGCGGCGCGGCCCTCTGGCTGAACGGCGAAAAGCTGACCGAAGTGACCCCCTACCACCACAACGAGCCTGTCCCCACGCCGCTGACCCTGCCGCTGCAAAAGGGCCGCAACAAGCTTCTTGTGTTCTTTGACAACTACGCTGAGCGCGATGCTACGATCATTCTGCGCCTGCGCTGGAAGGGCGAGGGCGCCGCGCCCGAACAGGTCATCCCGGTGGGGGAGGCCGACGCGGCCCGCCTGGCCGAGGCCGAACACCTGATGCGCAGTCTGGCGTTCCACCGCAACCACTTTACCGCCGGCCCGGTGCTGCTGGACTACGACGGCGCGGATATCGCCGAGAGCTACCACCTGGCCTTTGTCGGCGGCACCGAGGAAAATGTCAAGGGCGGCGTGCTCTTCCGCCGCGAGGCTGACACCCTCCCCCACGCGAGCCAAATCAGTCTGGGCGACTGCAAGACCTTCCCGCTGGCATTTTTGCTGCTGCAGGTCACGACCGAGGTCGAGGGCATCCGGCTGACCCGACCCATCAGTGTGGAAATTCACACCGAGAGCGTGCTGCCCCGCGCCCTGCCCACCGTGGCCGAACGCAAGCGCCAGGCGCTGGAGCTGCTGGCCCGCTGGGGCGAGCAGAACACGAACCGCGCACTGGCGATCTTAGCCACCGGCGGCGACACCGCCGAGGCAGAAAAGCTGCTGGCTGTGCAGTCCGACTACATCCGCCGCCGCTTCGACTGCAGCGATTTTTACCTTGTCTACTACCCCTACATCCTGCGCACCTTCGGCAAACGCGGCAGCGGTATTTTGTCCGAAAAGACCGAGAACGAGCTGACCGACTGTCTGCTGGGTTTCCGCTATTGGATCGATGAGCCGGGCAACGACGCCATGTGGTTCTGGAGTGAGAACCACGCCCTGATGTTCCACACCTGCCAGCTGCTGGCGGGCGAGCTGTTCCCCGATGAGGTCTTTACTAACAGCGGGCTGACCGGCCGCCAGATGCAGGCCAAGGCCAAGAATATGCTTTATGACTGGTTCGTCACCTTCCGCAAAGAGGGCTTTACCGAGTGGAATTCCAGCCCCTACCTGCCCATTGACACGCTGGGCTTCGGCAGCCTGTATGCCTTTGCCCAGGACCCCGCCATGCGGGAGCTGGGCCGCGAGGGCATGGATTTTGCCTACTACCTGCTGGCCGTCCACAGCCAGCAGGGCATCTTCGCCTCGTCGTCGGGCCGCACCTACATCAAGGAGCAGTTCGGCAACTGGTCCAACTGCCCCTCCGGCCTGAGCTGGATCGGCTATGGGTACGGCGTGCCGGGCCACGCGGGCAAGGGTATCACCTCCTACTGCCTGTCTGATTACGAGCCGCCGAAGGAGTTTGCCCAGTGGTTCAGCATCCCCCGGGGCAAGGAAATGATCTGCCAGACGACCCAGGGCAATGACGGCTATGTGGATCTGTACACCTACAAGACTGCCGACTACATGATGACCAGCGCCAACGACTTCCACCCCGGCGAGCCGGGCCATCAGGAGAACCCCTTCCAGCTGACCTTCAACGCCGTGGCGCAGCTGTGGGTCACCCACCCCGGCGAGCGGGTGCTCTTCGGCGCAGCGCGGCCGTCCTACTGGGCGGGCAACGGCACCCTGCCCAAGGTCAACCAGTACAAGGCGTTCGCGGGGCTGATCTATGATATCGCCCCCGAGCACCCGGTCGATTTCACCCACCTGTACCTGCCGTCGATGGAGTTTGACCGCTGCGAGGTCGAAGGCAAGTGGGCCTTTGTGCAGCTGGGCAGTGCCTATGCGGCGGTGTATTGCAGCAATGGGATGCGGATGCAGGACTTCGGCTCCAACAAGGACCGCGAGCGCATCGCCGAGGGCCGCCGCTGTATCTGGCTGGTGCGTGCCGCGCAGGCAGACGAGTTTGCGGCGTTTGAGGATTTCAAGGCCGCCATGCGCGGGGCTGCGCTGGACGCCGATGCCGAGGGCCGCCGCTACCGCTTTGTGGACCCCGTCTACGGCGAACTGCGCTGCCAGTGGGGCGAGACGTTGTATGTAAACGACGCCCCGATGCAGTACAGTGGTTTTGACAATTACGGCAAACTGACGATGCAGGAAAAATAAAAGAGGTGCCTGCCCCGAGAAGGGGCGGCACCAGAAAATGTTACACCTTCGTGCTCCCCGGGGAGGGTTCCTTCTCGAAAGGAATGGCGGTGATGGGGGTGACGACGCCGTTGATGCGGAACTGGGACGGCGAGGTATGGCAGAACTTGTTGAACACCCGGTTGAACTGGGAAAAACTCGTAAAGCCGCAGCTCGTCGTGATATCGGCAATTTTCATGTCGGTGTACAGCAACAGCTGCTGGGCGTTGCGCACCCGGGTGATCTGGATGTAGTTGATGAGTGAGAACCCTGTCACCCGGCGGAACTGGTGCGACAAATAGTACGGACTGATGAAGAATTTCTCCGCCAGATATTCCAGCGAAAGCTCGCTGGCGTAGTGTCGGTGGATGTAGCTGGTCACGGCGTAGACCTTCTGGGTGATGGAATCGCTGAGCTCCTGCGGCTCGTAGCTGCTCTCGCCCGCGTGCTGGGCCACGGTGGCCAGAAATTGCAGGAAGTGGCAGTGGATGAACTGCTGCGTCAGCGGGGTCATCGGCTGCTTGCCCAGCGTGAAGATCGCGTTCAGGTGCGAGAATGCCTGAGCCCGCGTCTCACCGGTAAAGCGGTAGATGGGCACCTCGGCCCCGAAGGGCTGTAAACAGCTTTGCAGCATTTCGTGCAGCGCGGGGGAATCATCCGGCACGCGGAAGTTGATGATCAGCCGCCGGCAGTCGCCGCCCGACGGATACTCGGTCTTGTGCAACATGGAAGGGCGCAGCAATACGATATCATAGGGCTGCAGGGTGTAATAGTCGCCCTCGATGATATGTGATGCACGGCCGCTTAACAGAATGTGTATCTCGTGAAACTGGTGGAAATGCTGGAAACTCATGTTGATCTTGAACGACCGCGAATCGTAGTCGAACAGGTAAAACAGCGGCGAATCCAGGTCGTTGATCGAAATCATGTACCCCTGATTGTACAGCAATGCGTCGTCCAGATACATAGGCAACCTCCGTCAAAAATGTTCCTGTCTCTATTATACTCGCACTCGCAAAAAGTGCGATATATTTCAGCGACAAAGACAAAATCAGAGTGGTTTTTGCCTTTGCCCCTATGCTATACTTTAGGCAAGTTCGAACGTTATGTCTACCTATTATAATAAAAAGGAGAAAACCACCATGCAGAAAGCTGATATTGAAAACAAACTGGAGCTTTGCATTGAGAGCTTCAAATCTGTCCTGTATGAAAAGGACGAGACCTTCCTGGAGAACATGGCAAAATCCAACATGGATCAGGGCAACCTGGCCCGCTATATGCTGTGGGAGTGGACCCAGGGCGTGGGCCTGTACGGCCTGTGGAAGCTGTTTGAGAAAAAGCACGACCAGCGCTGCCTGGATGTGCTGACAGAGTACTACGACGCCCGCATTGCCGAGGGCCTGCCCAGCAAGAACATCAACACGATGGCCCCCATTTTTGCCCTGAGCTACCTGTATGAGTACACCAAGAATGAAAAGTACGGCGATATCTGCAAAGAGTGGGCCGAGTGGGCCATGCACGGCCTGCCCCGCGCGGGCGAGGGCGGCTTCCAGCATGTCACATCGGATCGCGTCAACGATGGCGAGCTGTGGGACGATACGCTGTTCATGACTGTGCTGCCGCTGGCCAATATCGGCCGCATCCTTGGCCGTCAGGACTACATTGACGAGGCTGTCTACCAGTACCTTGTCCACACCAAATATCTGGCTGACAAAAAGACCGGTCTGTGGTATCATGGTTTCTGCTTTGATGGCTGCCATAACTTTGCCGAGGCTTTCTGGGGCCGCGGCAACAGCTGGGTGACGGCTGCCATCCCCCTGCTGCTGGAAATCGTCCCCGTAGGCAACCCCGACCGCCGCATCCTTGAAAACGCGCTGCTGCGCCAGATCGAGAGCCTGGCCAAGTATCAGGACGAGGGCGGCATGTGGCACACCCTGATCGATGACCCGACCTCCTATCTGGAGGCCAGCGCCACCAGCGGCTTCGGCTTCGGCATCCTGAAAGCCGTCGAGCAGGGCATTGTGCCCGAAAGCTACCGCGCCAATGCCATGCGCGCCTTGCAGCCTGTGTTGGACTGCATCGATGAAAAGGGCGTTGTGCAGCAGGTGTCCTACGGCACCCCGATGGGCCGCGAGAGCAAGGACTTCTACAAGCAGATCCCCCTGCACCCGATGCCCTACGGTCAGGCCATGGCAATTCTGTTCCTGATGGAAGCTGAGGCTCAGGTCTGATGACAAAAAAATGGAGCAGCCGCCTTACCTTCTTTGCCTTTGTGGTGCTCATGGTGGGGCTTGGCAGCAATGACAGCCTGCGCGGAATTTTTTCCACGATCTTCCAAGAGCATTTCTCCCTGACGACGACCCAGCTGGGGCTGATCGTCACGGCAAGCTACATCGGCAACCTGGTATTTTTGCTGGTGGGCGGCAACCTGAGCACCCGCTTTTCCAAAAAGCGCGTGCTGCAGGTGCTGATTCTGATTTGGATGGCCGCCTTGGCGCTGTTTGCCTTTACCAGCAATTACACGGTGCTGCTCATCGGCATGGCGCTGGCGCTGGGGTCTTCCACCTTATTGAATACCACGATGAACCTTATTACGCCGCTGCTGTTTGCCACAGCGCCGGGGTTCTTCGTCAACTTCCTGTTCTTCACTCAGGAAATCGGCACCAGCGGTAGCCAGTATATTTTGGGCAGCCACGCCGATGGCTTTGCCTTCTGGCAGCACACTAATCTGGTGCTGCTGATTCTGGGCGCGGTGGCCTTTGTGCTGCTGCTCTTCTGCAATGTGCCGGAGGAAGCCGCCGCCTCGGCGGATGCCCCGGCACAAAAGGGCGGTTATGACTGGCGTATCATCGTGCCCTATGTGCTGGTGTTCGGGTTCTACTTTATCGCCGAGCACGGCGTCATGAACTGGATGGTCGCCTACGGCGTAGACGGTCTGGGCCTGCCCCAAGCCTCGGCGGCCAAGTATCTTTCGGTGTTCTTTGGCGGTATGATGATTGGGCGGCTCTGCCTGTCCCCGCTGGTGGATAAGCTGGGGGCCCTCAAAAGCCTGGCGGCTTTCGGCGGCGTGTCCTGTGTGCTGTATCTGATCGGCTCGCTGGGCGGCGCGGTGACGATGCCCGTCTGGGCCATCAGCGGCTTGTCCTTCTCCATTTTGTACCCCACGCTGGTCATGAGCATCCGGCTCTATTTCCCGGCGCAGCAGGTCTCCGGCGCGGCGGGCACGATTTTAAGCATCGCGTCGCTGGCGGATATCCTGTTCAACGTCGGCTTCGGCAAGCTGGTGGATATGGCGGGCTATGCCGTCAGCATCCGGGTCCTGCCGCTGTCCGTGCTGGCATTTTTCATCGTGTTTATGCTGTTTACGAAATTCTGCAAGCCGACGCAGAAATTGAAATAAAGTGAAAGAAGCGAGGTAGATTATGCGTTATTGTATCGGGATCGATCTGGGCGGCACCAACATCGCAGGCGGCATTGCCGACCTGGACGGGAAACTGCTGCTGACCGACAGCATCAAGACCGGGCTGCCCTGCCCGGCGTCGGACATCGCCGACCGTATCGCGCTGCTCTGCCGCCGCATGGCGACTGCCCTGGGCCTGGCCTTGAGTGATGCCGCCTGGGTGGGCATCGGTGCGCCCGGCAGCGTCGATGTGGACACCGGCACCGTGCTGTATGCCAACAATCTGGAATTTGACAACGTCCCGCTGGGCCAGATGATCCACGAGCGCACCGGCCTGCCCGTCTATGTGGATAACGACGCCAACGTTGCCGCCTGGGGCGAGTACTGCGCGGGTGCAGGCAAAGGGAGCAGCAGCATGGTCATGGTCACGCTGGGCACCGGTGTCGGCGGCGGCGTAGTGCTGAACGGCAAGCTGCTGACCGGCTGCAATGGCGCAGCGGCCGAACTGGGCCACTTTGTGATTGATATGCACGGGAAAGAGTGCAACTGCGGTATGCGCGGCTGCTTTGAGCAGTACGGCAGCGTCACGGCGCTCATCTGCCAGGCGCGGGAGGCCATGGCCGCCCATAAGGAGAGCAAGCTCTGGGCGCTGGCTGAAAACGAGGAAGCCAATGTCAACGGCAAGGTCATTCTGGCTGCCTACGACGCGGGCGACGAGACCGCCGTGCAGGTGGTCAACACCTATGTACACTACCTCTGCGTCGGCGTGACGAGCATCATCAACATCTTCCAGCCCGAGGTGCTCTGCCTGGGCGGCGGCATCAGCCGCCGCAGCGACGTACTGGTCGAGCCGATCCGGGCGTTCAATGCCGCACACGGCTATGGCCGCAGCTGCCCCAAGCAGCCCCGCATCATGTCGGCCGAGCTGTTCGGCGATGCGGGCATCATCGGCGCGGCCCTGCTGGGCAAAGGCAAATAAGGAGAGCGGACCTATGCGCAAACACTATGAACGTATCCTGCACGACAGCGAAAGCCGCGTGCAGCGCTATCTCGATATCCAGATTTTGGACGAGAACAGCCCCTTCTGCGGCGGTTTCCCCAAGGCGGACAGCCTGGCCGAGCCGAAAACGGCCATCTACCGCGCCACGACAATGACGGCCTGCTACCTGAACCCCGAGAGCCGCTATTATCTGGACGCCGAGCTGGGCCGCCGTCTGGCGCTGGCGCTGGCTTTTGTGCGCCGCTCTCAGCGGCCCGGCGGCTACTTTGACCTCATCAACTGCAACTTCTTCTCCGGCCCGGACACGGCTTTCTGCACCAAGCGGCTGCTGCCCGCCTATGTCTACCTGTGCAAGGTCGTGGACGGCGCACTGCCCGCCGCGCCCGAAGCCAAGGCCGCTGCCGCAGAGCTGAAGCCCAAGTATGAGGCCATCATCCGCGATGCAGCCGATGCCCTGTGCCACTGCGGTTTCCACACCCCGAACCACCGCTGGGCCATCGCGTCGGTGCTGATGCTCTGCGCCAAGCTGTTTGATAAGCCCGAATGCCGCACCGCCGCCGAGGCCATCCTGAAAGAAGGCAACGACTGCAACGAGGACGGCGAGTACGCCGAGCGTTCGGCCGGCAACTACAATCGCATCAACAACGATGCCATGATTATGCTGGCCGTGGCCACCGGCGACGAGAGCTACTATGCGCCGGTGCTGCGCAACCTGGAAATGATGCTGACCTACATCGACCCCGACGACAGCATTTTTACCAACAACTCCACCCGCTGGGACATGGGCAAGAAAATTTACCCGCGGGAGTATTATCTTGAATACCTCTACATGGGCTATACCTGCCGCAAGCCCGAACTGCTGGACGCCGCCAACGCCATTATGCAGATGGTGGAGCGCCATGCCCTGCGCAGCTTTGACTGCCTCATCAACCTGATGCTGCTGCCCGAGCTGGCCGCGCTGGAGCACGAGGGCAGCGCAACCCCAACGAACTACCACAAATATTACGAAGGGTCGGGCATTGTGCGCTGCCGCCGCGGAAGCTGGTCCTACACGATCTTGAACAACAGCCCGAGCTTTTTGTTCTTCCAGCACGGCGACTTCACGCTGACCGTGCGCATCGGCGCGAGCTTCTGCGAGCACCGCAACTTTGTCCCCGCAGCGCTGGCCCCCAAGGACGGCGGCTATGCCCTGCACCAGACCATGACCGGCTGGTATTACCTGCCCTTTGCCGAGAAGCCCGCCACCAGCGATTGGTGGCAGATGGACAACGCCCACCGCGAAAAGCTCTACGGCCCCGACATGTTGTTTGACGTGCAGGTGAACGAGGTCGAAAACGGTCTGGACATCCACATCGTCAACTCCGGCATCGACCGCGCCCCGCTGCGGGTGGAGTTGGCCTTCAACGCGGGCTGCCGCGTCGAGAACGAGCATTTCATGCTCGAGGGCAATGACGGCGGCGGTGTCGTCGTCAAGGACGGCACGCTGGTCGCATCCAAGGGTGTGAACGGTATTTCGGTCGGCCCCTGCTTTGCCGAGCATAACTACACCGCCGGCAAGGAGGGCAGCATGGGCCGGATGGACGGCTGCTTTACCGCCTACCTGACCGCATACAGCACCTTTGACCGCACGATCTCCTTGCGCGCCGTGCCCAGCAAGTACGACCAGGCGTGAATCAGATGGAGTCGTAACGAGTGGTGTGACAGACAAAACAGCGTCAAATAATAAAAGGACATCCGTGGGTAATGCGGATGTCCTTTTTTTCCTGTCGGGAGAGGATCGCTCCCGTCAGAAATTTTATTTAGTTGTCCAATTTTAAGGTAAAGGAGATTCATATGAATATTCTCAAATTGACTCCCAGCTGCAAGGATTACCTGTGGGGCGGCAGCCGCCTGCGCAGTGACTTTGGCATCAAGAGCAATCTGAACCCGCTGGCGGAGGTGTGGGTGCTTTCCTGCCACCCGGACGGCCCCAGCTATCTGCCGGACGGCACCACCCTTGCAGAATACATTGCAGCGCACCCGGGCTGCCTTGGCACCGACTGCGAGAAGTTTGAGCAGTTCCCAATTCTGATAAAATTCATTGATGCCAAGAACAATCTGTCTATTCAGGTGCATCCGTCCAACGAATATGCGCTAAAAAATGAGCACCAGTACGGGAAAACGGAAATGTGGTATGTGCTGGACTGCGAGCCGGGTGCTTACCTGTATTATGGCTTTGACCGTGAGATTTCCAAAGAGGAATTTCAGGAGCGCATCAAGAACAACACCCTGACCGAAGTACTGAATGCGGTTCCGGTACATAAGGGGGATTGCTTCTTTATCCCGTCAGGCACGCTGCACGCCATCTGTAAGGGCATTGTGATTGCGGAAGTTCAGCAAAACTCCAACGTTACCTACCGTGTGTACGATTACGGCCGCGTGGGGGCGGACGGCAAGCCCCGCGCCCTGCACGTGGAGAAGGCGCTGGACGTGACCCTGCGCACTCTGCCCGTCAAGCATGACTTTGGCAGCCATCTGGCCCAGTGTGAGTATTTCACCGTGGATGCCAGGAACGGCGCGTTTGAGGGCACAGCGGACGAGAAGAGCTTTGTCTCGCTGCTCATCACAGATGGCGAGGGTGAGCTGATCTGTGGCGACGAAACCGTGGCCGTCAAGAAAGGCGACAGCTTCTTCCTGCCCGCAGGTAGCGGCAGCTATACCGTACACGGTACCTGTCAGACCTTGTCTACAAGAGTGTGAAATAAGGCTGTGGAATAGTAGGCAGGAGGATATGATCGTAAGAAAGCAAAATGTATTAATATTGCATTGCTAGAGCCAACTCCAGACGACCTTGTAAACTTTTTTGACGATTTAGCACACAATGACACGCTAGTGCCATATTCTGCACCTGAAACTACAGTATGCGCATCTATTTAGAACCCGTGAATCTCCGTCAGTGGAACCTGTTCGATAATGTAAAAGGCTCCGGCCATGTAGAGTGTTTTCTTGCCACTCGTGATATGCAGCTTGGGGACATCGTAATTCTGCATGTCGGCAAACAGGACCTCGCGCATGAGAGTGGTGTGTATGCCTACGGCACGGTCATTTATGGTCCGTATATTCTCGAAAATCGTCCCGCTGAATACTGCAACAACAAATTGACCGTGGATGTTCGTATAGACCATATCGTATATGACACACCCATCATCACCCACGAGCAATGTAAGAGATACACCGGCCAGTATAGAAATGTTCACGCCATCGCAGATTCTTTCAATGACAATTTGAAAGTCACTCTGGGTATCCAGTAATACTCCACAAAATGAAAAAGCGCTCACCGTGAAAGGTGGGCGCTTTTCTCTTTCTTAATCAGTACTTATAAAAGGTATATCACACCAGCATATCGAACAGTCCAATCATCAGAGGCATCGTCATGATGGAAAGCAGCGTACTCAGAACATACAATGCACTTGAGTGCGCCGCATCACGATTGTAGAGTTGCGCCATTGAGGTGACTGTCGCACAAGACGGCGTAATAGCCGATAGATAGACTGTCATTAAAATTGCTTTACCATCTGCAATCCAGTCAGATGCGTGGAACACGCGAAGTAGCAGCAGAACAATGATAGGAACTACAATCAGACGAAGTGCAACGGGAAGATAGTTGCGCGGTGTACAGAAGACTTTCTTTAACGGCACTTCTGCAATCGCCATACCGGCCAGCAGCATACCCATAGGTCCTATCATAGCACCTACGCTGCTGAGCGTACTCACAATAGGCGAGGGCAGCGAGATATGCAGAAGGTACAAGAGCGCACCGGCGACAATCGCAATCAGATTGACATTGGTCAGAATCTTCTTCCATTCAAGTTTTGCGCCCTCTTGCAGGCAGGCACTTGCGTGCGTCCAGAGAAGAACCAGCTGAACAATGACGAAAGCGCAGGAATACACGACATATTCCTCGCCGAGCAAAGCCTGAACTAGAGGGATGACGAGCGCAGCTGCATTGCTGTATATGATGTTGACCTGCTCCACGACATCCAATTTAAGCGGCCTTTTAAAGATAGCATTGAGGACCAGAAACACGACATGCATTCCGACCGCTATGCCCATCGAGTACAAGAGTCCTGTGCGAATCTGCGGCGTATCATCGATTTGAAATGCGTTGAGAACAACGCACGGCATGACCAGATACACGAAAACGACGGATAAAATCTTGCTGTCTGAGGCTTTCAGAAGCCCTGCCTTGACGACTACATAGCCCATCAGAAGAACGATAAACAGCTGGGCTATCTGCTGCATGAGCAATATACTGACTTCCATAATAATCCCTTCCTTCGATTCAGAATAGCGTACTCCTTTCTCTGGAAAGAGTCAATATGCAACATGACGGAAGTTTTTAGAAAAAGGCGAAAAGCAACAGTTTGTGGCGAAGGTTGGGAGATTGCCATATGTACTGGATACTATGCACAGTTACAGGATGTTGCATTTATGCAAACGGTAGAACTTGATAGAGAAGTTGTAAAATCTATAAAAATCAATGTAAACGCGATGTTTTCTTTGATATAATATAGATAAGAAACTATCCCCTAAAGGGAAGACTAACTATTAAAAGTCAAGCCCCAAAACAAAATTTTCGAGAGAAATTTTAAGGTGGTGAAAATTGGTATAGCAAACAAGAGCATCCGTTGTCGGATAC
>OIWP01002073.1_pt1 | contig 21744 bp, 18 predicted proteins | sample 1587661 | NCBI WGS metagenome assembly OIWP01 (sample SAMEA3888899, study PRJEB22519) | human gut metagenome | biome: human gut; feature: human-associated habitat; material: faeces | place: Denmark | collected 2010 | reverse complement strand
AAGATTTGTAGAACAATCAAAGAACGCCACAAATATAAATATAATCTACAAGCAAGTAATCTAAAAAATCATTCGATTTTGCTAAATCATAACCTTCTTCACGAAGTTTTTCATAATGAATACAAGTAGCATTTATCTGTTCCTGTTTTTTATGATAATGCCAAGCCATCGTTCGATATGTCAACAAAAACAATTGCTTAGATGTGCAAGTAAATGGTTTGTCTTCAATTTCTTGAAAAAGTATCTTATCGTGATATTTGCAAAAGCCTGTAAAAACCGTTGCAATTTTACGTCCCTTTGTTTCTGCCGTCTGAAATATGAGATGTTGCACTCCATCCATAGATATAATCATACCATTTTCAGAAATTTTATTAAGGATTCGATTGTTTTGAATCGCGTGTGCTTTTATGATTTTTTCATCGCACTCATCTTTGTTTGGATGTAGACATTGCTTAATATGTGCTTCGTTTTTCAAATTCTCGGAAGAACGCAAAACAGCCTCAGCCAAACGCTGTTCATCAGATTTATCCAAACAACACTTTTTATATTTCTTTCCGCTGCCACAAGGACAAGACTCATTGCGTCCTATCTTCATACAATTATCACCTCATATTTTCCAATCATCTTCATAGTCCATAAGACTCATTGGTAAAACAAGCTTAGGTGTGTTTCGCTGATGTCATCGCCAAGACTTAAAATGTAGTTGGACAAATTCTGATAAAGAACCTTAATCTCTTTGTCAGCACCATTAATTTGTTCTTCAAAAGTTTTATCGGAAGATTTTGGTTTACTAACAGAAGTATCTTCAGAAATCGCAGCAGCGATATTTTCATTGATTTGTTCAAACATTAAGAGGTCATCGCCAAACTTCTTATAACGAATAAGGCTGATGTTACGGTTCATCTGCTTGATTGCGGACTCATCATATTTAGTAAAATCTCCTGCAATACACACAACACGAGGCATAGTCCAATCAATATCATCAGCAGCTTTTAAGCCGAGTTTCTCAATAACAAGAACTTTAAAACTATCTTTATGGTCAAGCAGCCAGTTCAAGTAAAACAGCCCTTGGTTAATGACATTTTCTTTCATTGAACGTTTATATTCAAAGATTACTGGACAATGATTTTCGTCAATACCGATACTGTCCATTCGTCCGCCATCGGTGGTACGATATTCAGAAGCAAGGAAGGTGACTCCGAAAAAAGTATTCATATTGTTTTCAATTACAGTCTGCAATTCTTTTTCGAGCGTGACTGTTCCGCTTTGATATTCTTTTACGGTTTTATTTATATTAAATAACTTTATGTCAGCCATTTTATTTTACCTCTTTTAACATTTCACTATATTCAACAAGCCTTACATTACCCATTTCTTCCGCTTTTCTAATACAACCTTTAGTAAATCCTGATTTAGCAAATAGATAGAAGTGCTTATTCTTGTAATTGAATAACTCACTTCGTTCGATGAGCTTTTCAAGAACAGCAAGGTCAACTTTTTCATTCGTCCATTTACATTCGCCGAAAAGGGCGGTAGTTTTGTCTTGTACCCCCATAATGTCAATTTCTTCCTGCTGTCTTGTTTTTTTATTTGTACCCCACCAGCGACCGATGTCGGTGAAATTAACGGGGCAGTTATCATTCAGAAGCTCATTCCAAAGATGCTGCTTTGAAATATCCTCAAAAACAGCTCCCATATAATCGGACAAATACGGCTCTATTCTCTTATAAGCAAGCTCGTCCGCACCTCTTGAAATAACCGAAGTGTTTTCTGCCACAAAGCGATACCAAAAACGGAACATATTATCTTCAATTGAGTAGATTGTTTTTCTGCCGGAGCTTTCGCCGTACGGTGTTTCTTTCTTCACAATTCCAAGAGAAATAAGGTTGCGGATATAGGTTGCGCAAACACTTGTGTCCTCGCCAACCTTGCTTGAAATTTCCGAAAGTTTTGTACCACCGGTTGCGATAGCAGTTATTATTGCATTATAAATCGCAGGCTCGCGCACTTCTTGTTTGAGAAGATTTGTCGGCTCTTCAAAAAGGAATGAAGACGGATTTAAAAATATCTTTTTGATGTTTTCTTTTATAGACAAGCCGTCGTCAAGCTGAAGCAGGTACTGTGGAGTTCCACCTACAATTCCATAAGCAATAGCCTTATCCTCTGCTGCGAATTTTGGAAAATGCTTGCACGCTTCCATAAATTCAAAAGGCTGGACTTTAAGCTGTGCGGTTCTTCTGCCGTAAAGCGGAGCCTTGTATGCAAGCACGTGGTCTTCCATATAGGACATCGACGAACCGCAGAGAATTAAAAATAATTTTGAAGCATCTTTATGCTTATCAATCATAAGCTGCAGGGTAGAGGCGAGGCTCTTTGAAGCCTTTGCAACATACGGGTACTCGTCGATTACAAGGACGATTCGTTTTTCCTGTGCCAATTTGAAAACGAATTCCAATGCATCCTGAAAAGATGTAAATTCACTGCCTTGCGGCAAATCAGATTTGTAACTCATTATACTTTGGCTGAAGTTTTCGAGATTCTGTTTTTCATTGCTCTCGACGCCCGTAAAATAAATTACATCTTTATCTTTTACAAATTCATTTATGATTGCGGTCTTACCGACACGACGACGACCGTAGATTACAGTGAATTCAAATTTACTGCTATTATATTGATTCTGTAACGCTGTAAGCTCTCGTTCTCTTCCGATAAACATACGCATACCTCCGTTTAGTAAATTACGATTTACTATATTATACTCTCCAAAAGAATCGATGTCAATACGTCTTATGCATTTTACTAAAGTATGTTTTAGTAAAATAAAATTTATCTGTTTTTTTGGCAGGTCTTAGGGTGTTCCCTAACGAGATTTGACCGTTTTACGACGATAGGAGTATAAATGGTCTGCTCGCTAAGATTAAACAACACCTTACACCAAAGAAAAAGCGAGAGCTTTCCGTTAAAGTTTGCTCTCGCTTTCGGTTTTATTTTATCTGTATACTTTTCATTTTCGCTGATGAAAATTTTATAATCAAGTCATCAACGGCGTCTGTATATCTGCCTTCGCTTTGCAATTTATTCTTAAGACGGATAAGATTTTTTATAATTTCTGAATGTTCATTTGCGGATATGTATAGGTGATATTTTTGTTCTCTCATACATAAATCACCTCGACATTTACAATTTCTGTCGCACGATTCCGGATGTTATTCATCTTGCGAATCCACAAAAGTGTATTTTCTGCTTTAAGTTTCTCTGTTACATTTTCTTTTTCGGCAAGTGTTTTTACAAGCTCATGAAACATTACTTCGGCTCGTGTATCGACTTCAGCAAGGTGTTCATACAGTCTGCCCGAAGTCAAATAATTGTAATAGATAACTCGATGATTTGATTTTAAATGTCGTTTATATCGCTGTCCCCACACGCCGATTTGATATTCTTTCTGTTCACCCATTCCTACATTAGGGAGCATATAATCTCCTGCCTGACGATACTCAACGCCTTGCTGTTCAAATATTGTTTTCATAGAAAAATCCTCCTGTAATTTGATTGTACTATCATTTTACAGAAGGATTTTTGATTTTACCAATGTACCGATTACACGTTAAATCATCTTAAAATCTCTCAATGCTTCTTCAATCATTTCAACTTTTTCTGCTGGACATTGTGGCTGTTTTGAATTCTCTGATTTTGGCTTATTATAATTTTCTCTTTCAATAATGCCATATTTCTCTTTCACCTGAGCAATATAGAGATTGGACACCTTTGTATCGTATTTATCTAAGATGTACTGTTTGATTTCTTCATAAGTCGCTTTTGCTTCAGAAGCAGTTAAATCCAGTTCATCCATATCAACGGTAATGTCGATATATGCGTCAGGAGCTTTTCTAACCAACTTAACTACCGTCTCGACATGCACCGTCTCCGGGAACTGATCCACTCCCCGCACTTTCCTGATCTCATACCCATTTTCACACAGATACTTCAGATCCCTTGCCAGGGTCGCAGAGTCACAGCTTACATACACAACTTTTTCCGGCTCCATCTTCACGATTGTCTCAAGCAGCGTCTCATCACAGCCTTTTCTCGGAGGATCTACTACGATCACATCCGCACGTGCCTTCTCGCCACCATGAGTTTTAGCATATTCTTCATAATAGTCCGGCAGAACTTCTTCTGCCTTTCCAACATAGAACGCTGCATTATTGATCTCATTGATCTTCGCATTATTCTTTGCATCTTCGATTGCCTGCGGCACGATCTCAACTCCATAGACCTGCTTTGCCTTCTGTGCAAGGAAGAGAGAAATTGTTCCGATACCGCAATACAGATCCCATACAGTTTCCGTCCCTTTCAGATCTGCATATTCCAGTGCAAGTCCGTACAGTTTTTCGGTCTGCACCGGATTTACCTGATAAAAGGACAAAGGAGAAATCTGATACTTCACATTTCCAATATAATCTGTGATAAATCCCTGTCCCCACAGTACTTCATAAGAATTTCCCATGATGACGTTATCCCTGCGTGTATTCGGACTGAGCGTAATACTTGTCATTCCTTCAAGCTGAGTCAGTTTTTTAATCAGCCGGTCTGCTTTCGGTAATTTCGTTCCGTTGATCACAAGACAGACCATGATCTCTTTTGTTGTAAATCCATAGCGGATCAGTACATGGCGGATCAGGCCTTTGCCTGACTTTTCATCATACGCTGCAACACAATTTTCTTTCATATACTGCAAAATAATTTCGAGAATCTCCCGATTCTGCTCAACTCCCAGGATACATTCTGTATTGGCAATGATATCATGGGTTCTTCCGGCATAAAATCCAGTAACAGGATTCCCCTCTTTATCTGTACCAAAGGGGAATTGTGCCTTATTTCTGTAGCGGAATGGTTCATCCATTCCTTCCACCGGTTCCATTACTGCATCGATCTTTCCCCTGTCAAAACCACCGATCCGTTCCAGATTGCCACGAATCTTCTGTTCTTTGAAAGCAAGCTGACGCTCATAAGACATTTCCTGGATCTGACAGCCACCGCACTTTCTTGCAAATGCACACTTCGGTTCTACACGATCTGCCGACGGATGGATAATCTCCATCATCCGGGCATAGCCATAATTTTTCTTTGCTTTCATCACTTTCGCTTCTACTACATCCCCGATGATCGCATCTTTAATAAACAGGGTATATCCATCCACGCGGCCGATTCCTTCGCCGCCCACACCAATATCCGTTATTTCTACTGTTACAACGTCATTTTTATTCAGCATTTTATTTCTGTTCCTATTTCTATTCTTGTTGAAAGCCGATTCTTAAATTGATGTTAGGGTCAAAAGCCCCCAACAATGATGCCAACGGATTGTTTCGTGCTACGCACTCCTACAATCCTACCCGCTATTCGCATATCATGGTGCTTACGCCCCGCTTTTATGCTCATATCGGGGCGGGTCTCAAGGTCATTCTACCACCAGTGTGCAAGCACACGTGGTTTCAGACCTTTTGACCCTGACATCTTAAATATCTGAGGTTTTCCTTATATTTGACTCAAATAAACGGTTGAATCCCAGCCAGTCTGTTCCCTTTTTATTCTTAAAAAGCTCTGTCAGTGTCTGGAGCTTCGCATCTGCACTGTCTGCCAGGTTCAGAGCCATTGCCTCTGCCAGTGCCGGTTTCTTTGGTGAACCATATTCCAGCTCGCCATGATGTGCCACGATACAGTGCTTCAGTTCATTTCCTATCTTTTCCGGGAAATCAGGAATCGAGCGGATCGCATCATCGATCATTTCCACACCGATCACAATATGACCGATCAACTGTCCTTCATCTGTATAATCATTATCCGGAAATGCAGACAGCTCTTTTACTTTTCCAATGTCATGGAAAATTGCTGAAGTCAGCAGAAGATCCCGGTTCAGGATGCTGTAATTTGAAGCAAAATATTCACATAAATGAACCACGCCAAGTGTATGCTCAAGCAGACCTCCGGCAAATCCGTGATGAACCGTCTTCGCAGCAGAATGACCTTTGAATTTTGCAATAAATGCTTCATCTTTCACGAAGTAAAATTCCAGTGCCGCTCTCAGATATGGATTGGAAATCTGACGGATATATGCCACCAGTTCCTCGTACATACTGTCCACACTTTTCTCTGTTGTCGGCATATAATCAGCCGGATTATATTCTCCTTCCTGAGCCACCCGGATCTGACGGATGTTCATCTGAAGATTCCCGTTATAATTAATGATATCTCCAAATACTTCGATAAAATCTTTCTCATCATAATCCGCAATTCCCTGTGAATTAGGATCCCATACCTTTCCGTCTAACGTTCCAGTCTTATCCTGAAGGATCAGATTGTCATAAGGCTTTCCATTTCTTGTCTCCGCAGAACGCTTTCCCTTACAAAGGTATACATTCCTGATTGTCTCGCCTTCACATAATCCACTAATATATCTCATTTCTATCCTCTTTCTATTATTTTGATGTCGGGGTCAAAAGCCCCCGACTTTGATGCCTACGGATTGCTCCGTGCTACGCACTCCCACAATCCTACCCAATATTCGCATATCGTGGGATTATCATCCCACTTGCACTATTTTTTATCGCCAACATTCACAGTGAAATCAAGATCCACATATCCGTCAGCACCTTTTCTTTTTCCTTTAACCCGGATCACTGCATCGCTCTTTTCTTCCAGCACAGCCTTCTCATAGCTGCTCATACTGGAAACTGACTCACCGGAAACCTGCCAGATAATATCCCCGCTCTGGATTCCTGCTGCCATTGCCGGAGAATCAGGATCTACTTCAATGACATACAATCCTGACGGCATGCCTTCATTCTGCTGAAGTTCTCCCGTCACAGTCGTTCCGTAAATTCCGATATAAGGCACACTTCCCCCATTCGCCATCAACTGGATCCTGGATTTCAGATCAGAGATTGCATATGCATTCACCGTATGGTCTCCCTTATCTTCCCAGATATCATCCGAAATCATTCCGATTACTTCTCCGTCCATATTGAAAAGGATTCCTGTCGCACCATCTGAACCGGAAATATCTGTTCCGATCACTCCGCATTCGCCATCCCGGAATTTTTGCTGATATTCGGTGGAACTGATAATCCCATAACTGACTCCGTCCTCATATCCTAAGGTATTTCCAAGTGCAATCACTCCGTCCCCCTGAGCTGCAAGATTGGAATTGCCAAGTTCTGCGACATGGATCGCATTCCAGGTTGCATCTGACAGCTCGTTCTTTGCCACACTGAATACTGCAAATCCACTGTTCTTATCTCTGCTTTTGACCGATGCCTTATAACTTGTACCGTCTACAAATTCCACCTGCCATTCTTCCGCATCTTTGCAGACTGACTCGCTGGCAAAGATCAGAAGCTCCTGTCCGTTATCCGCAGTGATCACTCCTGATACAGACGAGGTGATCCCCGTTGCCTCCGCATCCCAGTCTTCTTCCTCCGATGCCGCACTGACAGATACAACTCCCTTTTTTGCTTCCTTTACAGCCTGATACATACTCTTAAGGATCTCTTCATAATTTTCTTTGCTCAATGTCTGATCCACCGGATCATTCTGATTTCCTGCTGCCGCATCTTCCTGCCCTGAAGGAGTATCATCTTCCGGGATCGTCACTGTCTCCGGTTTGCCTTTCAGCCACCTCTGTGCCGCCGGCTTCACCGCAAAAAATCCCAGGCTCGCAACTCCTCCGAAAATCAGCCCGTACAGAGCGATCCTGACAAACTGCTGGATCAGCATCTTCCGGCTGATCTTTTTGGGCTTTATCGTCTCCTGCAGGAATGAATAAGATTCCTCTTCTTCCTGAGGCTTCTCCTGCTCTTTTTCATCTAACATAGGCACTGTCTCCCATACGAAAAAAGTCTTTCGTTTTCTAGTATAACTGATTTATTCTCATTGTTCAATATCGGATAAAAGCCTTTTCTTTACGCAAAGAATGGGGTACAATAGGACAGAGTTAATCCTAAAAAATATCAAGGTGGAATTATGAACCAGAAGACTTTATTTAAATTAGAATATGATAAGATCATTGCCCTGTTGGAGAAGGAGGCAACTTCTTTCCGCGGAGGGCAGCTCTGCCGCCGGTTAAAGCCGATGACAGATATCAATAAAATTAATACATTTCAGGAACAGACTGCGGCAGCGTTCACCAGGATTGTACAAAAGGGACGCATTTCTTTCGGTGATGCTGCTCCGGTCGAAGAGTCCATGAAACGGCTGGAAGTCGGTGGTGCTTTAAGTATTTCCGAGCTGCTCCGCATCAGCCGTCTTCTCGGAAATGCTGCCCGGGTAAAGGCTTATGGCAGACATGATACACAGGAAGAATCCTGTGACTGTCTGGATGCTTTTTTTGAACAGCTTGAACCGCTTACCCCTCTGGCAAATGAGATTGAGCGGTGTATCCCCGGGGAAGATGAAGTCAGTGATGATGCAAGCTCCACATTAAAGCATATCCGACGCAGTATTAATGGGATCAATGAGCGGGTACATGCAACTCTGACCAGTCTTGTAAATGGTTCTCTGCGGACTTATTTACAGGATCCGATCATCACCATGCGGGGTGACCGCTACTGCATCCCGGTCAAGGCTGAATACCGTGGACAGGTTCAGGGACTGATCCATGACCAGTCTTCTACCGGTTCTACGCTTTTTATTGAACCTATGGCTGTCGTGAAACTGAATAATGACCTGAAGGAACTTTATGCCAGAGAACAGGAAGAAATCCAGATCATTCTTGCCGGTCTGAGTGAAGAAGCCGCCCAGTATATTGAAGAAATCCGGGCGGATTACCGTGCTTTGACCGATCTCGACTTTATTTTTGCAAGAGGTGCATTGGCTCTGTCCATGAAAGCCAGCCGTCCGGTTTTTAACGAAGAAAATAAAATCCATATCCGTGAGGGACGTCACCCGCTGCTGGATCCTAAGACGGTCGTTCCGATTACGGTCACTCTCGGAGAAGAGTTTGATCTGCTGATCGTGACCGGTCCAAATACCGGTGGTAAGACCGTTTCCCTGAAGACAGTCGGACTTTTCTGTCTCATGGGGCAGGCAGGGCTGCATATCCCTGCCGGTGACCGCTCGCAGCTTGCAGTTTTTCATCAGATCTATGCGGATATCGGAGACGAACAGAGTATTGAGCAGAGTCTGAGTACTTTTTCTTCCCATATGACGAACATTGTATCGTTTCTTAAGAAAGTAGATTCACACTCTCTGGTCTTATTTGATGAGTTATGTGCAGGAACAGACCCGACAGAGGGAGCGGCACTGGCGATCGCCATTCTTTCCCATCTCCATTCACAGGGGATCTGCACCATGGCGACGACTCATTACAGTGAGCTGAAAGTCTATGCACTTTCCACTCCGGGAGTAGAGAATGCATGCTGTGAATTTGATGTCCAGAGTTTACGCCCGACTTACCGGCTTCTGATCGGTATCCCCGGCAAAAGTAATGCCTTTGCTATTTCCGGGAAACTCGGACTCCCCGATTATATTATTGATGACGCAAGAGAGCGTCTGACGGAACAGGATATTTCTTTTGAGGATCTTCTCACCGATCTGGAGACAAGTAAACGTACGATTGAAAAGGAGCGGGAAGAGATTTCTGCTCTCCGCAAAGAGGCTGAAGAATTAAAATCGCAGGCAAAAGAGCGGCAGGAAAAGCTGGACGAACAGCGTGACCGGATCCTGCGTGAGGCAAATGAAAAGGCAAATGCCATCCTCCGGGATGCAAAGGAAGTCGCAGATGAGACGATCCGCAAATTCCATAAATTCGGCAAGGAAAATATTTCTGCGGCAGAGATGGAAAAAGAACGGGAACGGATCCGTAAGAAAGTCAATGATACTGCCGCTGCTTCTTCACTGAAGTCAAAAAAACCGAAAAAAGAACATAAGCCTTCCGACTTTAAACTGGGAGAATCTGTCAAGGTTCTGAGCATGAACCTGACCGGAACTGTCAGCTCTCTGCCGGATGCTCGTGGAAATCTGACAGTTCAGATGGGAATCCTTCGTTCCCAGGTCAATATTTCAGACCTTGAGATCATTGAAGAACCATCTTCATATGGTGCAAAGAAAATGAACCGCACTTCCAAAGGGAAGATCAAAATGGGAAAATCTCTCTCTGTCCGCCCGGAGATCAATCTGCTTGGACGAACTGTAGATGAAGCGGTTGCAGAACTGGACAAATACCTCGATGATGCACTGCTCGCCCATTTATACACGGTCCGTGTTGTCCACGGAAAAGGAACCGGGGCATTGCGTAAAGGAATCCATGAATATCTGCGTCGGCAGAAGCACGTAAAATCTTATCACCTCGCTGAATTTGGAGAGGGCGATGCAGGTGTTACGATCGTAGAACTCGGATAATAAGCCTGATAAATAAAAAGGAGGATCTTTCATGATAGGGAAACAAAAAATTCTCATCGTTGATGATGATGAAAATATTGCAGAGCTGATCTCGCTCTATCTGACAAAAGAATGCTTTGATACAAAAATGGTTTACAACGGCGAAGATGCACTGGCTGCTTTTGATACTTATCAGCCGAATCTTATTTTGCTTGACCTGATGCTTCCCGGCATCGACGGATATCAGGTCTGTCGTGAGATCCGTGCTAAATCCGTAACCCCGATCATTATGCTCTCTGCCAAAAGTGAGGTATTTGACAAGGTACTTGGCCTGGAGCTTGGTGCGGATGATTATATTATGAAGCCTTTTGACGCAAAAGAAATGGTTGCCCGTGTGCGTGCCGTACTCCGCCGCTATCAGGTCGGCAGACAGGCTGAACCCGCCCGGGAAAAGACCAAATGCGTTGAATATGAAGGACTGACGATCAATCTGACCAATTATTCTGTTCTCTGTGACGGGAAAAATGTAGAAATGCCTCCAAAAGAACTGGAGCTTTTATACTGCCTTGCCGCTTCACCGAATCAGGTCTTCACCCGTGAGCAGCTTCTTGACCGCATCTGGGGATATGAGTACATCGGTGATACAAGAACCGTTGACGTTCATATCAAGAGACTTCGTGAAAAGATCAAGGATCATCCTCACTGGAGTCTGAGTACCGTGTGGGGAATCGGCTACAAATTTGAAACGAAATAATTTTTACAACAGATGATATCCGGGGGAACATCATGAAAAGTATTTTGCACTTAAAATTTATCGTCCTATATATTATTTTTGGTTTTTTGTGCGTTTTTACAACCGCCACACTGACAAATGAGCTGATCATGGACAGACTGGAAGAAGATATTTCCCAGTCTCTTTACAGGGAGGCAACTCTGATCTCCAATAATTATCTGCCTTCTTATTTTTCAGAAGACTCTTCTATCTGGGCAGTCCAGTCCCAGCTCATTGCCATGCGGCTGTACTTAAATTCTTCTCTTTGGTTCGTCGCACCGGATGGAAGTCTCATTACCTCTTCCAATATCAGAGGTACGACTGCCCCCCGTACGATTGAAAATTTTGATCCGGCCGAAATCGGGAACAGCCAGTACATTACCGGAACTTACCACGATTACTTTGACGAGGATTTTATTACTGTCATGGCACCGGTCACTCAAGGATTCTCAACAAAGGGATATCTGCTGATCCATCATCCGGTTTCTGACATCCAAAAGCAGTGTTCGCTTCTGATGCGTCCGGTTTACATTACTCTGGCAGTGATCTTCGGACTGTCTTTCATTTTCCTGCTGGGATTCCACTTCTTTGTCTACCGCCCGCTGCGGCAGATCACAGAGGCCGCCAAGCAGTACGCCATGGGGAACCTGGATTATGCGATCCCGGTTCATTCTCATGATGAAATGGGATATCTTTCTGCCTCCCTGAACTTCATGTCTGTGCAGTTAAAAGACATGGATGATTATCAGAAAAAGATCGTAGCAAATGTTTCCCATGATTTCCGCTCACCGCTGACCTCCATCAAAGGTTATGTGCAGGCAATGACCGACGGAACAATCCCACCGGAATTACATGAAAAGTACCTGAATATCATCCTGTTCGAGGCGGAACGACTGACCGACCTTACTACCGACCTGCTCACTCTCAACGAATTTGATACCAAAGAGCTGCTTTTAGACAAAACCACCTTTGATATTCAGGAAGTGATCAAGAATACAGCCCTCTCTTTCGAGGGAGTCTGCACACCGAAGCACATTTCCATTCAGTTGCTGCTGCTTCCTGATGCGGTTTTTGTCTGTGCAGATAAGCGGAAAATCCAGCAGGTTCTTTACAACTTGATTGATAACGCAATCAAATTCAGCGAAAATGAATCTTCTGTTTTTGTGGAAGTATCAGGAAAAAATGATAAGATCTTTGTCTCTGTAAAAGATCAGGGAATCGGTATTCCGAAAAAAGAACTGAATAAAATCTGGGAACGTTTCTATAAATCTGATCTGTCCCGTGGAAAGGATAAGAAGGGAACCGGACTGGGGCTTGCTATTGTCAAGGAAGTGATCCAGGCTCACGATGAGCATATCAATGTCATCAGCACCGAAGGAGTCGGTACGGAATTTATCTTTTCTCTGAGCAAAGCCAGTCAGGATTAGGAGGAAAACTGATAAGAAAACCGGGATGACGATCTTTCAAGATTCTCTCATCCCGGGTATTTTTTTCTGTTGCTTTTTGCTGTAATACTTTTCCTGTCTGTAAACTGCTCTCTGGATTTTATTTGTAAACCAGCGGTTTAATATCGGCATCATCCATATTCTCTGCCGTCACCCATACATACCCCGTATTCACTTCCGCTTCATTTCCAATCTCAAGAACTGTACGGGCAGATGCGATCACTGCCGCATATCCCATTCCAAATGGATTCTGTACAACCAGTCCATCCAGTTCTCCGTCCTCCAGTGCTTTCACCTGTTCTTTTCCTGCATCAAATCCTACAATCTGAATTTCATCGGAATTGTCCAGTTCATCCAGCACCTGAATCCCCAACTGGGTAGAAGTTTCATTCAATGCAAAGATCCCTTTCAGTTCCGGATGCTTTTTCAGGTAATACGCAACCGCCTCTTCGTTACTCATTTTGTCGGCTGCCGACTTTACTTCCTCAAACTTTTCCGCTACAGTCGGTGCGGTTGCTCCGTCCTTCGTTGCTGTATCTGTTCCTCCGGCTGCCGTTCCGTCATCGCCATTTGCAGAAGTTTCTGCTGTATCTGTACCACTTCCATTTGCAGTGCCTGTCGTCTGAGCTGCATCATCCATCTTTTCTCCTGCTTCTGCTGCAGCCAGATCTTCTGCAGACATCCCAAGCTGCTCTGCCGCTGCTTTCCGCTTTAACTGATCCAGTTCATCTACATAGATCGTCTCTACTACGGATACATCAGGATGATTTGCCTTAATCTCCTCTTTTACACCGGCTTCTCTTTCTTTTCCATTCTCCGATACAGAATCATTAAGCAGAAGGGCAATTTCCCCACTGTCACCGATAGCCTCACATAATTTCTTCACACCCGTCTTTGCGGCTTCTTTATTATCTGTCCGGCAGATACACTGGATTCCCTGATAACTGTTTCCTGAATCAAACGCTACGATCGGAATCCCGTTCGCAGTCGCAAGATCAAACTGAACCTCCGAAGCACTCTCATCAATACTGGACACCGCAATCACATCGGGATATCTTGCAAGCTCTTCATCTAAGATGTTGACCATCTCATCAATATTATCATTCTCATCCGGGGCATTGTATACCACCTTGATCTTATCATCTCCGCTGTATCCAAGACTCTCATTAAGATCCTCGGCTGCCTGCTCCACACCTTTCTTTACTTCATCCCAGTAAGGTGTCCCTCCGGCTCTTCCGATCACGGAAATATAAGTTCCCGGCTCTAAATCCAGCCCCTCTACATCTGCATATGCCGAAGGTGAAATGGCATCCAGATTCGCCTGCCATGCCGGAACTTCTGTCTTATCCCCGGTATAAATACTCTCTGTTTTTTTTGAATTGCCACAGGCACTCAATATCATTGCGGAACAAAGAACCGCACTGATCATAGCCACATAACGTCTTTTCATCATATTCCTCCGCTTTACATACTTTCCTTATCCTGTTCAGGCTCTCAATCCACTATGATACACGAAACTCCGCAAAAAGGAAGTAGTTTTTTCTTAAAAAATGATGAAATCTTCTTTTAACCTGCATTTTTCATCCTCTGACCACTCGTTTTGCATTAAATTTCTGCCATTTTTCTTCTCCTTTTCTGTCGCTTTCTTGTATAAAAGCCTGATTTATGTTAAAATGTTGATGTTTATTGTATAATCTGTAACCGCTGAGTTACCAGTCCTTATATACTGCATTCAGACTGTTACATATAAAAAGAAAGGAATGAATCAAATGACAACAGCACATCTCTGCATCACGCTCGCGATCCTCGTCTATTTAGGATGTATGCTTTATGTGGGCTATCGTTGCTCCAAGAACAACAACGACTCCGCAGATTTCTATCTGGGAGGCAGAAAATTAGGTCCTCTTGTTACCGCCATGAGTGCCGAAGCTTCTGACATGAGCAGTTGGCTTCTGATGGGACTTCCGGGACTTGCTTATCTGACCGGAGTTGCCGATGCCGGCTGGACAGCCATCGGACTTGCCATCGGTACTTATCTGAACTGGAGGATCGTAGCAAAAAGAATCCGCCGCTATACTCATGTAGCAGGAAATTCTATTACCCTTCCATCCTTTTTCAGCAACCGCTACCGTGATGAGAAAAAAATTCTCCAGTCGATCGGTGCTATTTTCATCGTAATCTTTTTTATCCCGTATACCGCTTCCGGTTTTGCCGCCTGCGGAAAGCTTTTTTCCAGCATGTTCGGGATCAATTATCAGGTTGCCATGGTCATCAGTGCATTGATCATCGTCGGCTATACAACACTGGGCGGATTCCTTGCCGCATCCACCACAGATTTTATCCAGAGCATCATTATGTCGATCGCACTGGTTATTGTATTTATCTTTGGTATTAATGTAGCCGGAGGCGTGTCTGCCGTTGTTGAGAATGCTCAGTCTCTCCCGGGATATCTTACAATGCACACGACTTACGATCCGGTTTCAGGAACAGAACAGACTTATCCGATTATCAGTATCGTATCCATGATTGCATGGGGACTTGGATATTTCGGCATGCCACATATCCTGCTCCGCTTTATGGCCATTGAAGATGAAGAGAAATTAAAGCTGTCCAGAAGAGTTGCAACCGGATGGGTTGTCATTTCTCTTGCAGTTGCAGTGTTGATCGGTATCATCGGACTTGCCATGACAGCAGCCGGTGAACTGATTCCACTGGAGGGTTCTGCTTCAGAGACGATCATTGTTAAGATTGCTGACCTGATGAGCCAGCATGGTGTGCTTCCGGCACTTCTTGCGGGAACGATCCTCGCAGGTATCCTTGCCTCCACCATGTCAACGGCTGATTCACAGTTACTTGCTGCTTCTTCCTCCGTTTCTTCAGACCTTTTGGGAGATTTTCTGAAGAAAAAGACAGGAAAGAAAGGGTCGATGTTTGCGGATCGTATTACCCTGCTTATCATTGCACTGATTGCAGTCTTCCTTGCAAGAGATCCGAACAGTTCTGTTTTCAATATCGTATCTTTTGCATGGGCCGGCTTCGGTGCTGTATTCGGACCGGTTGTCCTCTTTGCATTGTTCTGGAAACGTTCTAACTGGCAGGGAGCTTTAGCCGGAATGATTTCCGGCGGAGCAATGGTCTTCATTTGGAAATACCTGGTACGCCCGCTCGGTGGTGCGTGGGATATCTACGAACTGCTTCCGGCATTCCTTGTATCCTGTGCAGCGATCGTCCTTGTAAGCCTGCTTACAAAGGCCCCGTCCAAAGAGATCGTGGAGGAATTTGAAAGCGTATAATCCCTTTAAAATACGGGGAAAAAGACAGTCATGACTAACTCGTATCTGCCCGGAAGGTATTCGATTAAATACAGTTTCAACCCTTGTATATTTTAGATTCTTGTATTAGAATGTAGATAACGAAACGGAAGTTGTCCGTTTTGAAATCAAAAAAGGAGGATACATACCCATGGCACGTGTAATTAGTGATGAATGTGTAAAGTGTGGTACTTGCGAAGCTGAATGTCCGGTAAGTGCAATTTCTGAAGGCGAAGATACATATGTTGTTGATGCTGATTCCTGCATCGATTGTGGAGCATGTGAGGCTGCCTGTCCAGTAGGTGCTATCTCCGAGGCTTAAGATTACAGACGCAACGTGATCACAGAGCAAAAAAGTCCTGCCCGGCTGATGAAGTTCAGCCGCTGCAGGACTTTTTCTTTTCTGAAACAAACGGACATTCACTGCATAAAATATAGAAACAATGAAGTATCTGCAATTCCGGAGGCTGCAACTCTGGAAACTGCGAATCCGGTTGTAATTCCCGTGATATATGCCACAATTTGACGAACGATTAGCCGGCATTCCCGGAACAGCTTATGCTATAATAAAGCAAGAATTACAGTTCACCCCTTAAAGGTGAACTGTAATATGCCATGTCAGATAGGAGGTATAGATATCCATGGGGGAAGTCAGATTTATGATTTCCGAAGCCGCAAAAAAAGTGCATGTCGAATCTCATGTTCTACGCTACTGGGAAGAAGAGCTTGGACTTTCGATCGGCAGAACGGAAATGGGACATCGATATTATACCGAAGATGACATACAGCTTTTCTGCTGTATCAAAAGACTAAAAGATGAAGGAATGCTTCTGAGAGACCTGAAGCTGCTTATTCCTCAATTAAATGAGACCCGGAACCGGCTGCGTCAGGCGGACAAGGTCTCTGAAAAAACAACCGCAAAGTCCGCTGTAAAAGCACTTGCAGGTGCAGCCACAAAAACAGACATAAAGACTGTCGCAGATGCAGCTGCAAAGCCAGTCACAAATGCAGCCGCTCCTGCCGGAACGAATCCTGTTCCCACACCGGACTCTGTTGAAAAATCTTCAGCCGCCCTGCCATCGGCTGCCGTTACCCCTGATGAAATCATTACCCGGACGCAACTGGAACAGGTAAGATCTCTTCTCGGCGACGTGCTTTCCGAGGTAGTCACAGACAATAATTCCACGCTCACCGATCAAATCAGTAAGACAGTAACTTCTGATATACTCCGGGAAATGGACGACCTCTTTCAGGCAAAAGAGCGACGGGAAGAAGAACATTTCCGTAAGCTGGATTCTCTCATCCGTCAACAACAGGCAAATCGACGGGAATCTGCAAAAGGGAACGCAGTTATCAGGCTTAAGAAAATTTTTACCTGACCGGCAGATGCAAAGGGACTGCCGTATCTGAACTTTCACTTCATACGGCAGTCCCTTCTTTGTCTGATCTTCTGATGATCTTCTGATTTACAGGCAGATCCTGAACTTCTGGTCTGAATTTTCATCTTAATTCTGATCTTAAGATTTTAAATTTCTCAGGAGTCCCTCTCCTGTCTTCTTTCTTCATTTCCAAATCTCGTATACTGCGGCATCCATGCAAGACGCACTGTTCCGATCGGGCCGTTTCTCTGCTTCGCAATAATGATCTCCGCAATATTTTTATCTTCTGTATCCGGATTGTAGTAATCATCACGGTAAATGAACATACATACATCGGCATCCTGCTCGATTGCTCCTGACTCACGCAGGTCAGAAAGCATCGGACGCTTATCCGTTCTCTGCTCTACCGCACGGCTCAACTGGGACAGTGCAATGACCGGCACGTTCAACTCCCTTGCCAGCCCTTTCAAAGAACGCGAAATCTCCGAAATCTCCTGCTGACGGCTTTCATTTCTGCGGCTGTTACTTCCACTCATCAACTGTAAGTAGTCAATGATAACCAGATCAAGTCCCATTTCCAGCTTATATTTTCTGCATTTGGATCGCATCTCAGAAATAGTGATACCTGACGTATCATCAATGATCATCCGGGAAGATCCAATCGTTCCTGCTCCCTCGATCAGCTTCTCCCAGTCCGTATCTGACAGATTACCGGTTCTTAAAATCTGTGCATCCACATGAGATTCCAGTGAAAACAGACGGTTTACCAACTGCTCCTTTGACATCTCAAGACTGAAGATCGCCACTGCGAGATTCTGACGGAATGCCACATGCTGTGCGATATTCAAAACAAAGGCCGTCTTTCCCATAGAAGGACGGGCTGCGATCAGGACAAGGTCTGATCTCTGTAAACCGGAAAGCTTATAATCAAGGTCAATGAATCCTGTCGGGATTCCCGTAACCGTTCCCTTTGTCTTTGATGCCCGCTCAATGACATCCAAGGCATTCAGAACAACCTGCCGGATTGGAACATACTCTTCTGAATTTCCTGTCTCCGCAAGCTCAAAAACCTTCTTCTGTGCATCTTCCAGAATCTCATCCAATGGTTTATTCTGCTGATAACACGTATTTGCGGTCTCCTCATTCACTTTAATGAGCCTCCGCATCACGGATTTTTCCCGGACGATCTTTGCATAGGTATCTGCATTGGCGGATGTCTGTGCCTGCATGAGAAGATCTCTCGCAAATTCCATATTGCTGATCTCCGGTGGAACATCTTTTTCCTTCAGATAATCCTGAAGCGTGATCAGATCTACCGGCTTTCCCTGCTGAAACATTTCCACAATACAGTCAAATAAAATCCCATATGCAGTCTGATAAAAATCCTCTCCGGTTATAATTTCGGAGGCCATCGAAATAGCCTCCTTATTCATCAGCATCGCTCCCAGCACTGCCTGCTCCGCCTCCGCACTGTGCGGAGGAATCCGTTTCATTGCTGCTTCCATATCCATAAAGAATACCCTCTTATGCTTCTTCCTTTACAACGACTTTCAGTTCTGCTGTCACTTCCGGGTGCAGTTTCACTGATACCATATGCGTTCCCAGTGTCTTGATTCCCTCTTTGATCTGGATCTTTTTCTTATCTACAGAAAGATTCATCTGCGTCTTCACAGCTTCTGCAATTTCCTTGCTGGATACTGAACCGAACGTTCTTCCGCCTTCTCCGACTTTAATCGACAGCTCAACCTTTCCTGCTCCAAGTTCTGCTGCCAGTTCTTTTGCAGCCTCCAGGTTCTCCTCGGCAACTTTCTTTTCATTATTCTTCTGCAGCTTCAGGTCATTTAAATTCTTTCCCGTCGCCTCCAGACCGACTTTCTTCGGAAGAATGAAATTTCTTGCATATCCATCATTTACGTTTACGATCTCACCCTTTTTTCCAAGGGATTTTACATCTTTCAACAAAATTACTTTCATCTTATATATCTCCTTCTTCTATCATTTTATCAATCGTTTCTTTGAGTGCATTAACCGCCTCTTCAATATTTGTATGGTCAAACTGTGCTCCTGCGGAATTGATATGACCACCGCCACCCAGCTTCTCTGCAATGATCTGCACATTCACCTCGTCAATCGATCTGGCACTCATATAGATTTTGCCCTCATACACCGTCAGCACAAAAGAGGCTTTGATCCCGCTGATATCCAGCAACTCATTGGCTGTCTGTGCCGCAAGTACCGTCGGACTGTCAATGTCACCCGGACACTGGGCAATGGCATACTCTTCCCGGTAGACCTCTGCCCGACGCATCGCCTCTGCTTTCGCCCTGTAAGACTCCATATCATCTCGGAACATCTTACGAACACGGGTAATATCTGCTCCGCATCTCCTTAAGAATGCAGCCGCTTCAAAGGTACGCACACCGGTACGGTTCATAAAGTTTCTCGTATCGATCATAATTCCCGCATACAGACAATCCGCCTCAACCGACGGGATTTTGATATCGTCTACAATATACTGCAATACCTCTGCAACCATCTCACAGGCAGAAGAGGAATACGGCTCGATATAAGACAGTACCGCATTGTCAATGATCATGCTGCCCTGACGGTGATGATCCAGTACTGCGATCATACGGGATCGACGCAAAAGTTCAGGACACTCTGTCATCTGCGGCTTGTTCGTATCCACAACAATGATCATTGTATTGTCATTTACATAATCCAGAGCCTGGTCTGATGTCAGGAAAATATCATCTTCATATGCCGGACTCTCTGCAATCTCATCATAGAGCGGTCTTACCGATCCTGTCACTTCATTGATGACAATATGTGCCTTCTTCTCCAGACTTACCGCTGCTCTGTAGATTCCCATACATGCACCAAATGAATCCGGGTCTGCAATCTTATGTCCCATGACAATGACCTGATCTTTCGTCACGATAAACTCTCTGAGTGCCTCAGCCTTTACACGGGCTTTCACACGGGTATTCTTTGCTGTCTGCTCTTTCTTACCTCCAAAGTAAGTAATTCCATTACAGTCTTTAATCACAGCCTGGTCTCCGCCTCTTGCAAGTGCCAGGTCGATCGCCACACGAGCATACTGATAACTCAGTGCATAAGTTGCAGTATTCAGCCCCAGTCCGATACTCAGTGTCGCTGACCTTGCATTTCCGATATTGACCTGCTTCACTTCCTCCAGAAGTGAGAACTTATCCTCTTTGATCTTCTTATAACCGGATTTACGCAGTACAACAAAATACTTGTCCTTCTCCAGCTTCTTGACGATTCCATCCACTTCACCGATATATTTATTGATCTTCCGGTCGATCAGTGCAACAAGAAGTGACTGCCTTACTTCTTCGACACTTTCCATCACTTCATCGTAGTTATCAATATAAATCAGTCCTGCGATCATCCGCTGCTCTTCATTTTCACGGATATAGGAATTTAACTCCGTAACATCCCTCATGGAAACCGCCACGAAATATTCCTGTTCTTCCGGAATCTGAAGCAGTTCTTCCTTTTTACTAAAGCCCTGCAAGGATACCCTTCGCAGTTCTACCTGGTAATCCCGCTCCCGGTAAGTCACTTCCATCTCTACATGTTCCATATCATCTTTCGGGAACACTCCCGGATGCAGATCCGGTATCAGGCGATTCAGATATTTTTCTTTCTTCTGCCCTTCCATCAACTCTTTAAAGCAATCATTCTTCCACAGGATCCTGCCATCTTCAAGAGCGATCGCATAAGGAAGTGCCAGTTCTTTCAGCAGTCTGTTCTCAATCCCTTTATACTGCACAGAAAACTGGATCAGATCCGCCAGGATCAGGGAACGGTTATGGAAATACAATGAGGATGCAATGATCAGATAGATCGCAATAAATACCGTCATCATCACTCCGGCTTTTTTATCGATCATATACATCCAGATATTCATGGCAAATAACAGAAGGGTCATAATAAGCGGCCACTTCATGTACATTCCCAACTGCCCTTTTAGTCGCATCTTATCTTTCTTCATAATCTATACCTCATCTAGGACTTTTGTCTGAAGTCTTTCCCTTTTAGTATAATCGTTTACCCATCGAAATGCAACTCGTATCGTCAACAGCCAGCATCCCTGTATGTTTGCAATCCTGTTTGATATACAAAAGCGTTACTGCATATTTATGTCGTATGCCCTGCAATGAAAAAAGGACTGAATCCCTGAATTTCTTCAAAGTTCCAATCCTTTGTATATGCTTATATTCTCGATTAGTCCTGAACGTAAGGCATAAGAGAAATATGTCTTGCTCTCTTGATCGCTACTGTAAGAGCTCTCTGGTGCTTAGCACAGTTTCCAGTAATTCTTCTAGGAAGAATTTTTCCTCTTTCAGAAACATATTTCTTTAATTTTGCAACATCCTTATAATCGATCTCGTTATTCTCTTTACCACAGAATACGCAAACTTTTTTTCTTCTGC
>OIWP01002067.1_pt1 | contig 21801 bp, 14 predicted proteins | sample 1587661 | NCBI WGS metagenome assembly OIWP01 (sample SAMEA3888899, study PRJEB22519) | human gut metagenome | biome: human gut; feature: human-associated habitat; material: faeces | place: Denmark | collected 2010 | reverse complement strand
ATAAAAATAGCTCCAGGAGTCAAATTGAATTTGAACAAAAATAGTACCAGCATGACTTTTGGTGCGCGCGGAGCTCATTACACGGTTAATTCTAAAGGAAATAAAACTGCTTCCATTGGAATACCAGGAACCGGCATCTCTTATGTCCAATCGACAAAAAGTAGCACGCATTCCCAGCAACCTAAAAAGCAACCAATTTCATCGCAATATAGTGCTCCAAATCATAATGGAGACGATGAAAAATGGTACCAGAAAACAGGATGGATTATCGCATTATTGATTTTATTTTTCCCAGCTGGTCTGTTTCTTATGTGGAAATATTCCAATTGGAAAAAACCTGTAAAATGTACCATAACAGCTCTAATCCTTATTTGTGCTGTTATAGGGGTTACTACTCCTTCCAAATTAAAACAAATTACATTGTCAGCAGATACGACTGCTGCTTATGATATCAATCAAGATATTGTAATATCCATAACAACTGATCCGTATGATTATGAAGTGTCCAAAAAAGATTTCAAAATCACTGGTGGCGAAATAAAGACAGATGGAAATTCCTTTATTTTCAGTTCGTCCCAAGCTGGATCTTATAAAGTTTACGCCGAACACAATGGAATAAAAAGCAACGAATTAACACTAAAGGTTGAAGATAAAGCAGCAATTGCCGCAAAGGAAGCTGAGGATAAACGTATTGCAGAAGAAAAAGCTACTCAAGAAGCTGCTGCCCAGGCAGAATCTCAAGAGCAGGTTTCTGCGGATTCGCAAGTCGTTTCTCAAGAAAACGATGATCCGATAGTTTATATTACTAATACAGGTGAAAAATACCATCGAGATGGTTGTCGTTTCTTAGATCAGTCAAAAATAGAAAAACATTTATCCGAAGTCAAAGGAAATCATGAGCCATGTGGAGTATGTAACCCTCCACAATAAAATAAATAAAAACCGCTCCTGCGCCAACAGGAACGGTCGAGCGATGAAACATACTCCAATATGTTTCTGTTAAGTTCTCCAAAGAGATACCTTAACTCCAAACAACATTGTATCATCTTCGGACAGCCATCGCAAGAGAACAAAAGTTCTCAGGCTGTTATTTTTATGCTCATTTTTACGTATATTGAAGAGAAAGGTGATATAATATGCCAAGTAAAATTGAACGCTGCGCCATTTACATCCGTGTGTCTACCGCTGAACAGATGATGCACGGTAAATCCCTGGAAGCGCAAAAGCAGTACCTGACCAATTACGCCAAAGAACATAATATGACCGTTGCTGGAGTTTATGCTGACGAGGGTAAAACTGCCCGTAAAGAATTAAAAAAGAGAAAAGCTATCCATTCACTCCTCGAAGATGTAAAAGCCGGAAAAATTGATGTGATCATCTTCTGGCGGATTGACAGATGGTTCCGTAACCTGTCTGATTTTTATAAGGTCCAAGAAGTCCTCGACAATAATAACGTCCGCTGGATCAGCACCAGTGAACCAGGAATCAATATGGAAACCAGAGACGGTCGACTGCAGCTGAATGTAGTTCTGTCTATCGGTCAGAATGAGGTCGATACCACCAGCGAACGTATCAAATTCGTAAACGAAGCATCTATCCGACAGGGAAAACTGATCTTCGGTGATGTGAATATGGGGTACGGCTACAAATCTGGAATCATTGATGGTGTAAAACGTATGGTAAAAGATCCAGATCGAGAAGACACTGTAAATGCTTTTTATCGTTTTTTCTTTAAGCACCATGCAAAAGGACTTTCCATGCGATATATCCAGGAAAATTATGATCCGGATTTTACATGGGCGAATATGCGAACACTGCTGTCGAGTGAATTTTACAAAGGAACCTATCGCGGGATTCCATACTGTCCTGCTTACCTGACAGAATCTGAATGGAACAATCTGCAGGAAATACAGAACGCAAATGTTAAGCGTGCTCCTTCTGGCCGGATTTATCTTTTCAGTGGCATGATAAATTGTCCGATCTGTGGACGCAGGCTTAGCGCAAGAGGCGGTTCGTCCATTATCAACAGGAAAACCGGTGCCAAAAAAGTATACTGCTATTACCGATGCAATAAAGCTTTCATCGATCATAAATGTTCTTACAGACATATGGTTAGTCAGAATCTTATAGAACGATACCTGATTGATCATCTGGAATACGAATACAATAAATTTAAAATAAAATGTGAAAAAATTGAAAAGGAACAAGAAAAAAAGAAGAAAATTCAGACTCCTGAAAAGCTCCAGAAAGAATTAGAACGATTAAATCTTCTCTTCCAGAAAGGAAGAATCGAATGGGATTATTACAGCAAAGAATATGATCGGATTGAAAACGAACTGAATGAATTGTTAAATGCGGCTCCGGAATTAGAACCTGATTATGCTTATCTGGAAGAGCTGCTGAATACAGACTTTAGAACAATGTACTACAATTTAACCCAAGAAAACCGCAGAGCTTTCTGGCACTCCATTATCCGGGAGATTCACCTGAATACTGATCATACCGTTGACTCTGTTGATTTCTTATAGCGTCTTGTACTAACTGGTTGACTCCGTTTGGGGCGGATAAAGTTATGACCGCCGTCCTCTCCGGTGAGGCAGATATTGGCTTTATGGGAAGTGAATCTTCGATTTATACTTACCAGGAGGGTGCAAATGATGTCATCAAAAACTTCGCGCAGCTTACGCAGCGCGCCGGAAACTTTCTGGTCGCACGTGAAGAAATGCTGGATTTTTCATGGGATGATCTAAAAGGAAAAAACGTTCTTGGCGGAAGAAAAGGTGGCATGCCGGAAATGGTCTTTGAATACATTTTGAAAAAAAACGGAATTAATCCACAGAAGGATCTTTCTATCAACCAGAGTATTGATTTCGGTTCAACCGCTGCTGCATTTTCCGGTGGGCAGGCAGACTATACCATCGAATTTGAACCGAGCGCTACTGCCCTTGAAGCGGAAAATTCCGGTTATGTCGTTGCTTCTCTCGGCGTTGATTCCGGCTATGTCCCATACACCGCCTATAGTGCCAAAACAAGTTATCTGAATGCTAATCCGAACATCATCCAGAAATTCACCAATGCCCTGCAAAAAGGAATGGATTTCGTTCAGTCCCACACTCCGGAAGAGATTGCAAAAGTCATTGCACCACAGTTCAAGGAAACCGATCTCGCTACAATTACAACCATTGTCAGCCGTTACTACGAACAAGACACCTGGAAATCGGATCTGATCTTCAACGAAGAAAGCTTCAATTTGCTGCAGGATATTCTGGAAAACTCCGGTGAGCTGAAAGAGCGTGTTCCTTATGAAGAACTAGTTACGACTACCTTTGCGGAGAAGGCCGCCCACTAAATAAAAGCGCAGACGCTTCATTTTAAGCCAGCGTCTGCGCTCTATTCTTACATTTTAAAATTTATCCTTCTGAAACTCTTACCGGATATATCCCTCCTGATAAGCCTTCTGCTTATTGAATGTGTACATCTCTGCAAAGGATGCCTGTACATACGGATTTACATAAAAAATTGCAAGAAGTCCACAGGTAACCGCACTCAGCAGATACCATCCAATGAATGACAGATCCATGATAAATGCTTCCATTTTTTCTCCATCCATCATCTGTTTACTGATCTGGAATGCTTCTTTGTAATCCATTGCCGGATTCTCAGCAATAATATATGGTACCATCAGATATTCATAATGCTTAACGATTCCAGGTACCACCAAAAGCAAACTCCAAAGTGTAGTAAATAAATCTCTTAAAAACATGGTAAGAACAATATTAACATAATGTCCGGAACGGAAACCGTCAAGCAATGTTCCGATTCCCGGCTGTGCAGTCTGGTTCAGGATAAAGAACCGGTATCCACCCATTTTCAGGAGATTCCCTACAAATACTTTTGCCACAAGGACAATCAGTATTACTACCGTTGCAATTCCTGCAAGCAATCCGGTAATCATTCCCACATTAAATAAATTTCCACTATATATATCTGAATTCTCACTTACCCGTCTTGCACTGGATTCGCCAGAGACTGTGCCAAAGATTCCCATCAGAAGCGCAACTACAACGGCTGACACATAATTCTTCTTAAATGCCATATTACCTCTCATTTTAAGTTCTGCTCTATTCCACATCATATACCTCTCCTCCTTCGAATACATTGATATGATTCTCACTACCTATACTTTATCATCTGTAAATCTGTCAATCACTTTACTGATTTTCTATCTGCTCAGCAAGATCATTCAAGTACACCCATCTGTCCATCTTTTCTTCCAGTGTTGTCTCTGTTTCTTCTTTCTCTTTCATAAGTTCGGACAACTTCACAGAATTGGTGGCATTCTTAACCATCTCCCGATCCAGCTTTTCGATCTTCTCTTCCAGCTTTGCGATATCCTCATCGATCGTCTCGTATTCCCGCTGTTCTTTATAAGAAAATTTCAGCTTTTTTTCCCGCTGCTTCCAGGTCTTTTTGCTGTCAGACTCACCGGTCTGTGCAGAAGCTGCATCTGACATATTTTCTGCAATTGTCTGTCCGTCTTTCGGTTTTTCAAGCTCCACACGGATCAGATAATCAGAGTATCCACCTTCCGACTGGCGGATTTTCCCACCTCCATTAAATGCAAAAATACGACTGACAGTACGATCCAGAAAATACCGGTCATGGGATACAATCAGAATAATACCATCAAAATGATCCAGATAATCCTCCAGGATTGTCAGCGTCTGGATATCCAGATCATTGGTTGGCTCATCCAGGATCAGTACATTTGGTGCTTCCATCAAAACACGTAGTAGATAAAGTCTCCGCTTCTCGCCTCCGGATAACTTTTCGATCCGCGACCACTGCATTGCCCCGTCAAAAAGAAATCGTTCCAGCATCTGGGACGCGGTAATCTTCCCGTCAGAAGTTGCAATGTACTCACCTGCTTCTTTTACATAATCAATGACACGCATGGATTCATCCATATATTCATTCTCCTGCGAGAAATAGCCAATCTTGATTGTCTGTCCGATTTCAATGGTTCCGGCATCCGGTTTTACGATCCCGTTGATAATTTTAAGCAGCGTTGATTTTCCACATCCATTATGTCCAATAATTCCGATTCGGTCTTTCTTCAGAAAAATATAAGAGAAATCTTCGATCAGCTTCTTTTCTCCATAAGATTTGCAGATTCCGGAAAGTTCGATTGTTTTATTCCCCATACGGGAAGCCACAGAATCCAGCATTACTCGCTTTTCTTCCTGAATATCTTTCATTTCCTGCATAGCATGAATCCGGTCAATATGCGCTTTCTGTTTGGTACTTCTCGCCCTTGCGCCGCGGTGTAGCCATTCCAGCTCCGTACGCAAAAGACTTTTTCTCTTACGTTCTGTGGCAAGCTCCATGTTCTGACGCTCGGCTTTCAGGCGCACAAACTCGGAATAATTGCCTGGATAGTTATATAATTTCCCATGATCAACTTCCACGATACGATTTACCACACGGTCCAGGAAATAACGGTCATGCGTAACCATCAGGATCGCTCCCCGGAACTGGATCAGATATTCTTCCAGCCATTCGGACATCTCATTGTCCAAATGGTTCGTCGGTTCGTCAAGGACCAGAATGTCTGCCGGTGTTAAAAGTGCCCGGACAAGTGCAACCCTTTTCTTCTGTCCGCCGGACATATGCTCAATCTTTTCATCATAATCGGTAAATCCAAGCTGATTCAGCATAGACTTTGCTTCTGCCTCAATCGTCCAGCGGTTCAGCTCATCATAATTTCCTTCTGTTGCCGCGCGAAGAATTGTTGTTCCTGCTTCAAATACCGGCGTCTGCGGAAGATAGCAGATCTTCACCTGATTCCCCATGCTGATCGTTCCGGCATCACTTTCTTCGATTCCGGCAACGATTTTCAGCAAAGTGGATTTACCCATTCCGTTGACTCCGATCACACCGATTTTTTCATTTTTGTTGATTCCAAATCCCACATCATCCAGAAGCACACGATCCGTATAGGCTTTGGATACATGTTCCATTGTCAGTAAATTCATATATTTTCCCCTGTGATTCTCTGTTTTGTCTTTTTCCATTATAGCAATTTGTACGGGTGCTAGTCAATCCAAAGTATCTCACCCGGCACCGATTCTGACACGCAAAAAGCACAGAATCCTATCCGTTACCGGACAGTCCCTGTGCTTTCACATATCCCCATATTCTTTTTATCTTATGATGTGAGTGTCAAAAATAAATTTTGCCGCTCACTGGTGTAATCAGATTGCTCCATTGCTAAGCAAGCTTGCATCGGCTTTCTGACCTTTTTGACCCTGGTATCATCATCTTATAAGAAAATATATTTCAGGATAAACAGTATCACCAGTACATACATCAGTACACTGATCTTCTTTTCTTTTGCTTTTCCTGTAAGTACGTTGATTACTACATAAGAAATCACTCCCATGGAAATACCTTCTGAAATACTGTAGCAGAATGGCATTGCCGCGATACAGATAAAGCACGGAATTCCTTCGCTGTAATCACTGAAGTTAATTCCTGCCACATTGCTCAGCATATAGAAGCCGACGATGATCAGTGCCGGAGCTGTCGCAAAGGACGGAATTGCAAGAAAGATTGGTGATAAGAAAAGGGAAATTCCAAACAGGATCGCTGTTGTCAGGGATGTTAAACCTGTACGTCCTCCTTCTGTTACACCAGAAGCACTCTCTACGAATGTTGTTGTTGTAGAAGTTCCGAGTACTGCTCCAACTGTAGTTGCAACCGCATCTGCCATCAGTGCCCCTTTGATTCTCGGAAGCTTTCCGTCTTTGTCAAGCATGCCTGCCTTTGTAGATACACCGATCAGAGTTCCGAGTGTATCAAAAAGATCTACGAAAAGGAATGCAAATACTACAACAACGAATTCCAGTGAAAATACATTCTTAAAATCAAGCTTTCCAAATACCGGTGCAAGGCTTGGAATTGCAAGTCCGGAACTGAAATCCGGAAGCAGACTGTAGAATCCGATCTCCGGATTCGGTACATAAAGACCTGCTATCTGGCAGATGATTCCAAGTATCCATGTGATCAAAATACCCCAAAGGATATTTCCTTTGATGTTCTTAATCACCATGATTGCTGTGATCAGCACACCTATGATTGCAAGAAGTACAGTAATTCCAACGTTATTGAAGCTTGCTTCCACTCCATTTGCCTGATTATATGCATCTACGGAGAAGAGCTGTACCAGAGTAGATCCTCCGACAACGATATTGGCATTCTGAAGTCCAAGAAATGCAATAAATAATCCGATACCAACGCTGACTGCTGTCTTAAGACAAGCTGGAATCGCATTGAAGATCGCTTCTCTGACATTCGTCAGGGAAAGAATAATGAAAATAATACCCTCTGCAAATACTGCAGTCAGTGCAGTCTGCCATGAGTAGTTCATACCGATTACTACAGTATAAGCAAAGTAAGCATTCAGTCCCATACCAGGTGCAAGTGCAAATGGATAATTTGCAAATGCTGCCATACACAGCGTACCGATCAGTGATGCAAGTGCTGTTGCAGTAAAGACTGCCCCCTGATCCATACCCGCTGCGGAAAGAATGCTTGGATTTACTGCCAGGATATACGCCATCGTCATAAATGTCGTAATACCTGCAAGAATCTCAGTTTTGACGTCGGTGTGATTTTCTTTAAGCTTAAACACCTTTTCCAACATATTGTTTTCCTCCTGCTGTCTGTCTCGGATATTCCCTCTCACTCCTTAAAATATCCTCGTACAATTTTCTTGTAGCAGAGAATATTTTAGCAAAAAAAAGAGAGAAAGTAAACACATTACTTTCTCTCTGATTTCTAACTCTTGTTCGCTATTACTGTTCATAGTAGCTGTATACCGCAACTATTTGCTCTCTCTGATCTTCTTTCTGAGCGGAAGTACCATTGCAGGAGATACGGATAATTCGTCTAATCCCATGCTTAAGAATTCTTCGGTCAGTTCGAGGTCAGCTCCGAGTTCGCCGCAGATTCCGATCCATTTGCCTTCTGCGTGGGCATTTTCGGCTGCCATGCGGATCATTGCAAGGACTGCCGGGTGGTGCGGATCGTAGAAGGCATCCAGCTTCTGGTTCTGACGGTCGATTGCCAGCGTGTACTGGGTCAGATCATTGGTCCCTACGCTGAAGAAATCCACTTCTTTTGCCAGCTCACGGCTCATCATAACGGCAGCCGGTGTCTCAATCATGATTCCCAGTTCCACATCCTCACGGAACGGGATCTGTGCCTCACGAAGCTCTTCTTTGACCTCCTCGATGATCACCTTGATCTGCTTCACTTCTTTTACCGAAATGATCATCGGGAACATAATGGCGATCTGTCCGTAAGCAGATGCCCGGTACAAGGCACGAAGCTGGGTCTTGAAGATCTCCGGTCTTGTCAGGCAGATACGGATTGCCCGGTATCCCAGTGCCGGGTTCTCTTCTTTGTCAAGTCCAAAGTAATCCACCTGCTTGTCTGCTCCGATATCCAGGGTACGGATAATGACCTTTTTGCCTGCCATATTTTCTGCAACCTGTTTGTATACCTGGAACTGCTGTTCTTCGGTCGGGAAATCTTCACTTTCCAGATACAGGAACTCGCTTCGGAAAAGTCCGATCCCTCCTGCATCATTTTTAAGTACGGCTCCCACATCGGAAAGATTACCGATATTCGCATAGACATTGATCTTCTGTCCGGAAAGGGTGACATTCTCTTTGCCCTTCAGTTCTTCCAGAAGCGTTTTCTGTCTGCGGTCTTCTTCGCGCTTTTCGGTCATAGCCTTCATGGTCTCTTCATCCGGATCAATGTAGATGGTCCCGGTAAAGCCGTCGATGGCTGCCATATGTCCGTCATATTCTTTTGCAAGCCCTTCTCCCAGACCAATAACGGCCGGGATGTTCATGGTCCTTGCAAGGATTGCCGTATGGGAATTTGCTGATCCGTACATGGTTGCAAATGCAAGCACTTTGGACTTGTCAAGCTGAACAGTCTCACTCGGTACCAGATCATCTGCTGCCACGATCACCGGTTCATCTGCCACAACACCGCTTTCCCCGGCATCCGAAAGGATACCGAGAAGTCGGTCCGATACATCTTTTACATCGGCCGCACGTCCCTGCATGTAAGCATCATCCATAGATGCAAACATCTGGGAGAAGTTATCTCCTGTCGTCGCAACAGCATACTCTGCGTTGACTTCCTGGGTAGTAATAATATTCTTAATCGAATCCACATAATCCAGATCCATCAGCATCATCTGATGTACTTCAAAAATTGCCGCATTGGCTTCTCCTACATCTTCCATTGCCTTGTCATACAACTCACCGAGCTGTGCGATCGCAGTCTCCTGGGCATCCTCAAAACGTGCCGCCTCTGCTTCGGTATCCTCTACATGATACCGTCTTACCTGCTTTTCCTGTCTTTTATAGAAAGCAATCTTCCCGATGGCTACGCCACCAAAAACACTTTTACCACTTAGTGTAATCATAATCCTACAGATTCTCCTCTAATACTTTCTGGATTTCGGCGATTGCGTCTTCTTCGTCTTCGCCTTCAGCTGTGATGATAACCTCATTTCCTTTTTTTACGCCAAGACTCATAACTGCCATAATGCTCTTTGCATTAACTTCACGTGTATCTCCTGCTTTTTTGATCTTAATATCTGAAGTTTTTTTCGCAATTGCTTTTACCAGAATTCCTGCCGGTCTTGCGTGGATTCCCTGTGCATCTGTTACTACATACTTAAATTCTTTCATGATTCAACACTCCTGTTCTTTAAAAAATATTTAGAAAATTAATAAGTTACTACTCTGCTTTCAATGGCTTTTTGAGTAATACAATTCCCGCCATTGCTACGACAGCTCCTACAACCAATGCTATCAAAAACATCAATGGATTGTCAATAATTCCGATGACAAAAATTCCTCCATGCGGAGCTCTTGATCCGCATCCAAACATCATGGATAATGCGCCTGCTATTGCAGAACCAACTATACATGGCGGAATGATTCGAAGCGGATCAGATGCTGCAAATGGAATGGCTCCTTCTGTGATAAAAGAAAGTCCCATGATGTAATTTGTGATACTTGTCTGCTGTTCACTCTTTGTGAAACGGTTTTTAAAAAATGTGGTGGCAAGTGCGATTGCGATCGGTGGAACCATACCTCCGATCATAACAGATGCCATAATATCAAACTGTCCACTTGCGATGGATGCCGTTCCAAATACATATGCCGCTTTGTTGAACGGTCCGCCAAAATCAATGGACATCATACCTGCAAGAACCGCTCCCAGAAGCATCTTGCTGGATTCTCCCATTCCGGAAAGGACATTATTCAGCCAGGTGTTAAATGCTCCAACCGGTGGGTTTACGATAAAGATCATAAATGCTGCCATGATCAGGATCCCAAAGAATGGATACAGAAGAACCGGTTTTGTCCCTTCCAGAGTTTTCGGAAGCTTGTCAAACAGTTTCTTCAATCCGATCATCAGGTATCCTGCTGCAAATCCGGCGATCAGTGCACCGAAGAATCCGGATGAAATCCATGCGTCTTCTGCAAGGAATACAGAAGTTCCGGCTTTTGCAAGAAGTCCGCCTACAATACCAGGCATCAATGCCGGTCTGTCACCAATTGCCATTGCAATATAACCGGCAAGGATCGGGAACATCATCCCAAACGCTGTATTTCCAACGGTGTTGAAGAATTTTGCAAGTGGAGTTCCACTACCAAATGCTGCTGTACCTGCATTTGCACCGTCAACCAGGAAAGAAAGCGCGATCAGGATTCCACCGCCGATTACGAACGGAAGCATATGGGATACTCCATTCATCAGGCTCTTATAAATCTTGCGTCCGATGGTATCTCCGTCAGCTGACGCACCACCCTCTTCTGTTGCTCCACCCTTGCTGTGATAAACTGGAGCGTTTCCACTCAAGGCACGTTCGATCAGCTCCTGTGCTTTGTTGATTCCGTCAGATACCTTTGTACTGATCAGCGGCTTGCCGTCAAATCTTGCCATTGCGACATCCTTGTCGGCTGCAATGATGATACAGTCACAGGCAGCGATTTCTTCCGGTGTCAGTACGTTCTTGGCACCACCAGATCCGTTTGTTTCTACCTTGATGGTAACTCCCATTTCTTTCGCTTTCTTTTCCAGACCTTCCGCCGCCATGTAAGTATGGGCGATACCGGTCGGGCATGCGGTAACTGCGAGGATCTGATACGGTTTTGCAGATGCATCCGCCGGAGCTTCTGCTTTTTCTTCTGCTTCTTCCGGGAATTTTTCTTTCTCGGCTGCATCAACATAAGCAAGAAATTCATCAACATCCTTTGCATGAAGCAGCTTGTTTCTGAAATCCTCATCCATCAGAAGCATGGACAGACGACTGAGTACTTCCAGATGTACATTGTCCTCTGTATTCGGTGCTGCGATCAGGAAAATAAGGTATGCCGGTTCTCCGTCCAGAGAATCATAATCTACACCCTCCGGAAGTACCATGGCTGCAAGTCCCGGTGCGCTTACCGCTTCAGTCTTGCCATGCGGGATTGCAATGCCTTCACCAATTCCTGTAGTTCCTTCTTCTTCTCGTTTGAAGACGGTTTCACGATAGGTGTCAATGTCATTGATGTTCCCGCCTTCTGCCATCAGATCGACCATTTCACGGATGACCTGCTCTTTGGAGTCTGCCTTGCCATCGAGGCAAATACTTTGCTTTTTGAGTAAGTCTGTAATCTTCATCTTGTCATTCCTCCCATTTGCTTTTATATATGGTACACTTCTGCCGGTTCTCCAAGAAGTGCAACAATCTCATCTCTTGTAGCGAGCCACGAACAGAATGCCGAAGCGCTTCCTGCCGCCACACCCAGGCGGAATGCTTTTTCCATATCTTTTGTATTCAGATATCCGGTAATAAATCCTGCCACCATAGAATCACCTGCGCCAACAGAATTGACAACCTTTCCTTTCGGAGGCATGGTCTCATAGACTTTTCCATCCTTTGTCACAAGGATCGCTCCGTCACCTGCCATGGATACCAGTACATGCTGTGCTCCAAGTGCCTGTAACTTCTTCGCATAAATGATGATGTCTTCTTTTCTCTTCAGTTCTACGTTAAACATCTCACCTAACTCATGGTTGTTCGGTTTGATCAGAAACGGATGATATTTCATAACTTTTAAAAGAAGATCCTTGGTTGCATCCACTACAAAACGAATTTCTTTTCCGGAAAGTCTCTCCAGGATTCTCTCATAAATATCTTCCGGCAGAGTATTCGGAATACTTCCTGCAAGGATCAGTACATCGCCTTCTTCCAGCTTATCCAACTTTTCATATAATGCCTGAATTGCTTCTTCTGTGATAACCGGTCCCTGTCCGTTGATCTCAGTCTCAGTTCCTGCATTGATCTTTACATTGATTCGGCTATTACCTTCTTTTAACGGGATAAAATCTGTCTCACATCCGAACTCTTCCAGCATCTTTTCCAGTACATCTCCGGTAAATCCTGCCTTGAATCCAAGCGCTTTGCTCTTAAGTCCCAGATTGGAAAGGATCACAGATACGTTGTTTCCTTTTCCTCCCGGATAGATATGTTCGCTTGTTGTCCGGTTGATCTCTCCCGGGATCAGCTGATCTGCCTGTACCACATAGTCCAAAGACGGGTTAAATGTCACTGTGTAAATCATTATTTTGCAACCTCCACAATATTTTTATATTTGTTAAATGTAGCATCCTTAAGCTTTGTTGTAATGATGTCCACTGCATCCAGTTCTGAAAATGTTACCGGTGCTACCTGACCGAATTTGGTTGAATCTGCAAGGATGTAAGCCTTTGCGCTTCTTAAGATTGCCATCTCTTTGATCGCAGCCTCCCGGATATCCGGTGTGGTGCATCCACTCTCTATATGAATCCCATTAGTTCCGAAGAATCCTTTTGTGAAATGATATCTTCCCAGGGTTTTCATTGCTTCCTCTCCGACCAGTGCCAGCGTTGCTTCTTTTAATTCCCCACCGATCAGATAAACTATACAACCTTTCTGTGTCAGCTTCTTCGCATGCATGATTCCGTTTGTCACATACACAGCGTCCTGCTCTGTCAGGAAATCAATCAGGAAATCCGTGGTCGTTCCGGCATCGATATAAACAAAATCATCTTTTTCAATCAGAGATGATGCATACTTTCCGATCTGCACCTTTTCATCAATGTTCAGATCCTGTCTGACTGCAACAGATTCGTCTCTGGTGTACTGCGCCATATTGACTGCGGTTGCACCACCATGTACCTTGATCAGCTTTCCTTTTTTATGAAGTGTTGTCAGATCTCTTCGTATCGTTGACTCTGACATATCCAGAAGCTCGGTCAGTTCCTGAACAGTGATTGTCTTGTGTTCATTCACTAATTTCAGAATTTCACTGAATCTTTCTTCTGCAAGCACTTATCTCACCTCCATTTCGACTGGTTATGACTGATTTATTCAATTGTATTTTATATTCCAGTCATTTTCAATCATTTGTTTTCTTTTTCATTCATCTTTAGGTCTAATATATCGCCTTTTTCAGTCAAAGTCAATCATTTTCAATCATAAATAACTACCAAAAAAATAGGGATGATTTTGTGCATTTTTATGGGTGTGGAATCGGTGGTGCCAGAGTTCCGACTTGTGTTTCATCTCCATTGCACTCAACGGAATTGGAAATGGATATAGTCGGAACGGAACTCTGGCTTCTACGTTACTGGCAAAATGCAGTAAAAAGCTTTGTTTAACCTAACCAAATGCAAATTTATACTTTTCTCTTATATGCAAAAAAGCCAAAGCACTTTTTTAAGTTATATTGAATGATAACTTATCTTTAAGTACTTTGACTTTCTATTTAGGCAAAATCAAACAGGGATAACTGATTGGTCTCCGGGAGGTCGCCCAGCAAACCCATATCTGCCATCAAGTCAACCAATGTCTTGCTGACTTTTGTTCTCTGACGGAAATCATCTTTAGAGAGGTATGGTCCGTCTTTAGCGGCAATTTCCATAGCCTCGGCGGCTTTATCGCCCATGCCGTCAATGGTGTTGAACGGTGGAAGGAGCTTGTCGCCGACGATCTGGAACTTGGATGCTTTGGATTTGTAGATATCGATCGGTAAAAAATCAAATCCTCTGGCATACATTTCCAGTACATTTTTCATATCTTTTAAGGTATCCTGATCTTTTTTACTGAGCTGATTGAGTTCTGCTCTTCTTTTATATTCTTTCATATGGTAGAGAAGTTTTTCTTTTCCCTGTCCCATCAGTTCGTAAGAGAATGCAGATGCACGGATTCCGAAGTATGCCGCATAATAAGCAAGCGGATAATTGATCTTGCAGTAGGCAATTCGGTATGCCATCATGACATAAGCTGCAGCATGGGCTTTCGGGAACATGTATTTGATCCGCTCACAGGACCAGATATACCATTCCGGCACGTCATGCTCCAGCATATCTTTTTTAAACTGTGACCACTCTTTACATTTCCCTTTTGCGACGGTTCCTTTACGCACACGTTCCATGATTGTAAAGGATTCTTCACTTTCAACACCTTTGTTGATCAGATAAGTCATGATATCATCACGGGTACAGATTGCCGTGGAAATGGTTGCCTTTCCTTCTTCAATCAGGGTCTGTGCATTGTTCAGCCACACATCTGTTCCATGAGACAGACCTGAAATACGGATCAGGTCCGAAAGCGTCTTTGGCTTGGTATCAATTACCATCTGGATAACAAAATCTGTACCAAACTCCGGGACTCCCAGACAACCAAGCGGACATCCGTCAATGTCCTCCGGTGTGATACCGAGCACCTCTGTTCCTGCAAAAAGTCCCATTACACCTGGATCATCCAATGGAATATCAGTCGCTTTAAATACATTATTCACTCCATCGTATTTATTGTCCATCGCATCGGAATTGATCAGCTCTTCCAGCGTTTTGATCATGGTCGGATCATCGTGTCCGAGAATATCTAGTTTCAAAAGGTTGTGGTCGATGGAATGATAATCAAAATGAGTGGTGATAATATCGGTCGTCATATCATTTGCCGGATGCTGGATTGGAGTGAAAGAGTTAATGTCCTCTCCATGCGGAAGAACTACGATTCCCCCCGGATGCTGTCCGGTACTTCGGCGGATTCCAGTACAGCCAGCTACGATACGATCAATCTCGCAATTTCGCTTACGGTCACCACGCTCCTCATAATAATTCTTCACATATCCATAAGCCGTCTTTTCTGCAAGTGCGGCAATGGTTCCGGCACGGAAGGTCTGACCTTTTCCGAAAATAACCTCCGTATACTTATGCGCTTTACTCTGGTAATCTCCGGAGAAGTTCAGGTCGATATCCGGCTCTTTGTTTCCCTTGAATCCAAGGAAAGTCTCAAATGGAATGTCAAATCCGTCTTTGACCAGCTTCTGTCCACAGACCGGACAGTTCTTATCCGGCATATCGTGTCCACAGCCACCCACATATTTTTTCACTTCTTCCGAATCAAAATCACTATAGTGGCAATTGCTGCAATAGTAATGTGGAACCAGAGGATTGACCTCCGTGATTCCTGCCATAGTTGCAACGAATGAAGATCCTACCGAACCACGGGATCCTACCAGGTAACCATCCTCGTTGGATTTCCATACCAGCTTCTGCGCAATGATATACATAACCGCAAATCCATTGGAAATGATGGAATTCAGTTCTCTTTCCAGTCGTTCATGTACAATCTCCGGAAGGGGATCCCCGTACATAGAATGGGCTTTATTATAACAGATATCTCGCAGCATCTGGTCGGAATTCTCAATAACCGGAGGACACTTATCCGGGCGGACCGGAGAAATCTTCTCGATCATATCCGCGATCAGATTGGTGTTCCTGATCACAACTTCATACGCTTTTTCCGAACCAAGGTAGGCAAATTCATCCAGCATTTCCTCCGTTGTACGAAGGTATAGTGGTGCCTGCTTATCGGCATCTCCAAATCCTTTTCCTGCCATGATGATCCGGCGGTATACCTCATCTTCCGGATCCATGAAATGTACGTCACAGGTTCCCACGACCGGTTTGTGGAACTGCTCCCCAAGATGCACGATCTTCCGGTTCAGATCCATGATATCTTCCATAGAATTGACCGAAGTTACTTTGTCACTCTCTACCATGAATGCATTGTTTCCAAGCGGCTGAATTTCCAGATAGTCATAAAAATCCACGATCTTCGCGATCGTCTCATCCGGCTTTCCATCCAGAAGTGCACGGTAAAGCTCTCCGGCTTCGCAGGCACTTCCCACGATCAGACCTTCCCGGTGCTCATTTAGCACACTTTTCGGGATACGGGGTCTGCGGTTATAATAAACCAGATGGGATGCAGAAACAAGCTGATACAAATTCACACGACCAATGTCATTTCTTGCAAGAATAATGACATGATAAGTCGGAAGCTTTTTAATAGAATCCGGGTTCAGATCCCCAAATTCATTAACTTTTGCAAGCGTTGTCAGTTCCCGTTCTTTGAGCATCTGCACAAATTTCACAAAGATTTCTGCTGTGCAGCCTGCATCATCAACTGCGCGGTGATGATTCTCCAGGGAAATATTTAAAGCTTTTGCAACGGTATCCAGCTTGAAACGGTTCAGTGCCGGAAGAAGGACACGGGCAAGTGCAACGGTATCTACATAAGTAAAATCAGCCTCAATCTTCTGCCTTTTGCAGTTCTGCTCGATAAATCCCACATCAAAAGAAGCATTATGCGCCACCAGAACCGCATCGCCAATAAATTCTATAAACTGCGGCAAGATTGTCTCAATATCCAGCGAACCGATGACCATCTCATCGGTGATGCCGGTAAGTTCCGTGATACGGAACGGGATCGGACGTTTCGGATTGACAAAGGTACTGAACTTATCTGTGATCTTCCCGTCTTCCACTTTTACCGCGCCAATCTCGATGATCCGGTCAGTCACAGCGGAAAAACCGGTTGTCTCGATATCGAATACCACGTAAGTGCCTTCCAGGTCCTGTCCCTTTTCGTTCTCTGCGATCTTAGTCAGATCATCTACCAGATATCCTTCCACTCCATAAATAACTTTAAATGGATCATCCTTATCCAGATCCTCGATCACATGATTGGCATCGGTAAACCCCTGCACCACACCATGATCGGTGATCGCAATTGCCGGGTGCCCCCAGTCATGTGCTCGCTTTACCAGATCTTTTGCCTCGGAAACACCATCCATATCGCTCATCTTGGTATGGCAGTGAAGCTCCACGCGTTTTTCCGGATACTTGTCTTTTCTTGTTACACGGAAATCCGAAGTTTTGCGGATTCCGGTTACAGAACCAATGGTCAGCTCTCCATCAAATTTATCAATCGTCGTAACTCCTTTGATTTTCAGAAATACACCTTTTTTAATCTCCGCAAGCAGATCCGGGAGCTGGTCATTGCGGGTAAACATCTTGACCATGATCGTGTCGGTAAAGTCGGTCACGGCAAACATGACGATTGTCTTTTCGTTCCGGATCTCACGGGTATCAAAGCTGATCACCTGTCCCCGGAAAGTAATCTCACCCATCTCTCCGGTAACTGTCTTCAGCTCGATCGGCATATCGTCAAAGTCCCGTCCATAGATTACGTTCGGGTCATCGGAGCGCTTGAGCGGATAATCCCGACGCACAAAGCTTCCCTTGCCACTTTTGAACCCACTGGACTTTCCTGCAAATTCCTGTTTTTTCGGAGTCTCCGGTTTCTTCTGTTCCTGTTTATTCTGCGTATTTGATGCATCTGCTTCTTTAGCGGCATCTTCTGCTTTTTCCGCTTTCTTCTTTGATACGCCTTCCGTTTCTTTTGCTTTTGCCGCCTCTTCCGTGGCATGCTGTACCTGCAGCTTCTGATTCCTTTCCCTGATCGCATCTACTTCCTGTTGAAGCTGCATTTCATTGAATTTCTTGTATTTGCTCTCTCCTACTTCTTCATAATCAATTTCTACATCCACCGGCACGTGGAAACGGTTCTCAAAGACGTCCTTCAGATAGCTGGTGATCTCGCTGGTCTTTCCCTCTGCAACAATCGTGTCCGCCATAGTCAGACACATAGTACGCTCCCCTTCGAAGCGGCACTTTGCCTTCTGGAACATATTTTTCTCCAGCACACTTTTCTGCTCCAGCTCAAAAAGAATACTCTCCTTGTAGGCATGCATCAGGTTCTCCGGCGTATACTGCTCGGAAAGCCGGTATTCCTCGATGATCGTCACCGGAATATTTCCCTGCGAAAACAGCTGTTCCTCAATCTGGTTCTCCACATAACATACCGTTTTCTTCGGGATCAGATGGGTACTGTAAATATAAACCTTGATATGATTTCTGGCTGAAGTGGAGGTGATTTTCGTCACCTCCACCTTTTCAAACAACATATGGCTGTCGTTATCGATATTCAATGTTGGAAACACATCAAAAAATAGCTTTGTCATCTTCTATTCGCCCCAATGTTCCAGTTCATTACGAAGTGCATCTAAAAGCTCATCCTCTTTTACCTTACGGATGATCTCTCCTTTTTTGATCAGAAGTCCTTCCCCAATTCCCCCTGCGATTCCAAGATCAGCCTCTCTTGCTTCTCCAGGACCATTTACCACGCATCCCATCACTGCAACCTTGATATCAAGTGGATATTCAGCAACCATCGTCTCTACTTTATTGGCAAGTCCGATCAGATCGATCTTGGTACGTCCACAGGTCGGGCAGGATACGACTTCAATTCCACCTTTTCTAAGTCCCAGTGCTTTCAGGATCAGTTTTGCGCTCTTGATCTCTTCTAATGGATCCCCTGTCAGCGATACACGAATCGTATCTCCGATTCCCTGATAAAGGATGATTCCAAGTCCTACTGAAGATTTAATATTGCCTGAAAGCAGCGTCCCGGACTCAGTGATTCCCACATGCAACGGATACGGGCATTTCTTTGCGATCAGCTCATGCGCTTTTACACACATCATGACATCTGAAGACTTAATACTGACCACCAGATTGTCATAGCCCATGTTCTCAATCATGTGTACCTTGTCAAGTGCACTTTCCACGATTCCCTCTGCAGTCACGCCACCATATTTTTCCAGAAGGTTCTTCTCCAGCGAACCACTGTTCACCCCGACACGGATCGGAATCTCATATTCTTTTGCTTTCTCCACAACCGCACGGACTCTGTCCTCACTTCCGATATTCCCCGGATTGATACGGATTTTATCTGCACCGTTTTCAATTGCAGCAATCGCAAGACGATAATCAAAATGTATATCTGCAACCAGTGGGATATGAATCTGCTTTTTAATCTCTTTTAAAGCCTGTGCTGCTTCCATATTCGGAACTGCACAGCGGATAATCTCGCATCCTGCCTTTTCCAGAGCAAGAATCTGTGCAACTGTAGATTCCACGTCCTCTGTCTTTGTATTTGTCATGGACTGGATCGCTACCGGATTGCCTCCACCGATCTTTCTTCCTCCGATATTTATTACTTTTGTCTCCTTCCTTGTCATCTGCTTTTAACCTCCTGTTCTCACACAAAACCCTCTGCCTGCGGACTTTCGTGCCCACAGAGAGAGGGTTCTCTTTATTTGTCTGCTTTTTCAAAAATCATCTGGTCCCCATAATCCCACTCGGTAAGTGTAAGCTCGGTTCCGTCCACACTGTAATTGAATGTAGTGAGTACAGAATTGATCGCCTGCTCTACTTCCGATGCAGTTACATTATCACCAAGTTCTTTCGCTGTCTCATCCAGCTCTTCCTGCTTTACAGTAAATGTAATCTGCTTTGCCTTAATATCCAGTGTATATCCAAGTTCCACATCCACATCCTTACCATCGATCAGGTTCTTCCAGTCAAGCTCTGCTTCATTATGGTCATCTACTTCCAGTATCATATCACTCTCATCATGCTTCCACTTTCCTTCCAGCGGATTTCCGAAAAATCCCTGGTAAATGAAATATCCAGCCACGATAATGATCAGAACGGTCGTAATTCCTGTCACATAGTTCCACACACGGCTTCTTTTATCTTCATCATTCTTTGCAATAATCATAGAATCAAGCCCTCCACATCATGTCAATCTTATAATTCATTATACGGGTTTTAACTTTCACTGTCAACGGGGACTGCAAAGAAGAACAACTCTTTAAAAAGCAAAAAAGGAAATCCACTGTAACGCAGATTTCCTTCTCTAATATCATAAATATCCTTATTTAGCACGCTTTCCCTTCAGATCCAAACAGACGGATCTTTTCGGCAACAACTTTCTTCATTGCATCAATCTCATATGCGATAAGTCCCATCATGGTTCTCTCTCCTGCTGCAATTCCGGCTTCCACACCGGCTTTTCCCGCTTTGTCGATATCCGTGAAAATATTGACTTTGGATACCCCAAGTTGGACCGCCTGCCGGAAATCATTATCTGCAAGTCCGGAACCACCGTGAAGCACCAGTGGGATATTGACTTTCTTTGAAATCACATCAATTCTGTCAAAATCAAGTTTCGGCGGGAATGCATAGTCTCCATGTGCATTTCCGACTGCAACTGCAAGAGAATCTGCACCTGTCCTTGTAATATAATCCAGTGCGGTATCCGGATCTGTATAATAATCCTCCGGATTCTCCAACTTTCCGGCTCCGGCATTATCGCCTACATGACCAAGTTCTGCCTCTACCGTTACTCCCATTGCATGACAGATTTTCACCATCTCAGCCACTCTTTCTACATTTTCTTCATAGGATACGGTTGAGCAGTCGTACATAACAGAGGTAAATCCAAGCTTTAATGCTTCCATACAACGTTCAAATGTAAGACCGTGATCGTAATGTACGCAGACCGGTACGCTTGCTTTCTTTGCCATCGGGATCAGATAATCTGCCACCAGATTCAGTTCGGTTGCCGGGAGAAGCACTTCCGCAGTTCCAACCATAACCGGTGCCTGAAGTTCCTCTGCTGTCTCAATGATCGCACGTGCCATCTCTACATTTACTGCATTAAAAAATCCAACTCCATATTTTCCTTCTTTTGCCGGAAGCAAAATGTCATTCATATTTACTAACATACTTTTTCCCATCCTTCCTCGATTTTTTTCTTTAATTCTTCAAATGATTTCAGACCGGATAAAGCGTCGTAAGCGGCAACACAGCTGGCTCCTGTCGCTGCTGCCAGATGCAGACACATTTCCGGAGTGTTTCCTTCCAGCATTGCAGTAAGAAATGCTGCAATACTGGTATCCCCGGCTCCTGTTCCGGAAAGAATTTTTTCTGGTATATAGCTCTTTTCAAAGACTGCTTTTTCTGCCCAGGCTGCCACGTCAAGCTCTGTACGCACACTTACCTGTCTGAGTTTTTCTTCTCCTGCGGTCTGCAAATACATTCCTTTTGCTCCGCATTTCAGAAGAAGTACTTTGCATCCAAGCGTAATACATTTTTCTGCCAGAGGCTTCACATCCTGTTCAATATCCAGCACATCTGTGATATCTCCACCATCCGCACGTACCTGCAATTCTTCGAATTTATCCCGGTCAAGCATGAAACAGAGTTCTTCAATACTTGGTACAAAGAAATCCACATAAGGAAGAGTTCTTCCAAGAATCTTTGCCCAGTCTGCCTGTCCTGCTTTTGAATTTGCATCGACTGCTGCCAGATCGAGGGACGTTGCCGCCCCTGTCTCCTGGACAGATTTCATCAGATGTACAAGCTCTGCTCCATCATTATTATACATTGATTCCATCAGTGTCGGATATCCAAAATGAA
>OIWP01002055.1_pt1 | contig 21924 bp, 17 predicted proteins | sample 1587661 | NCBI WGS metagenome assembly OIWP01 (sample SAMEA3888899, study PRJEB22519) | human gut metagenome | biome: human gut; feature: human-associated habitat; material: faeces | place: Denmark | collected 2010 | reverse complement strand
AACTGCCATAGCTTCATCACTCCTTTGGTTGGATTTGTTACGCAGTAGAAACGCGGTTTTGAGGGAAAAGGTATCAACCCTTGCCTTTCTCATTTCCGCGCTCTAAGAGCCGCATAAATCAAGGCTTTATTTGCCCTTACTGCGTAACATGAGGGCATAAAAAAAGCAGCGTTCCTGTTCTCCTGTGTGGGAGTGAGAAACGCCGCCTTATAGGTGGTGCTTATTTTATTTTTTCTTTTCGACGTGCCGCGTAAGGTGGTGTAGTGGTTTATCCGGCAGCTTCGCAGGTGCTTTTGCATATCAAGGCTCAATTCGTTAAAAGTAGTAAATGAGTAGTAAAATCAATCTGCAAACCTGCGAATATGCCCGTAAATCAAGCATTTTTCAAGACAATCAACTAATTTAAAAGATAAATCATAACAATAATCAAATTCATCAAAATTAATATATGCTGTGACAAGCAGATCACTACCGGTTGTTGCCGTGTTGCTAAAGGTTCCGGAAACAACCGTACTTATAACAGATTGCCCCGTTGCATCCCCGAAGTCATCTACTACCGCAACTTTTCCCCAGGAGTTATTGTTTCCTTCATCCGTACTGGAATCCTCTTCTATTTCTGAAACTACCTCTGCATTCTCTTCCCCATAGGAAAGCGTTGGAGACATAAATACACACCCCAATGCCAACGCCAGCGCTAATGTTCTTTTCTTCATCCTTTGACCCTCATTTTTTGTAATTTTATTTGAGACTGATAAGTTATCATATAATAATAGGAGGAAGGAAAGCAATTACCTGAAAGCATAGTACAAGAAGAAATTATTACTGTTCACGACCTTCACAGCAACACGCTTCGCGATGCACAGAAATCATACTTTGCAGGATTCTGCTACTGCAGCAGGGAGTCTCGGCGGCATCTGCCATTGTGCCGTAATATAAAAAGAGTTACAGACCGCAAAATGATTAATCTGTAACCCTAAAACTCTTATTAAAATATTACTTGAACGCTATATAAAAAAGCCCTCACAGAGCATTACTCCGAAGCAGTCTCAAAATTTGCCTTCGCCGTATCCACCGAATGCTCTGCTTTATTATCAATGTCCACATCATTTTCTGAGAAAGTACTTCCCGCGAAATCAAGGACTTCATTCCCAGGTAGATTCTCAATGCAGACCGCCGTTCCATTTCCGGTAAATGTATTATTCAGATAGTTGGGCGCTGTACCATAAGCCATGCTGCTGTTAAACTTCAGTGCAATTTTATTATTGGTAAAAGTACAGTCCATTGCATTTACCCAGGCTTCATTATTGGCAATTGCAGCTGTATCCCAACCATTAAAACTGCATTTGGAAAGTAAAGTAAGACAATACGCGTTCACCCCAATTCCAGAATTCCCTTTAAACTGGATTCCTGACATTTCCGCGTAATTTCCATTCAATCCGCGCAAGCTGACGGTTCCTGTGAAAGTAGTCACGTCATCTCCGTCTGAGCTGCCATAAATTCCCCACACATGATTTCCAAAAACAATATCACCATCATAAGTTACTGCCGGAAGATGAAGGTAAACCGGAGTTTCCGATGACACCTCTTCCTCAATGGAAGCCAGCAATGCATTCAGTTCCTCTGTGGTCTCCATAGGCGTATCCTCTGAAAAATAGGTAACTGCTGCCTGCTTTTCAATGGTAAGCCGTGTGCTAAGAGAAATCGTATCTCCGTTTTTCATCGTCAGATTCCACAAGATATCGTTAGTACCGCTGTCTGAGGTATAAATAATATCAGAAACATATGCTGCATTTGGAAAACTCTCGTTATGAACCGGTTCTACATAATCTACCTTCCGGGAATTTTCTCCAGGTTTTGTATCCACCTTACAGGAAACTACCTTTTCTGTAAATTCTTCCCACGCCAGTTCTCCAGTCTCCTGATCCAGAACATACAGCTGACATGGAAGGGCACTCTCCATTCCCTGCGCCAGTGTATCAGTACGTTCACCCTGGGCATGTCCTGTTACTCCATCATCTTCGGAAAAATTCAACAGCAGTTTATAAGATTTTCCTTTGTCTTTATAAACCACCTGCGCCCCTCCCTCATAGGACTTCGGACGGTGATGCAGGGAAAAAGCTGCTCCAACAGCTGCCAGAAGCACTACCACAGCAGCTGCTCCAAAAGCCGCCTTTCTCCATCGTTTCGGTGCTTTTATCTCCTGTTTTTCCTTCTGGACTGCTGTACAGTGAGGACAAAAAGAAGCGTTGTCCGAAAGAGGCTGTCCGCATTTTATACATTTTTTACTCATATTTTTCTCCTATTACGATATATTTATGGTTAACATACCTTACAGCTAGAGCGTGTTTGAAAAAGGCTTTCTGCAAAATGTGCGTCACAATTTGTGGGAGATTTCGCTCGGATGAGGGCGCCGTAGCGGGCTACGGCAACCGAATTCGGGTGAAATCTCCCGCAAAGTGGGGCGTGCAGATTGCGGGAATGATTTTTCAAACACACTCTAGTAAGTAATTATCCATCTTGTATTATAAATTTACAGGCTTTTTTCCAGAGACCATAAGCTTTTTATGCTTTACAAAACCTCCATCAGATGAAGGATATTCTTGTATCTTTTCTCCGGATTTACCATGGTACAACGCTGGACGATCCTGCCCATTCTTCCGCTGGCAAGTTTCCTGGAGGGATGTTCCCCAGTCAGCATAATGTTCAGCAGAACTCCCAGTGCATAAATATCCGCACGCCCATCAGACTGGGAGAGCCCATACTGTTCCGGTGCTGCAAAGCCTGTGGTTCCAAGAATCTGTGTATCTTCTCTGTTTTCATTTTTATAAATTCTGGAAGCATCAAAATCGATAAGAACCGCTTCGGTTCCACGTATGATCACATTATCTGGCTTTACATCTCTATGTACAACTCCCAGGGAATGAAGCACCCACAAAGCCATGCACAGCTGGCGGGTGATCTGCTTTGCCTGTGCCGCTGTCAAAAGTCCACCCTGTAAAATCTCCCCCAGCGTATCACCTTGCACATATTCTTCCAGAAGAGCTGTTTTTCCCTCCTTTTCCCCCACCTCCATGATCTGGGGCAGATTGGGACAGGATACCGTAAGAAGCTTCCGGTACACTTCACTGCTGCCGGAAAAATGTCTGAAAATATAGCGGTTTCCGCTTGCCCTGTGGCGTATCAAGGTTACTTCGCCCCGCTCACTTTTTTTGATCAATGTGATCCTGTCATATTCGTCACAAACTGCGCCTAAAAGACTGTCATAAATTTCCATATTTCTCCTTATCACCAACTATCATTCCCCAAATGGACATATCACCTGCACGCTATGAAAATCAGATGTTCCTCGCCAATGGCACTCCCACAGCTATGGAATACTGCCAGAGGGCAGCAACCACTATGCTGACTGCATATTGTTTTTCAGAATTTTTTATAGTATAGTTTTATTTGATTGTATTGTTAAAATTATTTTAACTTATTGACAAATTATTGTAAAGGCGCGAATATGAAAAAGAAAAATACAGATGGTTTACAGCAGGAGCTTATGGATTCCCCGGATCTGAGCCAGTTTCTGTCCCAGAACCAGGAGCAATTTGAAAATAAGAGTGTGGCAGAATTATTAAACCGTCTGTTCGAAAAGAAGCATATCTCTAAGGCAGCGCTTGCCAAACAGGCCGGTATGAGCGAAATATATCTCCATCAGATTTTCGCAGGCCGCCGTAATCCATCGCGGAATCGTCTTCTGTGCCTGTGTTATGGGCTTGAAGCGACGGTTGACGAAACCCAGGAACTGCTGAAGCTTTGTGGAATGGCACAGCTTTATCCGAAATTAAAGAGAGATGCCATTATTTATTATGGATTGCTTCATAGGCTTAAGTTGTTTGAAATTAATGATAAACTATTTGAGGAGAATGAAGAGACGTTGTTTTAATTCTCTTCCCCCAACGCCTAATGATACAAAACTTAGATTCTACATGTTACAAAGCACGTTGTTGTGCACAGGTTACTGTTCACTGGTAACATTCCGCGAGGTGTTTTTCGTGAACAAAGTTCACAGAAAACCCGAGAATTAAGTTTGCGCAGCAAACGCTACTTCTTGTGCTTGTCACAAGAAGGTTCGTCTTTCTGTGCATCGCGGAGCGGTTACTGGTCACAGAGTGAGCAGTAACGTGCACAGCCGAAGTTGTTATTTGATTTATAATTTCTTCTTGCCACCACTTTTATAATGTGCTATTATACCACCAGAAACAAAGGGGAATGAATGTCTCCCCGGGATCATCCCGAACCGCTTATTAAGCTGATGACTTCTGTGATAACAATTGTCGCAGGAAGCATCAGCTTTTCTGCGTAAAAAGGAGGAATTTATAACAATGTTAACATCTCTGGCTTTTATTTTTCTTGTGGGACTTTCCTTGGCTGCTATTTGCCAGGCACTGAAACTGCCGCGTATTATCGGTATGTTGATCACCGGTATTTTACTGGGACCTTATGTGCTGAACGTATTGGATCCGTCGATTCTGTCCATCTCATCGGAGCTGCGGCAGATCGCGTTGATCATTATCCTGCTGAAAGCGGGACTTTCCCTGAATCTTGCCGATCTGAAGAAAGTGGGACGTCCTGCCATCATGATGGCCTGCATTCCTGCAACTTTCGAAATCCTGGCTTACTTTTTGCTGGCACCGTATTTTCTGGGAATTACCAGACTGGAAGCGGCTGTGATGGGCGCTGTAATGGGTGCGGTATCCCCGGCTGTAGTTGTCCCAAGAATGGTACAGTTGATGGATGAAAAATACGGCACAGCCAAAAGCATTCCCCAGATGATCCTGGCAGGCGCTTCCTGTGATGATATTTATGTGATCGTGCTGTTTTCCACATTTTCTACTATGGCACAGGGCGGCAGCGCACATTTGAAAGATTTTATCAACATTCCGGTTTCCATTATCCTGGGTATTGCACTTGGAAGTGTGGCTGGTTATCTTCTTTCCTTGTTTTTCGAAACTGCTTATGCGCACAGTCATATGGTGCGAAACAGCATGAAAGTGATCGTAGTAATGGGCGTGGCTTTCCTGCTTATGTCCATTGAGACATGGCTGAAGCCTATGGTTTCCGTCTCCGGACTTCTGGCTGTGATAAGCATGGCTTGTGTTTTGAAGCTAAAATGCACCGCCTCCGTTTCTGCCCGCCTTTCCCAGAAATTCGGGAAACTATGGCTGGCTGCTGAAGTCCTGCTTTTTGTACTTGTAGGTGCTTCTGTAGATATCCGCTATACCTTAAAAGCCGGTCCTGCTGCCCTGGCCATGATCTTTGCAGCACTTCTGATCCGTACCCTGGGCGTTTCTCTTTGTGTTACCGGAACAAACCTAACATGGCGGGAAAGACTGTTCTGTTCCATTGCCTACCTTCCGAAAGCAACCGTACAGGCAGCGATTGGGTCTGTTCCAATGGCTATGGGACTTTCCTGCGGGCAGATCGTGCTTTCTGTGGCTGTACTGGGAATTCTGATCACTGCACCACTTGGAGCAATCGGGATGGATTGCAGTTATAAGAAGCTGCTTTCCAGGGAAATCGATAAAAGCCAGATATTCTCTAGCTAACATATAACGATACAGGAAAAGTGGAACATTCTGTTTATTAATTTTAAAGAATGTTCCACTTTTATTTTTTACTCTATTCCAAACTCTTCCATCAGATGTTGACAAAATTCTGGGTCTTTTGCTATTCTTTTACAATCTTCTATGCGATTTTCTTCTAATAATTTATCTATCAATCGTGCCATAGAACTTCTTCCCTCTGCTCTTCCCTCCGCTCTTCCCTCCGCAAGACCCTGGGTTCTGCCCTCAGTAAGTCCCTGGGTTCTGCCCTCTGCGAGTCCTAATTCACGTGCCGCCTCTTTTTCCATTTCCATTTCTTCCCATCTCTGCATATATCTCACACTCACTTCCTCACTGGATTTGATACTGCATATACGCTTCTGCATCTTATGTATTCTTTCGCTTTTACAGCCATCTGCCATGTCCTGAGTGGTATGTTCAATATAATGAAGCAATTCTACCAGCTCCGGACTTACTTCATCTGTCAGTTCTCCTTTTATTATATAGTTTTCTATATTGGAAGTAAAGAATAACTGTGCACCGTTTTTCTGTTTTTCCTCTATAACCATACCTTACAAAATCACAGCTTAAAAGTAAAGTTTTATCGTTCGAAAAATTATCCCATAAAATTACAAAATCCGCTCTGGTCATTTACATTTCCAGCATATATAATGATGTCAGATGCATAAGACCGCTCACAGAACACTTTTTGCAAAGAATCGCAAATTTATTTTCATATTTTACGGAGGCATTTCCCATGATAAATTTTGATTTTTACACTCCTACCAGAGTTCTTTTCGGTGCAGACCGGGAAAACGAGGCTGGCAAACAGGTTGCCGCATTTGGTGGGCATAAAGTTATGATCATTTATGGAAAAAAAGGAGGACATGTTGAATCATCAGGACTATTGGAACGTGTACATCAGAGCCTGAATGGAGCCGGACTTTCCTATATAGACTTTAGTGGCGTGGTTCCCAATCCTCGCCTTTCCCTGGTAAAAGAAGGGATCCGCATTGGACGGTCGGAAGGTGTTGACTTCCTTCTGCCAATTGGAGGCGGCAGCGTAATTGATACAGCAAAGGGAATCGGTTACGGAATCGCCAATGATTTTGAAATGGAAGATCTGCTTTACGGTCGTGTTAAAACAGATAAAAACCTGCCCATTGGCGTTATTCTTACAATCGCTGCCGCAGGCTCTGAAATGTCTTCTTCTATGGTTCTCACCATTGAAGATGGTATGATGAAACGTTCCTACGGGCACGACTGCTCCCGCCCTAAATTTGCTATTATGAACCCCAAACTTACCTATAGTCTTCCCGCTTACCAGACAGCCAGCGGCGCAGCTGATATTATGATGCACACTATGGAGCGTTATTTTACCCCTACAGACACAGATACCAGCCTTACTGACCGGATTGCAGAGGGACTGATGCTTTCCGTTCGTGATGCCGCCCAGGTTGCTGTAAAAGACCCTGAGAACTATGACGCCCGGGCTACTCTCATGTGGGCCGGAAGCCTTTCCCATAACGGTCTGACTGGTGCCGGACGGGTATCTGATTTTGCCACACATAAGATTGAGCATGAACTCGGCGGTATGTTTGATGTAACTCACGGAGCCGGACTTGCAGCTGTCTGGGGAAGCTGGGCGAGATATGTGTATAAGACAAATCCGGGAAGGTTTGCACAGTTTGGTGAGAAGGTTTTCGGAATTGATGCTTCCCAGACCAGCGATTCTGATATTACGGATACTGTTCTCGCATCCATCATTGCCTGGGAGACCTGGTGCCACTCTATAGACATGCCAACCACCCTCACTGAACTTGGCATTTATCCAACCGATGCCCAAATCGAGGAAATGGCTGAGAAATGCGTTTTCGGCAGAAACGGACACATTGGCTTCTTCCAGCCGTTGACGAAAGAAGATATTGTGGCAATCCTGCAAATGGCGAAATAACACCAGCCTGACTCGAAACACAGCATAGAAAAAGAGCATTCACTTCCTCACTGGATTTGTCATTTCTTATTTCTGTGCCACCGCTTCGCCCAGTCGGTTATAAATTGTTTTCGCGTCCAGAATGTGCGGCACTCCCGTAGCGTCCGCCGCGGCGCCTGCAGTTACCAGAATGTACTCCCTGCCATATATCTGTGCAAAGCTTGCCAGACAATGCCCTGCCTCAGAGGTATACCCGGTTTTGCCACCCAGAATTTCCCCGCCGGTTACCGATGTATCCGACATATTTTTAAACATGGTACTGTAATAGGTAATTCCATCCGGATGTACATTGGTAGCTGGCGTAGAATGGAAATGGCTTTCTGCCACTTCACGGAAAGTATCATTATGTAACGCATACTTAAGCAGCAGCGCAATATCATATGCTGTACTATAATGCTCTGGATCATGTAAGCCAGTACAATCCATAAAATGGGTATCCTTCATCCCAATGGACTTGGCCTTCTTATTCATCTTTTCCACAAATGCTTCTTCTGAGCCGGATGCTTCATCTGCCAAAGCCAGACAACATTCTGCTCCGGAAGGCAGCATTACGCCGTAGACCAGATCACGCACTCTCACGCTCTCCCCTGGCTGAAAGCCTGCCTGTGTGGCATCCTGTCCATCCAGAGCATAAAAAATATTCTCACTTAAAGTAATCTCATGATCCAGATCTGAAAATGCTTCCAGCGCCACAATTGCAGTCATGATCTTCGTCATGGATGCCGGATAAATCCGCTCTTCCCCATTTAGATTTCCAATGACCTTTCCGCTTTTTACATCCATTAAAAGCACATTTGAGCTGTTCACTCCCGACACATCCAGTTCCGTCGCAGGCGGTCTGTCGAAAATCCCGAGCACTCCCGACACTTTAGCACTAAGTCCTCTATCCCAACAAAACGCCAAAGCCAACACTGCCAGAATCAAAACTTCCACCAGCGCACTAATCAAAACCCGACGTCTCTGTTTCTTTCTACGAATTCTCCTCTTCCGCTCCATCTGCGCCCGTTTGCTTCGCTCATCCATTTAGACTCTCCTTCCATTTTCCACTGCTTTTATACGCTCTTCTTACTTTCGTCTATTTCTATACTCTGCCACAGCAAAGCACCATCTTTCACCTCAAGCTCCATTCCAAATTTTCTTTTTGTATCGCTGGTATTTTCCATACTACCACATCTCTCTTTATAATTTCTATAAAAATGAAAAAAATAAGAGCAAAGTACACATACGCATACCTTGCTCAGTCCTTTTAGTCAAGCGAATATTCGCAATCCGCTTCACTACTTGCTCATAACCAAATAACTGCTTCGCAGTTTATCAATTAGTTTCAAGACCCTTCTGGCACAAATACGAATTTCTTCTTCTGAAAGCTCCCCGCTTCTGTAACCATCCAGAATACTTTTATGATCATTCTCACTTCCCGGCATGATAATATCATTTCCGGCAGCTGTGCACTTCCATGGAATACTTCCGTCCTTGGGTTCCGTAGTATTCCAGTCCGACATGATCACGCCCTCAAATCCCCACTCATCACGCACAATTCTGGTACACAGATCCTTGCTGTTTGCGGCATGTACCCCATTTACCAGATTATAGGAGGACATAATTGCCGCAGGTTTACTCTCCTTTATGGCAATCTCAAATCCACGACAATAAATCTCACGAAGGGCCCTTTCAGAAAGATGAACATCTACTCCCATACGATTATCTTCCTGATTATTGCATGCAAAATGCTTAATCGTTACCCCGCATCCTGCTTTACTCTGAACCCCTTTGGTAACTGCTGCGGCCAGACTTCCTGCAAGCAGCGGGTCCTCTGAATAGTATTCAAAGTTTCGTCCGCACAGGGGATTTCTGTGAATATTCATTCCCGGTGCCAACCAGAGATTGACGCCAAATTTCTCCATTTCCTCAGCTATCATTTCTCCAAACTCTTTCAACAACTGCCGATTCCAGGACTGCGCCAAAGCTGTACCAACCGGAAAAGCAGTACAGTACTGATAATACGTATCTGCATTTTGGTGAGGCTTTTCTGTTACCAGAAATCCATTTTCCAAAGAACCAAGAACACCGATTCCATAAACAGAATCATTCTCGCGATTTACCTCATAACTTCTTTGCAGTCTGATACCAGCTGGTCCGTCTGCCATGATCAATACCGGAACTCCATATTTTTCATAAAGAGCTTCTGAAGTTTCGCCAGCTGAACCAGGCACTTTAATCCCTGCTGCTCCAAGATTGCTGCTAATACCACCAGTATTTCCGTATAAAAGTGGGATCAATTCTTCTACAGGCAGCTCTTCTGCCAGAATTTCCAGCGAGTTTCCCATGACCAGAGACTCTCGGTCAACATTTCCAGCCTTTTGTTTTCTCTGCAATGCTTCAAACTGTATGGTGGGAAAATCAGCATTTCTACTTTTCTCCAGCTGCTTTTCTGCAGCCTTTACATTCTTTGAAGCTTCCAGTTTTTCAGATAATTCAACCAATGCTTCCAGTTTCTGCGTCTGCTCCAGAACTACATCCTGGTTCACATTTATAAAAGCCTCCAGCTTCAGATTGGCTGAATTATTTCCAATCCAGAGACCATACTTTCCTGTTTCCACGATCCAGGCATTTGCATCCTCAAAAAAGCTTGCAATAGTTTTTCCATCAAACAGGATCTTTAACTCCTGTTTTTCTCCCGGCTTTAATACATTTGTCTTTGCATATCCAACCAGGCGATGGTATTCTTTCTCTATCCTGCCCCGGGGAAGTGATACATACACCTGTACAACTTCTCTTCCTGCAAAAGTATTTCCAATATTCTCTACAGATACATTTACTGCAATCTTATCCTTGTCAATTTCAATACTGCAAAACTGAATCTTAAAATCTGTATAAGAAAGACCGAAGCCAAAAGGAAAAAGTGGCTTTACACCAAAACTATCGAAATACCGATAGCCCACATAAATTCCTTCTTTATATTCTTCCAATTCCAGATTTCCATTCAGATAACTAAAATTCTCTGCAAATGGCACATCCGCATATTTTTTTGCCCAGGTTGTTGTAAGCTTTCCGCTTGGAACAGCTTCTCCAAGAAGGATCCTTGCAACCGCACGTCCCCCCTCCTGTCCAAGCTGGGAAATATTGAGGATACCTTTTATCCACTGCGCTTTTTCCAGAATATCTGTAAGCTCCACAGGACCACCGGCATTTATAAGCAGAACAATAGGCACACTTCTGCTGTTTAGAAAAAGAATATCTTTCTCTTCTCGTTCACTAAGATAATAGTCACCTTTTTCAAGACGACGATCTTTTCCTTCACCAGAAATACGGCTGATTACATAAACAACAATTTCAGCTTCCTGGATATCCATTTCAGAAACAGGACGCCCCTCCGGCATGATAAATGGATTGGATGCATAGGCATCAAAAGGATTATTTACATGCTTTGCTTCTTCAAGAATTTTCTCTTTCCATATAAGTCTCGCTTTCTGATAGCGATGTTCATAATCATCCAGCCAGTCCCTGCTGGTGATCCGAATTCCGGATTCTTCCATTCCTTCGTAAATGGTAATATTCTGCCTGTTATTTACATCTCCGGAACCAATCCCCCCTTTTACAGTTTTATCCGCACCGATGCCCAGAAGGGCAACCGATGCAGATAATGAAATGGGAAGAATATTTTCATTTTTCAATAGAACAATGCCTTCCTCTGCCGCTTTTTCTGCAAAAGAGCTATGCTTTTTCTCGCAGACAGATATTTCCGGATTCAAAGTCCCACTGTGCTTAAACTGTGTAAACGCCATTACTCTTTGACACCACCAAGGGTAACACCTGCAATAATATACTTGGAAAGAAGCAGGTACACAACAATGATCGGCACGATCGCAACTGTGATCATCATGTAAATTTTACCCATATCAAAATTCATATAATCAGCACCACGAAGAGTAGCGATCAGAATCGGCACCGTCATTTTACTCTTGGACTGGATGATCAGGGCCGGTACAAAGTAGTTGTTCCAGGAACCAACAAATGTAAAAATCGCCTGAACTGCAATTGCAGGCTTCATAATTGGAATCACAATGCGATTAAAGGTATGGAATTCTCCGGAACCATCGATTCTGGCAGCCTCCACAAGAGAAAGCGGCAGAGACGACTGCAGATAACTGTACATAAAATAAAATACAGCTGGAGATGCAATGGAGGGAATGATCAGCGGCAGAAGGGAATCATATAATCCCATCTTCGTAACCAGACGAAGGAATCCCATTGCAGTAACCTGCGTTGGCATTACAAGAATTGCCATGATAAATGTAAAAGCAACCTTTCTTGCCTTAAACTCATAAGCATAAAGACCATATGCCGTAAGGGATGAAAAATATGTACAAAGTGCGGCACTACAGGAAGATACGATCACACTGTTCAAAATTCCCCGAAACATTGGAAAGCTTCCGTCGTTTGCCACGTTTTTCAGATTCTCAAGGAAATATTTTCCTGGAAGTGCTGAGAAACCTTTCTGCAGATCCCCATGAGATCTGGTTGCATTAATTATCAATACGTAAAAGAAGAACAGGCACATAAAAGACAGAAGAATCAGTACGATATGTGCGAAAACTGTTCTGAATTGGCTTCCTGCTTTCTTCTTCATCTTCTTAATCTTCTCCTTTCTTCCTTAGCACGTTTTTTTGCAGCCTTTTTGGAACCATCCGGATCATTATCATTGGTCATGCGATATACGATGAAGCATAAAATACCACTGATAATAAACAGGTAAACAGATAATGCACCAGCCATACCATAGTTCTTACTCTTCAGATGACTGTTCAGGAACATGATCAGCGTCATAGACGTTCTATCTGGATTACCCTGTCCATTTGTCAGGATCTGTGGTACATCAAACATCTGAAGACCACCAATTATAGATGTGATCAATGTATATGCAAGAATCGGTCTGATCAGCGGCAATGTAATATAATAGAAACGTTGAATACTATTGCAGCCATCCAGGTCAGAAGCCTCAAAAATATCCATACTGATACCCATAACAGCCGCCATCAGCATAATCGTTGTATTTCCAAACCACATAAGGAAGTTCATAAAGCCAATTAATGATCTTGTTCCAACTACAGATCCCATAAAATCAATAGGGTCTTTAATCCATCCAAGAGACATCAGAATAGAATTTATTGGTCCGTTTGTAGAAAACATAGTAAAAAATAAAAGTGCAAATGCAGATGCCATAATCAGGTTCGGCAGATATATTACCACTTTAAAAAACTGTTTTCCTCTTATTTTCAAACGGGCATCTGTAAACCAGGCTGCCAGAACTAACGCAACCACAATCTGCGGCACAAATCCGATCAGCCACAGAATCAATGTGTTTGCTCCATATTTAAACATATCGGATTTCAGCAGACTGATGTAATTTGCCATTCCAATAAAATTGGGTCCGATTTCTTTAATTCCAGAACGGAAATATTCAAAAAAGCTGTAACGGACCGTATCAACCAATGGAATCAAAGAAAAAATCAAATAGATTATAAAAAAAGGAAGGATAAACAGGTAGCCCCATTTTCCATAATTAATGCTTTTCTTGTTTTTCTTCATAACAGTTCTCCTTTACACACATCTTACAGAACAGGAGAGAATCCTATGTTACAGGATCCTCTCCACGTTCCTTATACCAATTTTCAAATGTCACATGGACATTATTTTTTTAATAGTATTCTGCAAGATGTTTTTGCAAACAAAATCCTCAGAACTATCTACATTATTCCGGCCATTTAACCTCAGAGATCTCAGGATAACGCTCTTTAATAGCAGTCTCAAAGTTTGCCTTTGCTTTATCAAAGTCAACATTTCCCTGGAAATAATCACTGAAGGAGTTCTGGATAAGCTCTACACATCCCTGATCATATGCAGAAAGCGGTGCAATCTTAATGTTCTCTGCAACAGGTGCAAAATATGCAAATGGGTTCTGTCCGCCAAGGAACTCAGAAGAGAAGTTTGCATCATCTGTAGCAGCCTCTGCCATACCACTCTTTGTATTTGTGAAGTCTGAATAATCCTTAGAAATCTTTAACAGGTTGTCTTTGTCTGCAGTCATAGCAAGGATAATGTCTTTTGCATGCTCTGGATTATCAGTACCTGTTGCTGCATGAATGTAAGAACCGCCCCAATTGTATTCCTGCGGAGGATTTGTAACTGCCCATGAGCCTGCATCGCCATCCCAGTTTGGACTTAATGTAAAGTCGATTCCCCATGCCGGAAACAGGAATGCAAATACTTTTGACTGGGAGCCCATAGCTTTGTTCCAGTCATCGTTCCACTGTCCTTTTACAGTAGGGTTAAGGAAACCTGCATCCAGCCACTCTTTTGAATCATTTACCCAATCCATAATCTTCTGGTCAACTGTAATGGTTGTCTCACCAGGCTGTACCCAGGACTGTGCGATGCTGTTTCCATATAAACGGAAGGTGTCTGCATAAGAAGAAAATGTGTAGTAACCTTTCTCCTTCAGTTGAGCAGCAGTCTCTTTCATTGTATCCCAGTCTTTTACTTTCTCGCCTACTTCTGCCGGATCATCTGTTCCAAAAACTTCTTTTGCAATATCACGACGGTATACCAGGGTTCCTGGGCAGCACTGCCATGTAGAACCTCTCTGTACTCCGTCAGAGTCAGAAGCAGTTGTTCTTGTGAAATCGTACTGATCTGCAAGATCTGTATCCGGGTCAATTCCAAGATCTGTAAGCGGCATTGCTACATCTGCATCTTTGTCTGTATATTTGAAAACATAATCGGTCTCAGTTAAGAAAATATCTACTTTATCATCATCAGATGCATCAGCCTGATTCAGAAGCGCCTCATCAAGCTTCTGCTGGTAAACACCATCCTGGTTTGGGTTGATGATCCAATGGATCTCAGTTCCGTCTTTTAAGGTTGTAACAGTTCCATCGCTGGAAGTGGACTCAACTTCTGGATAAATAGCCTCCAGACGTGTACGGAACTCATCGTTCCAGGAATAGATGTTAATAACCTTTCCCTCTTCTCCTTCTGCATGTGCTACGGTTGCTGTTGCAGCCATACCGGTAACTGCCATAACAGCTGTAAGTAACATAGATACTGCTCTCTTCTTCATATAAAAGATCCTCCTTTTTTGAGCATTTTCTTAATGCTGTATCTCTTTGGTGCAATAAATATACCATTTTTATTTTTGACATTATATTATTTCTCTTAACAAAATATCAGATTCATGTCATAATATAAAAAATGACACATTTTTGTTTTGGAGGGGATTACATGGCAATATCAAAAGACTGGTACAACACAGAATTTGAAGAAAACGAAACTGAATCCAAGCACAGGCCGCCTTCTGTTGAATATTCCTTTTATACGGCAGTAAAAACCGGAGATATGGAAACTGTCATACAGAACTGTAATGCAGATTCTTTTACGAATCTGGAGGGAACCGGAGTCCTTTCCAGAAACCCTGTCACGAATCTGAAATACCACTTTGTGGTTACAGCTGCGATGCTTACCAGATATTGCATTGACGGAGGGATGGAGGCAGAGCAGGCCTACCGGCTTAGTGACTTTTACATTTTAAAAATGGATTCCTGCACTTCCCTGCGACAGATTGCAGACCTTCACCACACTATGGCAAAGGATTTTACCGGAAAAATGATCCTGCAAAAAAAATTATCCGTACTTTCCAAGCCAGTTATGCAGTGCATTGATTACATCTATGCTCATATAAAGGACCGTATCACCATAGAAGACCTTGCCTGCCACACCGGTCTTTCCCAGAATTATCTATCCAGGGTATTCAAACAAAATCTTGGAATTTCCATCAGTGACTACATAAGGGAGAAAAAAATAGAAAAAGCCACACATCTTCTTCGCTACTCGGACAAAGCAGTAGTTGACATCGCCAATTACCTATCCTTCTCTTCCCAGAGTCACTTTATTCAGGTATTCGAAAATTTCACTGGTCTGACTCCAAAAAAATACAGGGATAGGTATTATAAATCCATGTGGTAAGCTGACCTAGAGCGTGTTTGAAAAAAGCTTTCTGCATGATGTGCGTTACAATTTGTGGAAGATTTTGTCCGGATGAAGGCGCCGTAGCGGGCTACGGCAACTGAATTCGGGCAAAATATACCGCAAAGTGGGGCGTGCAGATTGCGGGAATGATTTTTCAAACAGGCTCTAGCACGTAAGGCTCCTGCAATGCATAATTCTCCGCCTTACATAAAAAGACCGGATATTCAGGAATAACCTTTATTTATGCATTGTTATTCCTGAATATCTGGTCATTTTTCTAATTCTTTATCCAGATTAGTTCAAAATAATATTAATTTCATGTACTTTTTCCAAAGTCAGTTTTTCTATTTCAGAGCGCTTCAGGCGAGCCTGCCTGCCGCCTTCTGCCGACAGCAAAGTACCATCACAAAAGGCTTCTTTTATCTGCACTTTATTCCATTCTTTTTTCTCCCTGTTAAAAATATGAATGGAAAATTTCCTTCCGGCAAATTCTATTTTCAAGGAAGCTTTTCCTTCCTGATCGTACTGCTCAGGCATAAGTGCAGGTGCTATCACCATATCGCCCAGCTGGCCTTTTACTCCAAAAACTTCTGTTATCATGGTCAGCATATACCAGCTTGCAGCTCCGGTCAGATATGCGTATAAGCCTCTTCCCTGATTATCGAAATATTCCGGGATTCCCGGGTACATTTTGCTGCGTTCAAAATCCATTGCAGTATCAAGCAGAGTCTGAAGAACTTTGTATCCTTCTTTGGCGTGACCGGTTTTGTACAATGCATTGGCATACATAACTGCCATATGGGAAAAGACGGCACCATTTTCCTTTTCTCCATATGCAAATCCAAACATTCTTCCCAGGTCAAATTTTTCCTCTTTGAAATCTGTATTCAGGCGGTATCCGCCGGCTTTCCTGTCATACAGATATGCATCTGCACTCCTGCAGATTGCCTGGATCTGTTCCTCTGTAGCGGTACCACTCATGACAGCAAATACCTGTCCGGTAAGCATCATTCGGGTGTTACACTCTGCACCAGCTTTATTGTCGGTTTCATCTGAAACCGCGCTATATTCTACTTTTCTTCCATGATTATCATAATATCCATTAAACCAGCCTTTATCCCCATCCTGGATCCATTCATTTTTCCGAATATTTTCCACGAGCCAGTCTGCTTTTTCTTCCAGATTGCTGCATACCATTTTCAGAGAAAGCACTACTTTATTTCCACTGAGATTATGGGCACTCAAATCAGTATATTGCTTCAAAACCTTCTGTTTTTTCTCAGGGTTTTCATATAACTGTTTTCCACAGGCAAACAGACATTCCATTTCTTCTGCAAGCTCAATCCTGTTAATTCCCTGAACACTCTCTATTTCTCTAAGCACATAAGCGATATCCTTCAAATTTCCGGCATAAGCACAGGTAAAGGCCACACTCTCACCTTTTTCCCAGGCCATGTCTAAGGCATCATTCCAGTCTGCTCCATGCAGACACATTTCATTATGATCTCCCACATCAAAAAATGCGCACAGATTTTGAAGAAGAATATGTTCCAGAACAGTTCCATGATATATTTCATTAGCATCTGTTTTCTGTAAATTACCATAACTGCTGTTCCATTCTTCATCATGAGCTGTTCCGCGTTTTGACTGAAGATCCTTAAAATATGGAATCTTCTCAAATAAAACATCAAGATCCCCGGTCTGATCCAAATAAAGCTTCGTAGTTACAAACGGCCAAAAGCTATGATCCATCCATACACGGGTAATATTATTCCTGTCTGCAATAAATTCTCCCTGACCACTTCCTATAATTGTGGCATTTGTTCCATCAATACGAACACCTCCATAATTATCAATGATCATCTGTCTTACCTCAGATGGCTCCATGATCAACAAGGCAAGGCAATCCTGCCATAAATCGCGCCAGCCGCGTCCCCCTTTTCCATAATCATGATAGGGGAGAAAAGAACATCCATAAATTCTTCTGAGGATTGGCTGGAAACAGATCCATTTCAGATAATTATCCGCATCTTCGCTTCCAGTTTCAAACGCTACATTAACCTTCCGAATCCAGTGTTCTTTTACTTCTTCCAGCATATTCCGTACCTGGGAGCGGGTCCTGCAGCCAGAAGTCAACGACTCTATCCATTTAGAAGCTTTTGCCGGATCTATTGCCTTTTTATCTGTATTCTCCTTTCTTGGGAACTGCTGCTCACCGGCATCTGCAATCCCACATAGTAAAATATAACCAGCTGTTTCCCTTGGTTTCAGTGTTTTCCGGCTGAATCGGATGCCTCCAACAGCCTCTTTTCCCTGAAGTTCTGTTCCAGAGGGTTTTCCGGGCTTATTAATTCTTACTGCCTCTGGATTCAGAAAGGTTCCGCCTTCTCCTATAAACTCCTCCACCGTAGGATAAAATGACTCCGGCTTCTCTCCGTTTTCATCTGAACCGTATACAAAATATGTAGTATTATTTTTCTGATGTCCCCGCTCGTCAAAGGACAAAACCGGGGTTACTTCCACACCATAATCGGTGGTCCGAATTCGGTGGAGAAGGGAGGTAACATGGCGGTGATCTCGAAGATTATCTGCACTTCTTCCATATACTGGAATTGCACCTGTTGGCACAATTTCCACTTTTTTTTCGGAAATATTTGTGATTTCCACATATTCTACTTCCATGTCCCCAGAAATTGTAACAAAAGATGTTACTTCTGCCTGAAGACCATATTTTTGTGATTTTCGGGAAATCTTCTGCCACATAAAACCAGCTTCCAGTGTGCTTTCGTCCTGCTTATCTGTAAATTTCTGAAATTCCTGTTCTGCAGAATTTCCACAGACAGACCAACAGCCAAGAAGCTTCGGATCTGCTCCAGACAGAGCAGTATCACCTGCTTCTGTGTTTTTATATACCTGACACCAGAAATTTCTGGTATTTCGGTTATTATGCAGGTTTTCAATACTTACAGGCTCAAGAAGGAAATGATTCTGATCTGTTTTGCTGTCACCTCCCAGATTAGGGGTGATACTGGATTTCAGTCCTTTTTCTCCCGCCAGAGGCAGATACAGACCGCTATAATTTTCCGGATCATGTATAATAAAGCTTCCGTTTTTATCCTGAAATTCTATATGTTTCATCAATGTTTCTCGCTTTCTGCCTGCGTCCACCCACCAGGCCTACTAAATTTTTATGACAGATACAATTCAACCTCAGTTTCAGCAGTCAGCTTATCCTGTGGGATATAATTATCTTTTAACTCTTCACCGTTTACAGTAAGTTTCTTAAATCCACTCTCTGCATGTCCCGGATTTTGCACTTTAATGTGCAGGTGACAGCCGCGGAAATCTTTTTCGACTTCAAATCCATCCCATTCCTTCGGTATGGACGGTGCGATACGAAGACCATAGAAATCAGGACGCATTCCAAGAATACCTTCCACACATCCTACCATAACAGTAGACGCAGTTCCAGTAAGCCAGTGTACATGAGAACGGCCAAAATTCGGACTTGCTTTCCCCTCTGTAAACTGACCATAGCAATATGGCTCAAGTCTGCGGATCTCCGCCTTATCATTCTGTGCAGCCGGAGCATTTTCCATAAAGTAGCCAAATGCTCTTTCTCCATGTCCCATTAATGCTTCTGCCAGAATGATCCATCCCTGTGACTGAGAAAAAATCCCTGCATTTTCTTTTGTTCCTGCATTATAAATTACAGCCAGTGCACCGTCAAAAGCATGTGCGTGGTATGGGGGATCCATGAGAATAGCACCATACTCTGTATTCAGTCTTTCATAAACCTGCTCAAGTGCCAGTTCTGACTGCTCCTTTGTTGCAAGCCCACTGATCACAGCCCAGCTTTGGGGATTCAGCCACATATTTGCTTCCGGATCTGTACGCTGTCCGATTATTTCTCCTGCTTCTGTAAAACCGCGGATAAACCGGTCTTCATTCCAGCAAAGCTTTTCAATCAGTTCCCCAAGCTTTTCCTGGCTTTTTTCCAGATATGAGATATATTCTTCATCTTTTTCGTAAGCCGCAAACTCCTTCAAAATGGTCATTGCATAATAAAACTGCAAAGCTACAAAAGTAGATTCTCCATCTTTTCCAAGCCTCAGGCAGTCGTTCCAATCTGCATAAAGTCCCGCCGGCATTCCATGTTTTCCAAGATGTTCCATCGAGAACTGGATCGCACGTTTCAGATGCTCATATACTGTTCCTTCATCTTTATTGGCAAATGGGATTACCTCATCAATAAAATCTACATTTCCTGTCTCTGACACATACTTATATACAGTTGGAAAAAGCCATAGAGCATCGTCAGCACGATATGCCGGATGCCCTGTTTCCTGTACATAAGAAGCATCGTCCGGCGTATCCTCATGTCCTGGATTGTGGGTGAATTTAACAAGAGGCAGACCACCACCATTATCTACCTGGGCAGACAACATGAAACGGATCTTATCCGCTGCCATTTCAGGTGCCAGATGGATCACGCCCTGAATATCCTGCACAGTGTCGCGATATCCATATCCATTGCGCAGACCGCAGTAAGTAAAGGATGCTGCTCTGGACCAGATAAAAGTCATAAAACAGTTGTAAGCGTTCCATGTGTTGATCATGGTATTAAATTCATTACTTGGAGTTTTTATCTGAAAATGTGAAAGCTGTCCATGCCAGTAACTGATCAGTTCTTCCAGTTCCCTTTCGCAAACCTGCTGGCAATTTTGGTCATAACGCGCAACAATCGCTTCTGCCTCGTCATTCTTTTTCATACCTACAAGAAAAGCCATCTCTTTCTTTTCTCCCGGGGCAAGCTTTAACACTGCTGTCAATGCACCACAGCTGTTTTCATTATAATTTCCCTCACAATTAAGCTTGCCGTCAATTACTCCTACCGGGTTTCCATAACCGTGATATCTCCCCAGAAATGCTTCTTTTTCACCGCACCAGGAATCCACTGGCACGCCGGCCAGACCCAGGAACCGATTTGTCACATCTTTGTTATCTACCTTTTCCCCTTCATCAAGACGATCCAGATTTGCATGGATCATCTGGCGTACACGGTTTCCTCTGAAAACAGTTTTGGTAATATACTGGGAATACTGCAGATTTACCTGATCCTGCTCATAGTTGCTGTTGTTGGTAAATTCCGCATATCCGGTTACATTAATTTCTCTTTCCTTATCAGAACAGTTCTCCACACAAAGGCTCCACACCTCATAAGACTGTCCCAGGGGTACATAATACCTAACCTCAGAATGAATACCGCTGTAATCTGCCATCATCCTGGTATAAGCAGTACCGTGGTGACATTCACTTTTATATTTTTCAAGATCCTTTCCTACAGGCTGCCATGACGCTGACCAAAAATCTTTCGTTTCATTGTCCCTCAGATAAATATATCTTCCCGGCTCGTCAAACTGATTAAAAACATAACGTAAAATTCTTCCGTTAGCCCCAGACTTTACAAAGCTGTATCCGCCTGCATTATTGGACACAATGGCACCATACTCAGGATCTCCCAGATAGTTTACCCAAGGCGCTGGTGTATCTGGTCTGGTAATCACATATTCTCGTTTCTTATCATCAAAATATCCATATTTCATCCCTGCACACTCCTCCTGGTCTTTATATTGACCCGATTTTCCCATATGATATCTCATATGATAAAAAACATATACCAAAACTCACTATAAAATATCAAAATTATGACATGAAAAAAAGCACCCACCTCGCGGTGAGTGCTCTTCATTCTCATCTATTAAGCTAATTTGATCGGGTTGATCTTCACTCCAGGACCCATTGTCGGAGCAATAACAACGCTCTTTAAATACTGTCCTTTCAGTGTGCTAGGTCTAGCCTTTACAATAGCTCCAATCAGCGTCTGGAAGTTGTCGCTTAACTGCTCCTCAGTAAAGGAAGCTTTACCGATCGGCACATGGATAATGTTTGATTTGTCAAGACGATACTCAATCTTACCAGCTTTGATATCATTGATAGCCTTTGTAACATCCATAGTTACTGTACCAGCCTTCGGGTTAGGCATTAAACCTTTCGGTCCAAGTACACGGCCAAGACGTCCAACAACACCCATCATATCTGGAGTTGCAACAACAACGTCGAAGTCAAGCCATCCTTCATTCTGGATCTTCGGAATAAGGTCCTCAGCGCCTACGAAATCAGCACCTGCAGCCTTAGCTTCCTCAGCTTTTGCATCCTTAGCGAATACAAGAACGCGAACAGTTTTACCTGTACCGTGTGGCAGAACTACTGCACCACGGATCTGCTGATCTGCATGACGTCCATCGCAGCCTG
>OIWP01002044.1_pt1 | contig 22050 bp, 19 predicted proteins | sample 1587661 | NCBI WGS metagenome assembly OIWP01 (sample SAMEA3888899, study PRJEB22519) | human gut metagenome | biome: human gut; feature: human-associated habitat; material: faeces | place: Denmark | collected 2010 | reverse complement strand
CGATTTCCAAAGAAGCCTTACGAGCACGAGTTCCTGCTGCTTTGTTACCGTTTTCGATCTGTGCGTTAGCATCTTTTGAGAAGTCAGCATACAGAGCTGCTACCTTTTCTACCAATTCTTTCATAATCCTTTTATTTTTTTCGTTAATAATGTGCCGCAAAAATACACTGTTTCCCGAAATAAAAGCATAAAATCAATATTTTTTTTGAAATATTCTTCGAAAAATATCTAAAAAAGGGGCTTTTCACCATTTTTACCTACCTTTGTAGCCATGAAACTGCTTACAGATACCGATTATATACATGCATTGATTGCTGAAGGGGAGCACCAGCAACAGGACTTTAAATTCGAAATTTCCGACGCACGCAAAATTGCCAAAACACTCTCGGCTTTTGCCAACACGGACGGAGGAAGATTACTTATTGGCGTAAAAGACAATGGAAAAATCGCGGGAGTACGCTCCGAAGAAGAAAAATATATGATTGAAGCCGCCGCACAACTTTATTGTGTGCCGGAAGTGGAATACACATTGCAAACATATATAGTGGAGGGACGGCAAGTGTTGGTAGCGACCATCGAAGAGACTCCGCATAAACCGGTTTACGCCAAAGACGAAACCGGGAAACCTCTAGCCTATCTCCGCATCAAGGATGAAAATATTCTGGCAACACCTATACACCTCCGTGTATGGCAACAGAGCGACAGCCCCCGTGGCGAACTGATCCGTTACACCGAACGTGAACAGCTCCTGCTCGAACAACTGGAGCATGGCACTTTACTTTCACTCAACCGCTACTGTCGCCAAACCGGACTTTCACGACGTGCCGCTGAACATCTGCTCGCCAAATTTGTTCGTTATGATATTGTGGAACCCGTATTCGAAAATCATAAATTCTACTTCCGAATAAAAAACGAATAACCACAAACAATACTTGATACTTAATACTTAACTATGACCTTTATCAACGAGATTAACGACATACTCTGGACCTATATTCTGATTATCATGTTATTGGGATGTGCTATCTGGTTCAGCATACGGACACGCTTCGTACAATTCCGCATGATTCGCGAAATGATCGTACTGTTAAGCGAATCTGCGGGCAAAGGAAAGCAGGGAGAGAAACATGTATCTTCTTTTCAGGCATTCGCTATCTCTATCGCCAGCCGTGTAGGTACGGGAAATCTTGCGGGAGTGGCTACCGCCATCGCTATCGGCGGTCCCGGAGCTATTTTCTGGATGTGGGTCATCGCACTGTTAGGGGCTTCGAGTGCTTTCATCGAGTCTACCTTAGGGCAATTATACAAAATACGCGGAAAGGATTCATTCATCGGAGGTCCTGCTTATTATATGAAGAAGGGATTGAAACAACCGTGGATGGGAATGCTTTTTGCCATATTAATAAGCATCACTTTCGGTTTTGCTTTCAATTCTGTACAGAGCAATACCATCTGTGCTGCTGCGGAGCATGCTTTCGGGGTCAATCATATTATATTGGGAGGGGTACTGACATTGCTGACGTTGGTTATCATCTTCGGAGGTATTCAACGCATTGCCCGTGTCAGCAGCATTATCGTGCCGGTTATGGCATTGGGATATGTGGGGCTAGCGCTGGTGATTGTTATACTCAATATCACTCATTTACCGGGTGTCATCGCTCTGATTGTCAGTCATGCTTTCGGTTGGGAACAGGCACTGGCAGGAGGAGTCGGCATGGCATTGATGCAAGGTATCAAGAGAGGACTCTTCAGCAATGAGGCCGGTATGGGATCGGCTCCAAATGCGGCTGCCACGGCTCATGTCAGTCATCCCGCGAAACAAGGATTGATACAGACTTTGGCAGTATTTACGGATACATTATTGATTTGTACGTGTACAGCTTTTATCATCCTGTTTAGTGGTGCTCCGCTGGATGGATCGACCAATGGGGTGCAGTTGACTCAACAGGCATTGACGAACGAGATCGGTTCTTCGGGTAGTATCTTCGTTGCTGTGGCTCTTTTCTTTTTCGCTTTCAGCAGTATTCTGGGAAATTATTATTACGGGGAGGCCAATATCCGCTTTATCACTCACCGGAAGTGGGTGCTTCATGGTTACAGGATATTAGTGGGCGGTATGGTGCTCTTCGGTTCACTTGCCACATTGGATATGGTATGGAGCTTGGCAGATGTCACTATGGCATTAATGGCTATCTGCAATCTGATCGCTATCCTCTTCCTTGGAAAATATGCGATCCGCCTGTTAAATGATTACCGGGCGCAAAAGAAAGCCGGCATCCAAAGTCCTGTTTTTAAGAAAGAGTCTATGCCGGACATCGAAAAGGACTTGGAATGTTGGTGAAAACCAACTGTTTTTGTACCTTTGCACGCAAATTGACAAATGGTAGTTATGTTATATACCTCCCACACGCTCAAATAGTAAATTGTAAATAATAAAATTGTAGAGATAACAATGGGCTTATTTGGTTTATTCAAGAAAAAATCCGATGAAACGAAAGTCGGCAATGTAGAAGATTTCATTTCACTGACCCGGGTGTATTTCCAGTCAGTGATCGCCACAAACCTAGGTATCACCAATATCCGATTCTTGCCGGACGTAGCTAACTTCAAACGTTTGTTTAAAGTGCCTACTCAAAACGGTAAACTGGGATTGGCCGAAAAGTCTGCGTCACGCAAAATGCTGATGCAGGATTATGGACTGAATGAGAATTTCTTCAAGGAAATCGACGCTTCCGTGAAACGTAACTGCCGCACTCAAAATGATATTCAATCTTATTTGTTCATGTATCAGGGATTTTCTAATGATCTGATGATGTTGATGGGAAATCTGATGCAGTGGAAGTTCCGTATGCCGTCGATCTTTAAAAAGGCTCTGTATGGCATGACGCAGAAGACGGTACATGATGTTTGCACCAAAATGGTATGGAAAGCGGATGATGTGCATAAGACGGCTGCGGCTATCCGCCAATACAAAGAGCGTCTGGGATACTCGGAGCAGTGGATGACGGATTATGTGTATAATATCGTTCTACTTGCCAAGAAGGAACCGAAACGGAAGGATGACGACACGGAAACGAAAAAATAAGTCGCGTTAAATGTTAGAAAAGCGTAAAGATTAATATGATAGAGAAAGCGGGGGTTTTGTACTTCCGCTTTTTTTGTTATCTTTATGTACTTTTTTCTTTTGTCTTGATACAAAAGAAAAAGTACCAAAAAGAAAAAATCAAGGCCGCGCCTGCCCGGCTACTTGACGCCATGCAGACGAGGCCGAAGGGACCGTGCGGCGTGAATAATGTATGATAATAATTTTTAAATAGAGAGATTGCTTATGAAACAAAAGAAAATGCTTACACTTACTTTTTCACAGTTGAAACAAATCTATGGTCAAGAAATTCCGGAGGTGGTGGAGATGGCTGATAAGAGCTCTTCTGTGGAAGAGTTCAAGGCTGGGATGCTGCGGTTTTTGGAAGTTTGCGGGATAGAAAATGAGGCTGCGGAGGAGGCGAGGGAGCAAATTCGACTCTTACTCCATTATGATGGGCAGAATGTCCATGAACTGTCTACGGGACAGGATATGTCAGTACAGACTATTCGGCTGCTTTATGAGTTTCTGACGGGGACGTTGGAGAATATGGAGATGCCGACGGATTTGTTTATTGAAATTTTTCAGATGTTTAAACGGTTGAAGGGAGAAGTTGTGCCTTTGCCGTCACCGCAGCGTATCAAAAGTCGGAATGACCGGTGGGAAACCGGACTGGATGAAGAGGTACGGGAGATACGGGATGAAAATAAGGAGCGGATGTTGCACTTGCTGATTCAGAAGATTGAGAACAGGAAGTCGAAGCCTTCGGTTCGTTTCCACTTTGAGGAGGGAATGAGTTATGAGGAGAAATACAGGTTGGTAAGTGAGTGGTGGAATGATTTCCGCTTTCACTTGGCGATGGCTGTGAAGAGTCCGGGAGAACTGAATCGGTTCCTGGGGAATTCTCTTTCTTCGGAGACGATGTATTTGCTTTATCGGGCACGGAAGAAGGGAATGCCGTTTTTTGCGACTCCTTATTATTTATCGCTACTCAATATTACAGGATATGGGTATAATGATGAGGCTATCCGGAGTTATATTCTGTATTCGCCACGATTGGTGGAGACGTATGGAAATATTCGTGCGTGGGAAAAGGAGGATATTGTGGAGGTTGGTAAACCTAATGCTGCGGGATGGCTTCTGCCGGACGGACATAATATTCATCGCCGGTATCCGGAGGTGGCTATTCTCATTCCTGACACGATGGGAAGGGCTTGCGGGGGACTTTGTGCTTCTTGCCAGCGGATGTATGATTTCCAAAGCGAACGATTGAATTTCGAGTTTGAGTCTTTACGCCCGAAGGAGTCATGGGATCGTAAGTTGCGCCGGTTGATGACTTATTTTGAAGAGGATACACAGTTGCGGGATATTCTGATTACAGGGGGCGATGCGCTGATGAGTCAGAATAAGACGCTTCAGAATATTTTGGATGCGGTGTATCGGATGGCGGTACGCAAGCAGAAGGCAAATCTCGAACGACCGGAAGGAGAGAAATATGCGGAATTGCAACGAGTACGGCTGGGGTCACGGTTGTTGGCTTATTTGCCGATGCGTATCAATGACGGATTGGTGGATATTCTGCGGGAATTCAAAGAAAAGGCTTCGGCTATCGGGGTGAAACAGTTTATTATCCAGACTCATTTTCAGACTCCGCTGGAGGTCACGCCTGAAGCTAAAGAGGCGATTCGGAAGATTCTTTCTGCCGGATGGATTATCACGAATCAGTTGGTATATACAGTGGCTGCTTCGCGTCGGGGACATACGACACGGCTTCGCCAGGTGCTCAATTCATTGGGCGTGGTATGTTATTATACTTTCTCGGTGAAGGGATTCAATGAGAATTATGCAGTATTTGCTCCCAACAGCCGTTCGATGCAGGAACAACAGGAGGAAAAGATTTATGGTCGGATGACACTGGAACAGGCGGAGGAATTATACAAAATATTAGAGACGAAAGTCGGAACGGAAGAGGAGACGAAAGAAGATGTTGCCAAGCAATTAAGACGTTTCATGAGAAAACATCATTTGCCTTTCCTTGCTACGGATCGCAGTGTATTGAATTTGCCGGCTATCGGTAAGAGTATGACCTTCCAATTGGTGGGACTGACGGAAGAAGGAAAACGGATTCTACGCTTCGAACATGACGGCACTCGTCATCATAGCCCGATTATCGACCAGATGGGACAGATTTACATCGTAGAAAATAAATCACTGGCTGCTTATCTGCGCCAATTAGCCAAGATGGGAGAAGATCCGGAAGATTATGCTTCTATCTGGAATTATACGAAAGGAGAAACCGAACCTCGCTTCAGTCTTTACGAGTATCCTGATTTCCCCTTCCGCACTACTGATAAAATGAGTAATTTAGAAATAAGTAATAAGTATTAAGTATTACCGAAGCTGCTGGATAATACCTGCTATTTGATACTTGTCGATTAATACTTAATACTTGTTGATTGATACTTGTCGGTTAATACTTAATACTTATTCATCATTCTTTTACACGTATTACTATATTTGCAATAATTGCAGTTAGGCCTCCGGTGGTGATCCCTGAAGAGAAGATACTTCGAATTGCTTCCGGGGCTTGTTGTAATACGTCCGGCATTAGTTCTACTCCTAGACCTAAGGAGAGGCTGACTGCTAATACCAGAGTTTCTTTACGGCCTATTTCTTGTGAGGAGATAATACGGATTCCTGCCGCTGCTACTGTACCGAACATTAGTAAGGTTGCACCACCCAATACAGGATCGGGCATTAAGGAGAATACGGCACCTACGATAGGGAATAATCCCAAAAGAACGAGCATTGCTGCGATATAATAACCGACATAGCGGCTGGCTACTCCGGTCAGTTGGATAATACCGTTATTCTGTGCAAAGATGGAGTTGGGGAAAGAGTTGAATATACCAGCGAGGAAGGAGTTGAATCCATCTGCCATTACTCCACCGGAAACTCGTTTCAAATAGGAATCTCCTTCAATGGGAAGTCCGGAAATCATAGAGTTGGCAGTCACGTCACCTGTTGCTTCGATGGCAGTTATCAGGTAGACCAGACCAATGGCTATGAAAGAAGACACATTGAAATCAACACCATATTTAAAAGGTTGGGGAATATTAAAGCTCATCAGCATTTCTACATTCAATGCACTCATATCCACTTTTCCCAAAACAAATGCCAAACCATAACCCAGACAAAGTCCGAGTACAATGGAACTCATGCGCAGGTATTTGTTCCCACAACGGTTGAAAAATAAGACGCTAAGAAGTACCAGTGCTGCAATAGACAGGTTTTCCCAGGTAGCAAACGTACCGTTATCCATAGCTGCATATCCACCTCCGCAAGATACGATACCTACTTTTATCAGGCTCAATCCGATAAGCAGTACGACAATACCGGAAACCAGCGGAGTGATGATATTACGCAAATATTTGAATGTGCGGCTGACAATCATTTCGATAGGTGCGGCAGCCATACAGGAACCGAAAATCAACGGCAATCCGCCTACCATTCCTGTGGCGATGATAGGACCGATAAAAGAAAAACTGGTTCCCTGAATGCAGAGCAGCTTTGCTCCTATCGGACCGAAACGACGGCATTGTATAAAGGTAGATACTCCCGAAGCAAAAAGGGACATGGAAACTAGGAAACTTGTCTTTTCTACATCCAGTTTCAAGGCACTCGCTATGATAAGCGGCGGTGTGATAATTGCCACGAAAATAGCCAAGAGATGTTGTAAAGCCGCAAACAGGGCGTCTTTAAAGGGGGGACGGTCTTCTACGCCGTAGATTAAATCAGTTTTCATTTAATAGGTTGTTCTATATATTTTGTAAGTTCGACAGAGGGATAAACGGAGATTCCTCTGAAATTCGGATTCTTTTAGCCTGACTTCTTTTTACTCTATTTCTTTTAACTCGCTTTTTAATCCGTTTTTTGGTTCGATTTTTGGTTCGATTTTTTTAGTTCAGCGTCCATTTCAGAGCAAGCGTCGGGATCACATAAAAGCCATCGCGACCACCAAAGTTGTTGCTCAATTCGACTTCAGAGCCAACACTTAGATTGAAATTTTTATTTACTCCCTTGATTTGATTCAGGTTTACCCAGAATTGTGGTTCGGAGAGGAAGATAGTCTTTCCGTAGTTCGTTTCTTCACGCCACCAGTCGGCAAAGCCGGAGAAAGTGAGCAGGTTACGGCAGAAGTTTACGTACCATGTACCTGTCAACTGGAAGTTGTTGGGTGATGAATGTTTTTGAATATACTTATACATGGCGGTCAGTGTGAAACCTTTGGAGAAGGAGGCATTATTAAAGGTATACGTGGCTCCTGCCAGATAAGCATTTTTATAAGACATACCTTTGGATAATCCACCGTTATATTCAAGATGCGCAGAGAAAGGACCTTTCCAGAATTTCACTTCACGGGCTATTTCCCAATAAGCAGCAGCGACACCTTCGGAGGTATAATCCATATCGACAAAGAAATAAGTACTTCCCCAAGTATCAGGATGAAACTTCTCTACTGTGGAAGTTAACAGCGGACGACCTTGCAAATCTTTATCATACAAAGAACGTCCAAAATCATAATGTAACTGGATGTTTTGCGCCTGCAATCCCGGTACGGCAGAGAGCAACATACAAAGGAAAAGAGCAGAGATAATCTGTTTCATAAGTAAATGTGTTTAAATGAAGATGCAAAAATAGTTAAAGCTACACATATAAACACACTACTTTTATCTTTTTTTATTCCAGGTTATTATTTCCCGTGTCCCACCAAAGCCTTGTACCTCCATGATCGTTTCCTCCTAAAGCTTCCACAAGCGCGGAATATTGTTCCGGGTCTTCCGTCTGCAAGGTACCGGGGAAGTTTAGACGGCGCACCATAATCTCCGTGTCGATAGAACCGTTTCTGCTATGGTTGAATCGTACGGGAAATAAACGGGGATACCCTGTTCGTCTTTGTTCTGCCCAAGCTTCGCAACCTTCCGGAAACATAGCAATCCACTTCTGCGTAATGATCTTCTCCAGTTTCGTTTCCTTATCATCCAGCGGATTCCATTTGGGAGAGACTTTACAGCGGGCCTCTATATTATTTTCTTCATCATACGTGTCTATAAAGTCGGAGGCGGTCTGTTCACTTTGCAGATAATCTTCTACGCCATAGATTCCCCATTGATGGAAAGAAGTAGTTACACCGTTCTGATAACAGGTTTCTTCATCTTCATCCGTCCACCCGCGCAATGCAGCTTCGGCACGCAGAAACCAAACTTCCGAAGCAGTCATCAGAGGCGCATCGGTGCTTTGCTTGACAAACAGCTTCGACAATCCGGAATAATGACTATGAGCAAAACATGTCCCCTGACGAATTCCACGATATTGTCCTTTCAGGGTTTCATCCGTACAGAGTTCGAAATAAATTCCAAGACGGGGATCATTATATCCCACCAAGATTGATTCCATATTCGCACTCATGTAAGTTTCATTCCACACACGGTTAAGTTCTCCCAATGGATTGGTATATCCGGATTTGGTAGAAACAACGGCTCCGCCTGTTTCCGCTTCAAAGAAGCCGTAATCGTTTTCTTTTATTTTCTGTATTTCAGCACGTGCCTTATCGGGGGCAACAGAGGCAATACGCATAGCCAGCCGCAAACGCAACGAATTGGCAAACTTTACCCAGGAAGGGTATTTACCATCCAACAAAATATCAAAACGTGCAAATCCATTGAATTCCGGTTTCTCCTCTATATAACCGGTGAGGGCAACCACGGCAGAATCGAGTTCATTGAAAAACTCATAATAAACATCTTTTTGTTTATCAGGACGGTAGTGGTTTTCTGCATTCGCAAAATTCTTATAAATGATGGGACCATAATAATCCGTCACACGATGCATGGCTTCTACCTTTAATATTTTCGTGATCCCGAACAAAGCAGGATGTGTATTCCGGGTAGCATTCTCCGATTGGTATATCTGCGGGAAAATATAAGAATACATATGCGTCCACATGGCGCTGTTCCAACCATCCTGCATATTATAGTCGGAATTATGTGAACCTCCGTTCAAGGGTTTGCCGTCATGCATATATCCACCGAACATATCTGCGTTCAGATTCTGTATCAGCTGGAAAGGCCAGTTCTTCCCTTTTCCGAAATCATAATTAAAATAAATACCCTGCTGAATAATGCCCAAACGGATTCCATAACCATTGTCGTCAATAATCAGGTCATCATCCGTGATTCCGGACAAGTCGGTATTGTAATCACGGAAATTACCGGTACATGCTACAGAAAAGAGCAGTAAGCCCAGCAAGTATAGATATACATATTTTCTCTTCATTTCTCTCTCCTACCTTTAAAATTCACATTTCAGAGTAAAGCCCAAACTACGGGTTGTAGGCATTCCGAATACTTCAATCCCTTGGTTATCATTCCCGGTGGAAAGTACCAAATCCGGATCAAAAGGAGCTTTCTTATATAAGAAACATAGATTGCGGGCCACAAACGAAAGCTGCACATCTTTCAGAACCTTCGTTTTCTGTATCCACTTCTTTGAGAAATTGTAGCTCAACGATACTTCGCGCAACCGTAAATTAGTGGCATCATACATATAATACTCTGTCACTCCGGCACGCCCGCCCACTACATTTTTATAGAATCCTTTCACATTATCGATCTGCTGACCTTCAAGCATCACATATCCTCTGTCGCGTGCATCAGCCGTAATTTCCGATACGCCATAGAGATCCATTTCCGCTTGTGTCTGCGAAAGGACTTTTCCTCCGTAACGCCAGTCAAGCAGGAAATAAAGGCTGAATCCTTTGTAAGAGAATGTGTGATCCCATCCCATCATAAAGACAGGGTTGGCATTTCCTACTTTCACCGTATTTCCGTCACCTTCCACCAATGGAAGTCCTTTGTAATCTCCTTCTGTTTCATAAACAATGTTTCCTGCGGCATCACGTACAAAGGCTTTACCGTAGATATCACCGATAGAACCACCTTTCACCAGTTTCATTGCATAACTGGAAGAAAAGCTCGTAGGCCCGTAGACTAATTCTTTCAACTCGTCGTGCAGCTTCACGATCTTATTCTTGTTGGTAGAGAAGTTGATGGAAGTTTTCCAGGTGAAATCAGAAGTTAGTATTGGAGTTCCGTTCAGTGTCACTTCCCATCCCTGGTTTTGGATATTTCCGGCATTCACATACCGGTAAGCAAACTTATCACCTGCAAGAGCAGGAAGTTTGAAGAACTGATTATAAGTGTTGGTACGATAATAAGTCAGATTGATTCCTAACCGATGTTGGAAGAATCTCCATTCCGTTCCGAATTCCATGGCATGAGTCATTTCCGGCTCCATATCTTTGAAAGGAGCGGCATCATTTGCCTGTATCTCGCCACCGGCACTGATATGCGAAGCGGAATTAGTGACAAATACAGGAATATCGTTCCCCACTTTACTATAGGCACCACGCAGTTTCGCAAAAGAAATCCATTCGGGCAGCTTCACCCATTTATCAAGCAATATGGAAAGACCAACGGAAGGATAAGCAAATCCCGCTTTCTCATGTTCAGTATAAGCCAAGGTTGATGCCCAGTCATTACGAGCTGTCAAATCAAGAAATAATTTTTCCTTGTAGCCAATCTGTGCTGTACCGAAAATAGATTGAAGCTGACGATGCTCATCTATTTTCTGGTCAATACTGGCAGAACTGTTCATGATGATATTGGCAATATTAAATACATTAGCAAACTTCAGAGAAGCATTCTTAGAATCATAACGGGTCGAGTTTCTGATTCGATCATTTATACTACCGCCAATAGCCGCATCCAGTGTAAAATCTCCCCAGGTTTTCTTAAACATCGCCATGACATCACCATACATCTGCGTTTCCTGATAATCCATTTCAATATATCGACCGTTCGCTCCACACAGGGCAGTAGCGGTAGATGCATAGAATTTCTGACGCAACTTATCAGCCCAGTAGTCCATGTTGCCACGAGCTTGAATAGTCAACCAATCATTTATCTTAAAGTTTGCCGAAAGGGAAAGGATAATGCGCGTACGCGTTTCTTTACTTTGTATACGGTTCACTATCCAATATGGATTCTGTTCGAAGTCTTCGGTAAATGTATGCCAGTTTTGCACATTCAAATTCCGTTCTTCGTCATAGGTTTCAAAATGGTCTTTATAATAAGACAGATTCTCACCACGAGGAAAACGATAAAGCCCTACCAACGGATTCATATAAAAGCCTCCCGATACCGGCTTATTCTCAACAGTCTGTTTCATTACATTCACATTACCATCCAGTTTCAGACGTTTGTTGAACATGGTAGCTGTTTCGCGTAGGTTTATATTATGTTTCTTCAGCTTGTTTTTATCCATAATCCCCTTTCCGGTGGTGTTGGCATAGGAGAAATAAGTTTGTAGAGTTTCATTTCCATAGCTGACGGACACAGAAGTCATTGAGGTCAATCCGGTACGGAAAAAATCATTCAGGTTATCATGAGCCGTCAGATTATCTTTCTCACCCCAGCTGTCTACCACATCACTGACACCGTAACGATCCTGCATTTTAGGCAGGCTGAATGCTTTCTCGAAAGTTAGTCCCGTAGAGAAATTAATATTCCTTTGCCCGACAGAATTTCCTTTTTTAGTAGTGATAAGAATGACCCCGTTAGCAGCCATGCTACCATATAAAGCTGCTGCTGGAGCACCTTTCAAGATACTGATGCTTTCCACATCTTCCGGGTTCAGGTTAGAAATCCCATCTCCTCCATCACGGTTGCCGGCATTCGCCGTACCTCCAATTGCCGAATAAGCCTGCTCGGAAGAGGTATTCGACATCGGCACTCCGTCTATCACATACAGCGGTTGATTATCACCGGACACCGAACGGATTCCCCGGAGACTGACTTTGGCAGAACCGCCCATACCGGAAGAGTTTTTATTGATTTGTACACCGGCCGCTTTTCCTGCCAGGGCAGTAATCATATTTATTTCTTTTACACGATTCAGTTCCTCACCTTTGATTTTCTGCGCAGAATAAGCCAGTGTAGCTTCATCCTTTTCAATTCCCAAGGCTGTTACGATGACATGATCAAGCATCACCGCGTCTTCCTGAAGGCGTATTTCAAGCATAGTCCGACCTGTCACATTGACTTCTAAAGTCTTGTAACCTACAAAAGAAACCTGCAAGACAGCACTATCCGGAACAGATAAAAAGAATCGTCCATCAATATCGGTCACAGTACCATTGGCTCCCCCTTTTTCTCGTATTGTAGCACCGATTAGTGGTTCACCATAGACATCAATAACACGCCCTCTCACGGTATAATTGTCAGAAGGAGTTTCTATCGTCCCTCTTAACAGTTGTTGCTCCGAAGCATAACAATTCCCACCCTCCAGGAAAAATAAGCTCATTAAGAAACAACTTACTAAAATTTCTTTTTTCAATGATATAATAAGATACTGTTTGTTCATCACACCGCAAAAATAACTAAATATTTTAAATCTAGCATTTTTTCTCATTGATTTTGAGGGAAATAAACATTATCACTATTTTTGTACGAAATTAAAATGAACGATAACATGGAAATCGAAACACATCCGCTAGAACCATTTCTCCCAGCGAAATCAAAATTGCTTATGCTGGGCAGTTTCCCGCCACAGAAAAAAAGATGGTCGATGGATTTTTATTATCCAAACCTAAACAATGACATGTGGCGTATATATGGAATCTTATTCTTTAATGATAAGAATCACTTTCTGAATTCAACACTAAAATCGTTTTGTCGTGAGCAAATCATAGATTTTTTGAACGAAAAGGGAATTGCCCTGTTTGATACCGCTTCGTCCATCCGCCGGTTGCAGGATAACGCATCGGATAAGTTTCTCGAAGTAGTGGAGGCTACCGATGTAGCAGCATTGCTGCGACAACTTCCCGAATGCAAAGCCATCGTCACTACGGGGCAAAAAGCAACGGACACTCTCCGACAGCAATTCGAAATAGAAGAGCCGAAAGTAGGCGATTACTCCGAGTTCGTTTTTGAAGGACGCGCCATGCGGCTTTACCGGATGCCTTCATCATCAAGAGCATATCCACTAGCGTTGGACAAGAAAGCAGCCGCTTACCGGATTATGTTTCAGGATTTGCAGATATTGAAGTGAGGTTTAAGTGGTAAGTATTAAGTATTAGGTATTAAGTATTACATAGTATGAATTAAATTATAAATGAATATGGCAACATTATTTTTGCAGTACCCGGCATGCAGCACATGCCAGAAAGCCAAGAAATGGTTAACAGAAAATAACATTGAGTTTACAAACCGATTAATTGTAGAAGAAAATCCTACGGCTGAAGAATTAAAAGCATGGATTCCACGCAGCGGTTTACCGGTGAAGAAATTCTTCAACACGAGCGGATTAGTATATAAAGAGCTGAAACTAAGCGAGAAGCTGCCTGCTATGAGTGAGGAAGAACAGATAGCACTCTTGGCAACGAACGGTAAATTGGTGAAACGCCCATTGGTAGTGACAGACAGCTTTGTTCTGGTCGGTTTCAAGCCCGATGAGTGGGAAAAATTAAAATAATTCAAAACTTATTTACCCGAATGTTTGGAGATTCAGAAGTTTCTACTACCTTTGCAGCCGCAAACACGGGAGTAGCTCAGTTGGTAGAGCACCGGTCTCCAAAACCGGGTGTCGGGAGTTCGAGCCTCTCCTCCCGTGCAGAGTTAAATAGCTGTAAACAATAAGTTTACGGCTATTTTTCGTTTCAGGTCGGACGAAATTCGGACGAAAGAAAAGATAGTGACGCTATCCGACAAAGATAGTGACGGTATACAACAGCGATAGCGTCACTATCCCGAACATATACCGTCACTATCATTTTCTACGATTATCCATCTGGAATTCTACGTTCATTCATATCTGCGAATCTTACGCATAGTCACATAGCGTACACTCACAATGACTCCTGCCCGATTTCCTAGTTCTTATTCGTTCTTTCCAATCCTTTGGCAGCCTCAACCAGACGAATGAATTCTCTTCTATATCCCTTATCATCATTATTCAGTCCCTGTTTGGCCAGATTAATCACTTTATCGTAACTGGCATTTCCTTTGAAGTCAGAGTCCCGAAGCAACTGTCCGAACATAGCCACTGCAGAAGCAAAGCGGAAATCGGAAGAAACATTATTTCCTTTATTATCTACGAAAGGAAGTTCCAGTTTCTTGCTGACATCTTTATCCGGGGCTTTATAACGCAGTTTCACAGTCAGGAGTTCATTAGAGCCTGTCGGCTTCACGGATACTTTCTCTTTCTTCTGATATTTCAAGTCGTCTATTTTACCTACATATTCATTCTTTACTCCTGTAGGAATCACTTCGTAAAAGGCTGTCACTGTATGTCCCGCACCCATATCTCCGGCATCTTTAGCGTCATTATTAAAGTCCTCGTCTTTCAACAGACGACTTTCGTAACCAACCAGACGATATGCCTGCACTTGGGAAGGATTAAATTCGACTTGCAGTTTGACGTCTTTTGCCACTGTATGCAGCGTAGCACCGAATTCGCCTACCAAAACACGGTTGGCCTCCTGCAAGTTATCTATATAAGCATGATTGCCATTTCCCTTTTCAGCCAACACCTGAATCTTCTTATCTTTATAATTACCCATGCCATAACCCAGTACGGTAAGGAATACTCCACTCTTGCGTTCTTTTTCAATCAATTGTTCCAATCCTTCAGCGGAAGAAACGCCCACATTAAAATCACCATCGGAGCAAAGTATGATACGGTTATTGCCGTTAGAGATCAGATTCTTCTTGGCTATTTTATACGCTAACAAGATACCTGCACCACCTGCCGTAGAGCCACCCGCCGTTAATTCATCTATCGCTTCGCGAATCTTCTGTTTGTCGCTACCCGGAGTTGCTTCCAGTTTCACACCGGCACTACCTGAATAAGTCACAATCGCTACTTTATCTTTATCACGTAAGTTATTCACCAATAATTTGAGAGATGACTTCACCAAATCCAACCGGTTGGCTCCCCACATAGAACCGGAGACATCAATCAGGAATACCAGATTAGATGCAGGCAGATTATCCGTCGGGATTTCTTTTGCTTTCAGGCCGATACGTACAAGACGATGATTGGTATTCCAGGGACAGGCTCCGGATTCCATGGTAATTTTCACAGGATCACTTCCTGTCGGCTTCGGATAATCATAAGAAAAGTAGTTCACTAATTCTTCTGTACGGATAGCATCAACCGGAGGCAGTTCACCTTTATTGATAAAACGACGCATATTACTATAAGAAGCGGCGTCTACATCAATAGAGAAAGTAGAAAGCGGAGCATCCGATACACTCTTGAAGCCGTTCTCCTGAAACTCTCCGTATTCTTCCGCATTTGCAGCATCATACATGATTCCCGGAGTCGGACATACTGCCCTGTAAGCAGTAGACATTACTTTTGCAGCTCTTGTCTCATGGCCGTATCCTACCACCACACATTCTTCCAATACCAGTTCGTCAGCTTTCATCTTCACATCCAGCGTGGCCGATTTTACCACCCTTCTCTCTTGCTTATACCCGATATACTGAAACAACAACGTCTCCCCCTTCTTGGCCTGAATTGTGTACTGGCCCTTCATATTCGTTATTGCCCCCTTCGAAGCACCCTTGATCTTTACCGAACAACCTACAAGCGGATTTCCATCCTTTGCATCCGTCACCGTACCCGACACAGTAATAACTTGCGCATTCATCCTACCTAAAGAAATAACCGCCATTAGCAGCACGAGCATCATCGCTCTGAATTGATTTGTTTTCATAACTTCTTATTTTAAAATGTTACTATTAGTTCGCTTTTATTATAGAGATGCACATTTCACACAGATTCCATAAAGGCATCAAACTTTTTTTTATTTTTAGTCTTACAGTTGTTATTTTTAGTCTCAATCCCTATCTTTGGCAATCAATAGATGTTGTTTTTCAAAAGAAAAATATTAAAACTATCGGACGAGGAATTACTAATACATTATACGAAGTCCGGCGATACGGAATATTTCGGTGAATTATATAACCGATATATCCCGTTACTGTACGGACTTTGCCTGAAATACCTGCATGATGAAGACCGGGCACAGGAAGCAGTCATGCAGTTGTTTGAAGATTTATTGCCTAAACTGGGAAATTATGAGATAAAAGTTTTCAAGCCATGGCTCTACCGGGTGGCGAAGAATCATTGCCTGCAACTTTTACGGAAGGAAAATAAAGAAATTCCGTTAGATTATACGGTTAATATTATGGAATCTGACGAATTTCTGCATCTATTAAGTGAAGAGGAAAGTTCGGAGGAACAACTGAAGGCATTACATCACTGTCTCGAAAAGTTGCCCGAAGAACAACGGACCAGTATTACGCGTTTCTTTCTGGAAGAGATGTCGTATGCCGACATTGTGGAACAAACCGGATTTACTCTGAACAATGTGAAAAGCTATATCCAAAACGGAAAGCGAAACTTGAAAATTTGTATTAAGAAACAAGCCCTATGAAACTATTGGACTACATACGAGGACTCCGCAAAGGAAAAGAGGCACACCGACTGGAACGAGAGTCGATGCAGGATCCTTTCCTGGCCGATGCTATGGATGGTTACAGCCAGGTGGAGGGAAATCACGAACAACGGATCGAGAAACTGCGGATGCAGGTTTCAGCTCATTCGGCAAAGAAAAAGAACACCCGTGCTATCACCTGGAGCATCGCTGCCTGTCTGGCTATCGGATTCGGTATCAGCAGTTATTTCCTGTTCCTGAAAAAGAGTATGACGGACGAAGTGTTCATTGCCAAAGAGAGTGTTTCCTCCAAGTTGGCTGAACCCGCAGTTCCGCCCACTCCGGCCATTCCTGCAACTCCAACAGTTCCGGCAACTCCACAAAAGGAAATCGCATTGGCTACCGCAAAGGTAAAAACAGATTCCACTCCTGCTTCCGAAGATTCCACTCCTGTTTCCGAAATTACTGCGAGACAAGCGGATAAGAAAGATATGATTGCCAAAATCCAAGCGACTTCCCAACCACAACAAGGTACGCCGCCTGTGGCAACTGTGCCGGTGATGGAGGAAGTGTCGGAAGAGACTGCCGCATTGCAAGAAGTAGTAGCAACAATGGATACTTTCGAATCTGAATCTGATAAGAAAATGAAGTTGGCTAAGGTAGCGACTATCCTTCCTCAAAAGAACATGATTAAAGGAAGAGTGACCGACGAAAAAGGAGAACCGCTTATCGGAGCCAGTGTGACATATAAAGGAACGAATATCGGAACCATCACAAATATGAATGGAGAATTTTCGTTAGTCAAAAAGGATGATAAGAAACGATTGACAGCGGAATATATCGGATATGATCCGGTAGAAATCCGGGTAGATACCAGCCGGACGATGCTCATTGCCATGAACGAAAACAAACAGGCACTCAATGAAGTGGTGGTAGTGGGATACGGCGCTAAGAAAAATAAGAAGTCAACAACTGCCGGAAATGTTGTGACGGTTAAGGAACAGGCAAAGAAAGAGATTACTCCGCAACCTGTCATCGGTAAACGTAGTTATCAGAAATACCTGAAAGAGAATCTCGTTCGTCCAACGGATGATAACTGTAAAGATATTAAGGGGGAGGTAGTCCTTTCTTTCTTTGTTGATGAAGAAGGAAAGCCGCAAAATATCACTGTTATTCATGGATTATGCGAATTCGCTGATAAAGAAGCCATCCGGCTTGTCAAAGAAGGACCTAAGTGGACAAGTGGAAAACTCCCGGCAAGAGTAACAGTACGATTCTGAACTTAATAAATACCAATAAGAAGGCACATTTGTGCCAACACAGTGGCACAGACATGCAAACAAGGTGACATTGTTGTGCCAACCTATTGGCATAGTAATAACAACACAAAGCCTATCTTAAATCAGTTCGTAACTAGCCATCTGTATTGGCATATCCAAATTATGAAGCACTTTCTCCAATAGAATACCCTCGCGGTTATCATATTCATACCCGAAAGTGGCACGAATACCTTGCAGGATAAACTGTGTGGCACGGTCCAATGCCATCGGCAGACTGTCTCCCTGCATCAAAGAGCCGGTGATGACACTCGTAAAAGTATCGCCCGTGCCGGGATAATGTGCAGGCAGATAAGGGCAGGTCACTTTCCAGTAGCGGTTTCCCTGACGGTTATATGCATAGACAGATGTTTTATGAGGCTCATCATGTACAGGAACACTGGTGATGATAACCACTTGCGGACCTTTGTCGGACAAAAGACGAAGATATTCTTTCAGCTCTTCATCCGTGTTATCTGCTTTATAGGGTTTATCCAATAAATAAAACAGTTCCGTCAGATTGGGGGTAATCACATCTGCTTTCGTGATTAAATGGCGCATCTCTTTTATCATCTCTCCATCAAAGTTGGTGTATAATCGTCCGTTATCTCCCAACACCGGATCGGCAACGATCAGGCTGTCCGGCCGACGAAAGTCCCTGATAAAATCAGAAACAATCTGAATTTGTCTCGGAGAACCCAAGTATCCGGTATAGATAGCGTCGAACTCTACCTCCAGTTTCTTCCATTGGGCAATAATCTTCGGCATTTCGTCCGTCAGGTCGAGGAAGGAGAAACCGGGATATTGCGTATGATTGGATAATACAGCCGTAGGAAGCGGACAGACCTGAAAACCCATGGATGAAAGAATAGGAATGACGACGGTCAGAGATACGCGCCCCATTCCCGAAAGGTCATGAACGGCGGCTATTTTCTTTACTTTATTGGCATACATATAATTTATAATTAAACGTTTTACTACTCTTATCCTACAAACTCATTTATCTACTATGGACAAACAGAAACAGATATCCTATTTACATCAAAGGAGATTCGACTATATTCTCCAAAAGACTCTATTACATCCGATGGAAACCGGACTTTATCCAACCAGAGCCTCTATTTACATCAAACGGAAGCTCTGTTTATATAAAACAAAGGCTCTATTTCTTATCAATAGAGCCTCTGTTTTTACAGCGTCAACGGAGTCTCCATTTCGTTTGTACTAACAAATATAAAACTCCATTGTTTTGAAACCAAATTTATTTTAGAATAATCAACACGGAAACATTAGGTTAATATCACTAACACGTCTCGTGCCCCATGTGCTCCCATCACTAAAGCCTGCTCAATATCAGCAGTCTTTGACGGACCGGAGATGAACGTTCCGAACTGATATTCCTGTCCGTCCAGTTCGCGGTAGGCGTCATACATGGTATCTACAATTTTATTCCGGTCGAGCAGAATGACCAACTTCTCCGAGATAAAATAGATCGCTTTATATTTTACCGTCTGCGGTATCCAGATGGCTCCGTTTTCGGCTACTCCGATTTCTCCTTTCACTACGGCAACATCTGTGCCGTCCAACTCTTTCGGATCATCCAAATTATCGGGATTGAACGTAGCACAGGAAATATCCGGCAATACGGAAGCAATGCGCATAGCATCCGGGTAAGTCCGTCTTATGACTGTATTCACATCTTCCCCTTCACCCAATACAACTGCCGTACCACCCACTGCACGGCTGATTGCACAGAACTGTTCTATCTTATCAGGATATGACAATCGTTTCATATCCGCAATATCCGGTTTATCATAACGCGTCTGCGTATGCTGGCGGATGCTGGCTAATATTTCTTCTCTGCTGCTCATTTGGATTCCTCCTTTCCCTGTACTTTGTTTTTCTTCCACATTTCATTGAACGACTCGCTGGCAAATTCCGGCAGTTCACGCCCCTTTCCCCAATCGTCGAGATCGTTGTATTTCATGAAACGAGGCAGGCTATTTACCACCGGGGCTGCCCACAAGGCTGCGTTGAACAATGCCGGACGCTCCATCAGGAACTTCATACCACCGGACATGATCTTCTTTCCCGTATTGGCTTTCCCCAGTCCGTCCAAATCCTGACGCCATTTGTAAATCTGTTCTGCCAAATCTACTTTCACCGGACAAACATCGGAACAGGACATACACAGAGAACAGGCTGAAAGATTATCATAATACTTCTCCGGAGCATGGGCCATACCCAAGTTGATGCCAATAGGTCCGGGGATGAAGTACGTATAAGAGTAGCCTCCACTCCGGCGGTACACCGGGCAGGTATTCATGCACGCACCACAACGAATACAGTTCAGTGTCTTGATATGGTCGGGCTTGGACAGTAAGGCACTCCGGCCGTTGTCTACGATGATAATATGATATTCACCGCCTTCGCGGGGACGGCGGTAATGAGAGGTATATGTTGTCACCGGTTGTCCGGTGGCCGAACGGGCGAGTAATCGGGTGAACACACCCAATGCGTCCAGATCCGGGACGATCTTTTCCATACCGAAAGCGGCAATGTTCAGTTTCGGGTAGGAAGTACCCATATCGGCATTTCCTTCATTGGTACAGACCACAATGTCACCGGTTGAAGCGACGGCAAAGTTGGCGCCTGTCATGGCGGCTTCGGCATTGAGGAAGAGATGGCGCAGGTTCTTACGTGCGGCATGAGTCAGGTAGGTAGGATCAAAGTTTCCCTTTTCCGTGCCCATCTCCTTTTCGAATAGTTCGCCTACCTGTTCCCGTTTGATGTGGATGGCGGGCAGTACGATGTGGCTTGGTTCGAGATGCATCAATTGCAGGATGCGTTCGCCCAAATCGGACTCTACGACATCAATGCCCCGCTCCATCAGGAAAGGATTCAATCCACACTCTTCGGCGAGCATGGATTTGCTCTTGATGAAATGGTGGACGTTATGCTCATTCAGTATCTCGTAGACGATGGCGCAGTATTCATCGGCATCTTTTGCCCAATGTACGATGGCGCCGTTGGCGGTAGCATTCTTCTCAAACTCCAGCAGAAGTTCTTCGAGGTGGCTGTTGGAGTATAGTTTCAACTCGCAAGCCTTGTTGCGCAACTCTTCCCATTCGGGAACTTCCTTGCTCATCTTGTCCCTTTTGGCACGGACCATCCAAAGGGTTTCATTATGCCATGCTGCCATCTTGCTGTCCTGCAAGAACTTTTCGGCAGCCTTTGAATGTTTTGTACTCATGATTGCGACGCTAGAATTTCTACAATATGGATAATCTGAATAGGCAGATGCTCCCGTTTGATGACACCTTGCATGTGCATCAGGCAGGAACTGTCCGCTCCGACAATATACTCGGCTCCGGTAGCGATGTGATCTTTTACCTTATCACGCCCCATGCAGACGGAGACTGCCTGCTCTTCCACCGCAAACATTCCGCCAAAGCCGCAACACTCGTCAATATGGCTGGGCTCGAATACTTCGATGCCTTCTACCAGATTGAGCAGGTCACGCAATTTATTGTAATAAGGGATGTTCAGTTCGGTGGGAGCTGAAATCAACAGTTCGCGCACCCCATGACAGCTATTGTGAATACTGACTTTATGAGGAAAGCGTGCAGGAATTTTGGAAGGTTTCAAGACATCGTGAATGAACTCACAAATATCATAAATCTTTCCCGCACTCTGACAAACATGTCCTTCTTTCTCCAGAATGCCCGGATGATTCTCTTTCACAAATGCCACACAACTGGCGGAAGGGCCGACGATGTAATCGTATTCCCGGAACAGATCGTCAAAACGGAGTGCCAATTTCATCGATTCATCTTCAAAACCGGCATTTGCCATCGGTTGTCCGCAACAAGTCTGATCCAACGGATAATCGACGTCTACTCCCAAACTTTTCAATAGTCTATACGATGCCACTCCCACATTGGGGTAAATAGCATTGATATAACAAGGAATAAACAAACCTACTTTCATACTATATTTTGTAATAATTTAAGCTTCTTCCGCATCACCCGTCTATTTTGTTCAACGGATGTCGATTAATTTGTGTGTTTGCAGGCTGAGTCTCCATT
>OIWP01002021.1_pt1 | contig 22234 bp, 22 predicted proteins | sample 1587661 | NCBI WGS metagenome assembly OIWP01 (sample SAMEA3888899, study PRJEB22519) | human gut metagenome | biome: human gut; feature: human-associated habitat; material: faeces | place: Denmark | collected 2010 | reverse complement strand
CATTAGAATTTAAAATTTATCTATTTTATGAGTCCTTTTTCTTGACGTAGTACCATTACCCGGAAGAATGGTTGCCAGAAGCTGGAACTTTAGAGTCAGCAAAATCTTATCGAAAGAGGATATTCCCTCTATTGAAAAAAGTTGCAAACATGATACAGTCATTATATAGCAAGTATTTGGAGTTAAAAGACAGAAATCGAAAGCTATCCGATCGAAATATGGATCTTGAAAATCGTGTAGAACGGTTGCGAGAGGAAGTATCTGTTATAAAGAAAGAGAATGTAGCTTTGTTGAATGTGGCATATGATATGGATCGGGTTGTAACTGTTTTGGGAGAAAATAAGGTCAAGGAAGCGATAGAAGTGGCAAAGCATTTGGAACAGGCAAATGCAAAGCAAAAAATCAAGAAGAGACGTATAGATAGAGAGGGGAGATAAAGGGATGAAGAAATAAAATTTATGCTAAAAAAGCAAAGTCTAGACATTGTTTTTTGGAATTGTAAATCAGAGAGAATAGATTTATATAGGCGAAGAGAGAAAATAGCTTTGGCAGGCCTTTGAGAATTAGGTGAATGCTCTATAAGTAATGTGATACAAGGAAAGGTAAAATAGAATTTGTGGAAATGTGCGTTACAAGATGTAAGCAGAAACTCTAGCACAAAAAACTTCCATTTCTTTTTTTGATGAAGTATAATGTAAGCAACATATTTGAATTTGCAGCGATAGAAAATCAGAAGAATATATTGAAAAATAAGCATTTGAGGGAGTGACACGAATCGTGTCACATATGTGAAAGAACGTTTCTTTCATTGTTTTATGCTTTTGGATAAGGTGAAGGTGTTAGAAAGACAAACCAAATCAGAAAGGATGTAAAATGATGAAAAAGAACGAAAAAAGATGTTTATTACTTGGAAGTGTATTCCTTGCAATGTTTGTGTTATGGACAGCGCTGATTCAGATGGTGGATGTGCAATCTGTTGGTCAAAATGAAACCAGTATTGGATTTGCAACATTCAATTGCTGGTTTCACCATTTGATAGGGGTGAATAAGGTGATTTATACAATTACTGATTGGATGGGCTTGGTACCTATCGTTGTATGTTTGGTTTTCGCGGGTGTTGGGTTGATTCAGTTGATTAAAAGAAGAAGTATTTTCAAGGTTGATGCAGATATTATGATCTTAGGGGTATATTTTGCTGTTGTGATCTTGGCATATGTGATTTTCGAAATTATACCAATCAATTACAGACCAATTTTAATAGAAGGAAGAATGGAGGCATCTTATCCATCTTCAACTACATTATTGGTATTGAGTGTGATGCCAGTTTTTATTGAACAAATCCAGCGCAGGTTGTCTGGTGATGTGGCGAAAAGAATCATAACAATTGTATCACTAGCTTTTTCGGGATTCATGGTGATTGGGAGATTGATTGCCGGAGTGCATTGGTTCACGGATATCGTAGGCGGTGTACTACTAAGTACCGGATTGGTTTTGATTTATAAAGCGACAGTTATGTTGGTAATAAAGGAAAAATAGAATTGGAATGGGAGGTGCAGATTTTGGAATTTCATGAAAAACTTCAGGAATTAAGAAAAATCCGAGGTTTGACACAAGAAGAATTAGCCGAGGCATTATTTGTTTCTAGAACTGCTATTTCAAAATGGGAATCTGGAAGAGGGTACCCAAGTATAGATTCGTTAAAAGAAATATCTAGATATTTTTCTGTATCCATTGATGATTTGTTATCTGGAGATCAATTGATTTTCATAGCAGAAAAAGAAAACAAATCAAATCTCAATAGTTTATGCGACTTATTATTGGGGATTGTTGACTTGCTTTCTCTGATGTTGATATTTCTGCCGCTATATCCCAAGCCAATTAATAGTTATATTTACTCGGTAAATCTCCTTGGATATGTAAATAACAATACTCTCATTATCAAAATATATTGGGCATTGTATATCAGTTTAGCGACAATAGGAATCGTGAAAATGCTGATGGTCTATTTCAAACTCGAAAAGGGAAAAAAGATGATTACTGACTTATCTGTAGGAATCAGTATAATTGCTGTTTTGTTTTTGGCTATGGCGAAAGAACCATATGCGACAACAGTAATGTTCCTTTTATTACTTATCAAAGGTGGCCTATTTTATAGGCAAGCCAAGGTAGGGTAATAAGATATTGTTCTCTACAACTTCCTGACTGTAGGGGAATTGAAATGTTGTATAAGTATTATAGCATTTAAGACTATTAGTTGATTTTGATATATAGCATATTGCTGACAATAAAATGACAATAGAATTAAATGAAAAGGTAGAGAATATATGCAAAACAGTTCAAAAACGAACTGTTCTAAAGCTGAAATAACGGGGAAGAACTACAAAGCAAATAGAACTTTGCGAGTTTGAGTAAACCCGCTATCATCAAAAAGCCTTTAAATAAAGCATTTAAGGGCTTTTTTTTATACCTTTGACTAAAAAATGGCTAAAAATATTTTTAAGGTGTATTATTGTATTGGCAACTAATATTAAGAAAATAAAAAATGAATATTTTAGTGCAATTGCCAAATATAGTTTTTGTTGTTTTTAAAGTGAGGTGAATTCCAATGAAAAATTATAAAGAAATGGAGAAGGAATTGGTTGACTATGTCAAAAATACATCTAGTGATTCCATTGATTTGGAGAGGTTTTTGCGTTTTCAAAATTATGGATTGATCCTTGATTTTGACTCCTTATCCAATGATTTTTTTCGTTGGAATCCACGGATGATCACGAATACAATTTTTGCAATGTTGGCCATAAAATCAAAGTTTGAAATGGATCGTCCTCGCAAAAAAGAAGATGGATCATTGTATAAATACTTTAAGAAACAATACGGTCAACTCATTTCTGAAAATCGAATTTATGATTTTTCTAGAGAAGATTTTGAACACTTTTATCACTGTTTTTGTGGCTATACTTTAACTCCATTAAGAGAAGAAAACATAAAAAATAGTGTTCATGTCTTTTCAAAATTCTTAACGGATCATTTCAATCAAAAGGAAATTTATGACATCTTATCGAAATTGAATGATGATCCAGAACAGTTTTTAAATCATACAATTCATGATGTTTTTGATGAACAATTGGTTCAAGATTTTCAAAATCAACTAAGAAAAGCAATACGAGGTTCTGAATTTTCAACAGTTCTAATTCAAACTTTAAGTTCGATTTATATGAAAAATCAAAAAGAAAGTTTGATTGAAAATCATATTTTATATTACCTGTTCACTTCAAATTTAAATTGTTTTAATGATACGGATTACGAAGGTGCTGTATTATTAGATGCTTCTCCTTTCTTCATTCGAAAATTGATAAGAGATCCAAAATTGAAAAATGTGCATACTTTGTTTGTCTTTTCAAATGAAAACTTATCAACGTTTTGGAAGAAAAATTTTGAATTTCGATCTAATTTAGATTCGATTTTTTATTCAGATCTGGACCAGTATGTCTCACAGTTTTCAGATTTTAACAATCAAATTTTAGTTTTTGGGAATCATATTTTAGATACTGGAATTAAATTCTATTTAATAGATTATCTTCTAAGAACAATGCCATTTGATTCATTTTATTATTATGATTACGATGAAATCATTTTGAATAATACAGAGATATCACTTATTTTTGCTCAAGAAAATCTTTCTGAGATTCATCTGTTTCCATCTGGAATCAATGATGTGAAACGAAGGCAAAGATCAAGCTTTTTAAAATTTAAATCAGGTAATCATCATTTAAAATTTAATGTAACTCATTATACTTTGAATAAAGAAGGACAGTATCAGGCTTTGTCACCACGCATATATTCTCAAAATTTACCACAAGAACAATTCTTTAAGGGAAGAGAAAACATTCGAAAAATATTTAATGATGGTTTTAAAGAGTCCACACGAAAAACGAACCAACAAAGAAAAACGGCAGAATTATTTCATTTTACAGAAGAGATTATTTTCTATTTTACGAAAAGTTATGATTCAAAAAATAATAGCTATCGTGTAGGAGCTTATGCTGTAGAACCGAGATTTTTAAAAGATGGGACTCGAGATTCTTCGTCCAAAGTAAAACTTCCTTTAACGCTTAAAAACTGTCGGCAATCTTCTAAAGAAGAAATTGAAAATTGGTTGAATTTTGAATATCCGTATTCGATTCGAAAAGGAGAAAATCCAATTGATATACGAAAAGAGATTTGTTCAGTATATAAGCAAGCTTACAAAAACAAACCAATCACGTTAAAAACCTTTGTTTATTTTTATTTGGAATCTATCAAAAATAGATATGGGGATAAACAAATGGAAATAGTATTGGATTTGTGCGAAGTTATATTCGGAAGAACTCTGATAGATGATTTTTCATCATTCTTTGTCAATGAAATATTAGATAATTTGTACGAATCAGTTGACGATGAGAGCAAGAAATATCAGGCTAAAGCTTTGTTGTCAGATTTGATTGATCAAGCTATTAAGATGAAACATGCCACAGTAAATCAAATCAAAGATGAAGTGATTAAAGAGAGTAATTTAAAAGATAAAGCATATTATCAGTCTAGAAAACACTTAACTATCAAATATTTTTCACAGACAGAAAATATAAAATTGTATAAGCACATAAAAAAGAATCTTGAAAAAGATAGTCGTTATTTAGGGGCATATATAAAACTTGTCACTGGATTAGAAAGTAATATAGTATGCGCTCTTCAATGGAAAGATTTTGTTCCACTGCACGATTACAATGAAGATCATGATAAATATCAATTGATTATCCGTAAACAGTTATACAACGATGGAAGTGGTTTCGCAGAGTTTTCTAGAAAGGAATTGTATCGTAAAGTCCCTTGTAGCGAAGTATTAACAGAAGTTTTATTGATTCAAAGACAAGAAGTCATGAATAAGTGTGAAAGACAAAACGAAAAAGATATTGGTGAATTTTCAATTGTTGAAGGGAATCTTCTTGTAGGTGAGAATACAAAGGTAATATCTCCAACGAGCTTGAGTGCATTTTGTGGCAAATTGGTGAAGAAATTACGAAAAGGATATTCTCTGATTTCAGAAATTCCAGATTCTAAAAAAGGAACAATAGAAACAGACTTTCTTTCGTATGGTGGGGATATCTTCAAAAGCAATTTCCAACATTACGGACTGTATAAAGCAAATTTTAATCAAGGTGAATTAGATTATTTGTTGGGCAGGAAAACAGATACACCGTTTGCACGAAATTATTGTGATTTTGGAAATGATGCAGCGCAATTGGTGCTTGGGGTAAAACAGAATCGCTTTATGACAATTTTCATGAAAGATGAAAAACTTAGAACTAAAATGACCCGATTGGTTCCTGATTCTAAAGGTGCAATACGATATGAATCTGAAAAACCTAGAACAAGTGCTGTCAGTATTGTGGCAACTTTATCATTGTCAGAACAAGATGAAGTAGAAATATCGATTGAAAATAAATATGGATTCGATTTATCAATTAGTAGAATAGAGAGGCAAAAATGAGAGTATTTGATCCAAAGTATCCAAAGTATACTCCATATCAAAAATTGAATTTTGTGGGGGCTGTTCAACGTTATTTTGAATTTATTAATCAAGATAATAAAGAATCGACCAATGATACATATATGGATTTTTATAACAACAACATTTTCCCGTATGTAAATTATGGTAAGCCTGTAGAATCTTTTGATATTGATTATGTGGATGATTTGATTAGAAAAATTCAACAAAAGAATGAATATAGAGACAGTACAATCTATTCAACGATTCGCCATCTCATGTACGATCCGTGTAAATTTTTTTCAATGAGTTTTATCCTGAGAATAATCCATTTGAGATTAATCCGACTGATTTTAGAAGGGGTGGAGATGGTAGTGAAAATCAGGAATCTGCCATATTGTCTATTGTCAAATCATTAACGGTAGAAGAAGAAAAGAAGGCCTTTCAGATTCTTTTAGCTGATCCTAGAACAGATAAAGGTGAGTACCTGGGCTTAGCAGTTATGTTTTTTACAGCATGCCGAAATAATGAAGCTTGCGGTTTGAATTATGGTGATATTTTAGAAATGATCAATTATCCAAATTGTTTCTATATCCAAATCACTAAGTCGGTAGAGTATCGTACCAACACATTGAAATCTGGTGGAAAAACACAAAATGCGTTTAGAAGATTGCCTCTAGTTTCTATTTTTAAAGAATATCTCGATGAGCGTATTGATTTTTTATCATCAAATGTTCGATTTCCCTTAGAAGAGAATGGCAATGTTTATAAAACAGTATATGATCTTCCAATTGTATGCCGTGGGAATAAGTATGGAACTCGTTGTAATTCAGATGATTTAACGATCGCAGGACGAAGATTTTTAAGAGATGAAGTAGGTATTAAAAAATCCCGAATTGCGGGAATCATGGTTAGTATTTCAGAAGATAAAGATACGGAATATGATCTAGGAGAAAAAGATGTCACTACCTATTTGCTTCGAAGAAACATGGCGACACATCTTTATACTCTTGGTTTTACAGTTCTAGAAAGTCAGTATTTCATGGGGCATAAAATGGAGGGTACGGCTTTAAAAAGATCTGACTTTGGAGATGAGACATTCTTGTATGAGATGTGGGAAAAGATTCAAAAACATCCATTAAATCGGATGGAAAATAATGTTTTGAATTGTAAAGATACACTAATAATCAAAAATGAATCAAAGACAAAGATAGCAATTAAACCGAGCGGTGATGAAATTTATTTAATGAAAATAGAATCTAAAGAGATAAAGGATAGTGTTCTAATAGAATTAACAAATGAATTTAGTGAAATTGACATATTTGGGGAGCGCGGCAGCATGATAATGAAGAAGTAAATATAACTTCACTAATCAACCACGGCTATAGAGACATATAAACATTTTCTCGAGAATCCGTGAGAATTCTCAAAATTCTCAGGAATTTCTCATTTTTGGACAGACAAATGTAATTTTTATTCCCACAGTTTTCATTATTGTTCATATATAATAAAAATACAAACAGAATAACATCTAGAGTATTTTATTATATATGTTAAAGGAAGGGTGATAGATATATGGAGAAAAAGGATAAACGAATCTATTTCGATGTTTTTGACTTGAATGGAAACAAAATTGAAAATCAAGTACGACCAGACGGTGGTAGTTACTTAAAATATCACAACAATAGGAACTATGTTTTAAAGTGTTATAAATGTGGTGGGGAAGGACAAATTATTGAACGAAGAAAGAAGCATAGGTACGATAAATATAATTACTATTTTCGTGCCAATCATACCGAGGAATGTGGTATAGCTAAGGAGGGTAAGCAAAAAAATGTGATCATAACTGAAAATTTAGTTTTGAATTTTTCTGTTAGCCCATCAAAAAATGAAGAAGGTCCTGGATCAGAAGAGCCAGGGTTACAAAAAAAGAGCAAAACGAACAGGGAATTAAAAGGAACGAAGCATATTAAAGGCGATTCACAGCAAAAAACCATTACTAAAGACTTATATAATATGATTGTGGATTGTTATGATACTGAAAAAATTTGGGTAAAAGATAATGGAGCAAAAGTAAAAAAGGACGTTAAGGATATTGTCATTTCAGCATCAAAAGATGAGAGTTATAGAGGGAAGAGATTCAATGGCAATTACATTATTGTTGATTTTCTTGATTCAGATTATATAGAGGATGAATATAAAGAAGACAAAACTTGTATAATTGCATTTCCCCAAGGCAAACACCATAAAGAAGAAGGTAGGGTTCTTGTTAAATTACATTTTTTGTATGAAAAAGACTATGATGAGTTTATACAAAAAAAGCTTGCTTTAAAAGAAACAAGACGAATAAACAGTGAAAATTATAATAAATGGAAAAAGGGTTTAGAGAAAAAGTATAATAAGATTCAAAAAATCATTCCAGTATTTGCTGTCGATTTAAAATATAATTATGAATTAAGTCAACAAAAATATGTATCGAAAGCATATGATGCTAATGTAACTTCAGGAAATATTATTTGGATAAGTGAAGAAGAAGCGATTTAGTAAATTTAAGGATGCCAATTACAATAAAAAGGAGATAGACACACATAAACTATATTGTGTTTAATCTCCTTTTTTTAATCCTTGTTTTAATAATTCTTCATCAATTAAACGATTGACCATTCCATTGATGGATTCATTATTTAATTTGGCGCATTTTTGTATCATTTCTTTTTTCCCAATAGGGACTCGAATGCGTATATTTTCTGTTTTTTCTATTTCATATTTTCTATTTGCTTTTTTCTGTGCTTCTGTAGTCATAATGGTTTCCTTTGTTAAAATTTTAAAGAAAAAATGAACAAAAATCAACAAAAAGCTTGATAAATGGTACCATATATATTATAATGATAATGGAAATAGAAAAACACGGCAGTTTCAAAGACTGGTCCTCTTTGAAACCTGCATAGGTAATGGTAGTACCTACACAACGATAGATCGCACCGCGTATTAGAATTATAGCGATTCTAAGCTATAAATACAAGTGAGGTCATGAAGATTACAATTGATATTAATTGCATTGTAACACCGTGTAGATACTGTATCTATTCGGTGTTTTTGTTTTCCGAAAAGAAATAATAGAAGGAGGAAAACAGTATGCAAGACAACAAATTATTTCTTAGTGCTAGTGATGTTTCTAAATGTATGTCAGTTTCGATTCCTATGGCCTATAAGATCATTCGTAAACTGAACGATGAGCTACAAGAAAAAGGGTATCTGGTCATTTGTGGAAAAATCAATCGAAAGTTTTTCGAAAGTAAAATTTACGGTGGGTTAGATAATAGAGAGCAGGTGTCTTATGCCAGCTTATAAGGATTCTAAAAATAATACATGGTATGTAAAGTATTCCCAAAAAGAGTTAGATGGTAAATTTCATGGGAAAACTAAACGTGGATTTGCGACTAAAAGAGATGCGCTTAAATGGGAGGCTGAAGAAAAAAGAAAAACACACGGTGTGTTGGATATGTCATTTGGCTCTTTCTGTGATTTGTATTTGGAAAGTCAGAAGCCAAGATTAAAGCCAAGTACATTATCTATGAAGAGAAACATAATTTATAAACATATAGTTCCTTACTTTTCTTCTAAGAGAGTGAATTCTATTACAACTCAGGATGTGATGGAATGGCAGACACATATTCTTGAAACGGTAGATCCAAAAACTGGGTCTACCTATAAGAAATCGTTTTTAAAAACAATCCATAATCAGTTGAATGCGATTTTAAACTTTGCGGTTCGCTATTATGGGCTGTCTAGTAATCCAGCACATGTTGTTGGAAATATGGGGAATGATCGCGAAATTGAAATGAATTTTTGGACAAAGGAACAGTATTTAAAGTTTCGTGAATGCATGATGGATGAACCGATGTTTTATTATGCATTTGAATGTTTGTACTGGCTTGGAATTCGCGAAGGGGAAATGCTTGCTTTAACGCCTGGAGACTTTGATTTTGATAAGGGAGAAGTACGAATCAATAAAACCTTTTATATCTTAAAAGGAAAACACTATATTACTTCTCCGAAAACAATCAAGAGTGTTCGAAAAATTAAGATGCCAAAATTTCTTTGTGATGAATTACAAGACTATCTTCAGCTTGTGTTTTTACCTTCTGATGATATTGAAGTTCGAATGTTTCCAGTTACAAAAAGTTCAGTGAATCGAGCATTAAAGAGAGGGACTAAAAAGGCTGGGCTACCAGAAATTCGAGTTCATGATTTAAGGCATTCTCATGTTTCTTTACTAATTCACTTAGGGTATTCGGCAGTTGCGATTGCGGATCGATTGGGGCACGAATCCATTCATGTAACATATCGTTATGCTCATTTGTTTCCTAGTGTACAGGATGATATGGCTAAAAAATTAAATGAGAGTCTAGGTGATGATTATGTCTAAAAAGAATTTAGATAGAAAAGGGAGATGGAGAAGTAAAACTATAGCGTTTCGAGTCTCTCCAGAAGAAAACGAACAAATCAATCGATATGCTGAGATTAGCGGTCTGACTAAACAAGATTTTTTGATTTCAAATATGTTGAATAAAAAGATTATTGTTGTGGGCAATCCTAAAGTGCATAAAGCATTAAAAAAGTATATGCAGGACATTTGTGAGGAATTAAAACGAATCAATGATTGTTCTGAAATTGATGATGAATTTAAAGAATTCATGAGGTATGTGTTTGAAATTTATGAAAGGATCGAGAAATAGAATGAAAGTTATGTTAAATGTTCCTTATGAAGAAAAGAATGAAGCTAAAATATTGGGGGCTAAATTTGATTGGGAAGCCAAAGTCTGGTATTGCGAGGATATGACAGATATCAAATTATTCAAGAAATGGCTTAATAAAACCAATATCATTTGTGAAAATCTCTACATATTTAAAATGAATCGAGATTGTTTTCGGTGTGGAAAAAGTTCTGAAGTTGTTTTATTGGCGACAGATAGAAGCTATGCCTTAGAGGATAATTATAAACTAAATACAAATATGCAGATTCTAACTTATTTAGAATGGATGCCTAGAAAGCTTTCGGATTATATGGAGAAACTACGATATTATCCGTCATATTCGAAAACAGTGAAGGCTTCTTACTATATGAACCATTGTCCAAATTGTAAATGTACACATGGGGATCATTTCTTACATGAAGTGCCAAATGAGGCCATTTATAAGCATTTATTTTATAAGAAATCTACACCTTGCAGATATTCTAAGATTGAAAACTCATTTTGTTTACCAATAAAAGCGAGACTTCCTCATTATGATGAAGTAAATAGCAGTATGGAATTGTTAATGCTCCATTTAACACATGAGGATATGGAAAATAGAGCTAGTTTAAATGTGACGCAAAAAGAAATCAATAAACTATTACCAACAAGTATACGTGAAGAAGATATTATTATTTCTGGTATATAAAATATCTAAAATATATTCAGAAAAAGGGTGTGATTATAGTTTTTTAAAGTATTAAATATTAAATAACAAACTATAAAAAAGGCATAAAGTATTTAGTAAACGCTTAATATTTTGTGCTTTTTTTAATGCAAATATGATATGATTAAATCAATAGACAAAGGAGTTTTTATCATGCCGGATTTTGAAATAATGAATGGTTCACTATACGATGATTCACTTCCAATGAAAATATTGGAACAGGCATTTGAACTACAGGTTGAACAAGCAGAAAAGGCAACAAGTAAATTAGTATCAGATGTTTTAAAAGCTCAACATTATGATCTGCATAAACTATCTGAAGGCAAAGAAAAGATGAGATTGGTAGTAGATGGATCAGATGATTTTATTAAAGATTATCAAGATGGAATTATAAAGCTTGCCAGAGAAAAAGGACATGTAGTTGCCCAAATTAAAAATAATGGGAAATATGGGTCTAAATTACCAATCAAGGAAGAAACCTATTTAGATGGTCCTAATTCTTTAGAAATAATGAACGCATGTCAATTGAAGAATATTGCGAATGCTCTGCAAGAATTATCCAATCAAATGTTAGTAATAGACGAAAATATTAAAGAGGTATTGAGAGGTCAGCAAAATGACAGGCTTGGTTTGTATTATAGTGGTGTATCTCTTTATTTAGAGGCCAATCGAGTATCAGATCCAGCTTTTAAAAACAGCTTGATCTCACAATCGCTTAAAGCTTTAAGTGATGCGAATTATCAGCTTGTATTAACGATGCAATCGGATATACAGTATTTGGCACGAAAAGAATATGAGAGTGATAAAAGACATAAGTTCAATTTGATGAATGAAAAAATCAATAATATCAATAAAGCATTTTCAGCGATTCACCAAGCTACATTAATGAAAGCGGCAATCTATTGTCAATGCGGGGAAATCAATGCGATGACCAGTGTTTTTAATGAATATGCGTTATTTATTCAAAATACAATAGTACCGAATGCAAAGATTTTAACTCAATGTGATGTGAATGATACAGGAAAGATAGATGGAACTTGGTCAAGTAGAGCACTTTTATTAAATAAAGTGACTCGGATCGTTGAACAATTAAATAGTCCTAATAATGAATTATATATAGGAGTAGGAGGTAAAGAAGATGAAAGCGTATAAAGCTTGTGTAAACAGAGAGTGTAAATCGTTTAAACGAAAAGAGCATTACAAAGATGAATATAATTATTGTCCGATTTGTGGAGATAAACTTGAATATGTTTGCGCAGATTGTTGGAAAGTATTGGATCACAATACGGAAAAGTATTGTGCAAGTTGTAAAGCCAAACATGAACAAAAGCGAGCTCAAACAATACAAAATATTAGAGATGGTGGAGCAGCAGTTGCTGGTGCCGTAGGAGCTGTTGGTGGTTTAGCAGTGAAACATAAAGATAAATTTGCCGCAGCAGGCAAAGTAGCTATGAAAATCATTAAGAAGTAAAAGTGAAGGAGACCAGTCATGAATAATGTTTGTTACAACAATCTTTTTAAACTGTTGATTGATAAAGGACTCAAAAAGAGTGAGTTTGCCAAGTTATGTAATATTAGTGCTCCAACATTATCTAAATTGTCCAAGAATGAATATGTTTCTATGGATATTTTAGTACGGATTTGTAAAGGGCTAGATTGTACATTGGATGATATTGTGGAAATAAAACGTGAATGTGAATAAATGAGATTCTCATCGAGAAGAATTGCTTGAAGTACTGGAGGTAGGCATAGATTATGAAGATATTTGATAATGTCACAGAAATAGTCAAAGATGATTTGATACAGATTATAAAAAAAGGCAGTAAAGTTTCTATTGCTGCTGAATGTTTTTCTATGTATGCCTACAGTGCTTTGAAGAAACAACTTGAAAATATAGATGAATTACGTTTTATTTTTACTTCTCCAACATTTATAACAGAAGCAGTTCCTAAACAACAACGAGAGTTTTATATTCCTCGACTTTCTAGAGAAAGTAGCCTTTACGGTACTGAATTTGAAATCAAACTTCGCAATGAATTAACTCAAAAGGATATATCCAAGGAATGTGCTGATTGGATTAAAAGAAAAGTTACTTTTAAATCTAATGTCACAAACGAGAAGATGACAGGGTTTATGACAATAGATCAGAGCACGTATATGCCAATCAATGGGTTTACAACGGTGGATCTTGGATGTGAACGCGGAAATAATGCTTATTATCCTGTTCAGAAGACAGAGAGTTATGAAAACGCAAAGTATTTTTTAAATCTTTTTGAACAAATTTGGAACGATAAAAAGATACTACAAGAAGTTACAGATAAGGTTATTGAGAGTATTTCAGTTGCTTACCAGGAAAACTCTCCAGAATTCATTTATTTCTTTATTCTTTATAATATTTTTCATGAATTCTTAGATGATATTTCTGAAGATGAATTGCCAAACGAAGCAACTGGCTTTAAGCAAAGTAAAATCTGGGGCATGCTTTATGATTTTCAAAAAGATGCCGTTTTGGCAATCATTAATAAATTAGAAAAATATAATGGATGTATATTGGCGGACAGTGTTGGTTTAGGTAAAACTTTCACAGCCCTTGCGGTAATTAAGTATTATGAAAATCGAAATCGATCTGTTTTAGTTCTTTGTCCAAAAAAGCTATCTGAAAATTGGAATACATATAAGACAAACTATATAAATAATCCCATCGCAGAAGATCGTTTACGGTATGATGTCTTATATCATACGGATCTTTCTCGTACGAAAGGGACATCTAATGGAATCGATCTTGAGCGTTTAAATTGGGGAAACTATGATCTTGTCGTCATTGATGAATCACATAATTTTCGTAATGGGGCTGGTACACATGCAAACACACAAGAAAATCGATATATGAAATTGATGGATAAAGTGATTCGTGCAGGTGTTAAAACGAAAGCTTTGATGTTGTCGGCAACTCCGGTTAATAATCGATTTGTTGATTTAAAGAATCAATTAGCTATAGCCTATGAAGGCGATTCTGAAAATATGAATCAGAAATTAGATACGTCTAAAACAATTGAAGAAATCTTTAAGCAAGCACAAAGAGCATTCAATGCATGGAGCAAATTGGAGCCAAAAGAAAGAACAACGAATGTACTTCTAAAAACGTTGGATTTCGATTTTTTTGAATTATTAGATAGTGTTACCATTGCGCGATCAAGAAAACATATCGAAAAATATTACAATGTATCTGAAATTGGAAAGTTTCCTGAAAGAAGGAAGCCTATTTCTCTTCGCCCAAGACTTACGGACTTAAATTCAGCTATTAACTATAATGAGATCTATGAACAATTGATGTTACTTTCTTTGTGTATTTATACACCTTCAAATTACATTTTCCCAAGTAAAATGCAAAAGTATATTGATCTTACTCATAATAAAGGAAACGGTCTTACTCAGATTGGGCGAGAAGAGGGGATACGAAGATTGATGAGTATCAATCTTTTGAAACGATTAGAAAGTTCTGTTAATTCATTTCAGCTTACTCTGAATAGAATTAAGGCCTTGATTGAAGACACTATTCAAGCCATTGATGATTTCGAAAAATATGGTGCCGCCAATATCGATATGTATGAAGCCTCGGAATCAGAATTGGATATAGATGATGCCAATACAGATTATTTCACAGTTGGGAAAAAGGTTAAAATTGATTTAGCTGATATGGACTATAAAACATGGCGGAATGAGTTAAAAGCCGATGCTGAAGTTCTTGAGTTGTTAACATTTATGGTGTCTGATATTACCCCAGAGCATGATAGTAAGCTTCAAGAATTGTTGAAATTGATATCTGATAAAATTGAAAATCCTATCAATCCAGGGAATAAGAAAGTATTGGTTTTTTCTGCTTTTTCAGATACAGCAGAATATCTATATGATAATGTCAGTGCATATATCAAAAAGAAATATGGTTTAGATACAGCGGTTATTACAGGATCCATTGATGGAAAAACAACAATCAAAGGATTTAAATCAAATTTAAACAATGTGCTGACTTGTTTCTCTCCAAAATCAAAAGGTAGAGATGTATTGATGCCTGGAAGTAAAACGGAAATAGATATATTAATTGCGACAGATTGTATTTCTGAAGGGCAAAACCTACAAGATTGTGACTATCTTGTGAATTATGATATCCACTGGAATCCAGTACGTATTATTCAAAGATTTGGGCGAATCGATCGTATTGGTAGTAGAAATGAACAAATTCAATTGGTAAATTTCTGGCCGGATATGGATTTGGATGAATACATCAATCTTAAAGGACGAGTAGAAACAAGAATGAAAATATCCATTATGACTTCTACTGGCGATGATGACCTTATCAATCCAGAAGAAAAGGGAGATTTGGAATATCGGAAAGAACAACTCAAACGGCTTCAAGAAGAGGTTGTGGATATTGAAGATATGTCCAATGGAATCTCTATTGTGGATTTAGGCTTGAATGAATTTAGATTGGATCTTTTAGAGTATGTAAAAAATCATGATGATTTGGACAAGAAACCAAAAGGATTGCATGCGGTAGTACCTGCAACCGATGAATTATCTGAAGGTGTTATCTTTATTCTAAGAAATGTGAATAACAGTGTGAATATCGATAATCAAAATAGGATTCATCCTTTTTACATGGTCTATATTGGAATAGATGGAGAAGTTATTTGTGATTATTTAAATCCAAAGAAAATGCTCGATGATATTCGACTGCTTTGTCGTGGTAAGAGTGAACCAATTAAAAATCTGTGCCAACGTTTTAATGAGGAAACGGATGATGGAAGAGATATGTCAGAAATGTCAGAACTTCTAAGTGAGGCAATTAATTCAATTATTGACAGCAAAGAAGAAAGTGACATCGACAGCTTATTTGCTGCAGGAGGTACATCCGCTTTGATGTCGGAAGTATCAGGGTTGGATGATTTTGAGCTTATCAGTTTCTTGGTCGTGAAATAATTGGAGGAAATCATGATTGGGCTACCAAAAACAACAGAATTTAACAAAAGAATTCCCAAACAAAAATTCTATGAAAATATGAATATCTCACCCGCTTTAAAGAAGATATTTGTTGAGCAGGTAAAGATTATTTATTGGAAAAATAAAATCGCAGCTTCTACAACAAACCTAGCTCCTGGAACAAATGTAACGGAACTAGAGGTATTTGAAGTCCGGTTGAACAATCCAGAACTTGATGAAAGATTACTAAGACAAATCGACAGGGAAATACCCTATCATATTTTGTTTTTACTCGAGTATCAGGGAAAATATCAGGCTTGGATTGGATACAAAGAAGCGTCACCATCCACAAAGAATGCTTTTAAAGTAAATGGATATTATCATACAGATTGGTTATCTGAAGATAGACTTCCGCTAAAATTAGAAGGTTTAAATCTTGATACAGTCTATGAGAATTTTGTAAGACAGATTGCTGGGGAAAATTTAACAATTCAAAGTACAGGCGAAGATATAAAAGAGTCAATAGAGCGTGATGAAAAGAAGAAAATTTTGCAGAACCAGATAGATAAACTCCAAGATAAAATCCGCAAAGAGAAACAGTTTAATAAACAAGTAGAAATGAATTCGGAATTAAAGAAATTGAGGAGAGAATTACAAAAGTATGGACGATAAAAAAACCACATATTTACAAATGATACAGGGAACAATCGATAGAATGTCTACAACATCAGCAATATTCAAGGGGTTTTGTGCAACTATTGTTGCAGGGATAATGGCAGTTTCCTATTCCGAAATTAATAAATGGGTATTTGTTTTAGCGGTGTCTCCTGTAGCCTGTTTTCTTTTACTTGATATTTATTATCTTCTCCTAGAAAGAAGATTTAGAGCATTGTATAACAGAGTACGGTTAGGCGAACATGAAGTAAATTTTGATTTGACGCCTCCAAAGGTAGGAAGCTTACGAGAAAGTGAAAGATGTTCTATATGGAATTGCATAAAATCACCGTCTATTTATTTATTCTACGGGCCATTAATGGCGATCTTGGTTGCGATTATTATTATGAAATTTAAGGAGGTTATATAATGGCACATAAAACATTTATTTCATATAAATATAGCGAGGCTTGTCGATTAAGAGATGATATTCTTGATGCTCTAGGTGATGATGCCTCATATTATAGAGGTGAGACAAGCGAATCACCAGATTTAACTGATACTTCTACAGAGAATATAAAAAAGAATTTGAAAGAAATGATGTATGATACATCGGTAACAATTGTAATTATTTCCCCTAATATGAAACAGAGTAAGTGGATTGATTGGGAGATAGAATATTGCTTGAAGAATATTACGAGAAAAAACCGCACTTCTCATACCAATGGCGTGGTAGGGGTTATCATGAAATATAATGGTGGCTATAGTTGGTTTAAAAATACTTCAAAAAATAACGATGGATGTATATCCTCCTCTTATAAGGAAGAAAAAGTTTACGATATTATAAATAATAATCGGTTTAATCAGAATCCCAAAGTATATAGTTGTGATATATGTAAGACAGTGGATGCATTAACCGGTTCATATATTGCTTTTGTTGAGGAAGACGCATTTCTTGCAAATCCATCTAAATACATAGATAACGCTTATGACAAAAGTGAGAATGATGCGTCTGGGTATGATTTAATAAAAACTAGATAAGGAGAGTTTGAAATGGATAAAATGCGTATGGAGACGGTCGATATGGTTGAGCAAAATATAGATAAAATAGGTGATTTTTTTCCTAATTGTATCACTGAAACTATTGATGAGAATGGTAAACCTAAAAAGGCTATTAATTTTGAAATATTGAAACAGATGCTATCAGAAGATATTGCAGATGGAGATGAATGCTATGAGTTTACATGGGTAGGGAAAAAGGCATCTATTGTAGAAGCTAATAAACCTATTCGCAAAACATTGCGACCTTGTAAAGAGGAAAGCGTCGATTGGGATAATACAGAGAATCTTTATATTGAAGGCGATAATATAGATGTGTTGAAACTTCTTCAAGAAAGTTATTTAAGAGCGATAAAATTAATTTACATAGATCCTCCTTACAATACAGGATCTGATAATTTTGTATATCCGGATAATTATGCTATGGATGATGATGAATATGAAACAGGAATCGGCTTATATGATGTGGATGGGAATAAGCTGTTTAAAGAGAATAACAACGGAAATCCAAGATTTCACTCTGATTGGTGTTCTATGCTTTATTCTAGACTATTGCTGGCTAAAAACTTACTTTCAGATGATGGGGTTATTTGCATTCAGATTGATGATAACGAATACGATAATTTAAAGAAAATATGTGATGAAGTATTTGGTGCTGCTAATTATATGACCACTATTGTAGTGAAAATGTCAGAGGCTACGGGCATGAAAATGGCTCATGCAGATATGCGAATTCCGAAGTTAAAAGAATATATTTTAGTTTATACTGGAAAAACTAGAGTAAAATTAGGGGAGGTTCGTATTCCAAAAGAAAAGTGGGATAATGAGTATAAAACTTATTTGGAAAATATTACTCATGAAGAAGTTTCTATCATTAAGAGTATTAGAGATAATGAAAATAGAACACTTTCAGACATTAAAATATGTGATGAGATACTATCTAAGATTGAATATACTTCATTAAGTGATGTATACAAAAAATATAACATTAAAGATTCTGATAAGGAACAATTTAATTTTCAGAATGCATGGAGAATTGTTCAAACTGTCTCTATGACTGGTGGAGCAAAACAATTAGCTGATAAAAAACGTAAGGAAGTAGACTCGTTATTCTATTCGATTGTGACACCTCAGAAAAAGATGTATTTTATCAAAGGGGATTACTCAAGTGAAATTGCAAAACCGCGAATTAAAATTTTGTTTGCGGATGATTATTTAACAGTTAACCCTTGTGATTTTTGGCAAGATATTAAAACTACTGGTTTAGATAATGAAGGATATGTTGATTTTAGAAATGGCAAAAAACCATTAAAAATGATGGAACGAATTATTACGCTTTTTACAAATAAAGATGATATTGTGCTTGATTTCTTTGCGGGCTCTGGGACTACAGGACAAGCAATAATGGAATTCAATACTAAATCTGATATTAAGAGGAGATTTATTCTTGTTCAACTTCCTGAAGATTTAGATGCTGAGGTTGAAAAACAAACAGGAGATAGTAAAAAAGAAACTCAAGAACTGATAGATTATCTTGATAGTGTCAATAGACCGCATCTATTAAGCGAAATTGGTAAAGAAAGATTGTTACAAACAGGAAACGTGTTAAAAACTGCAGATGTTGATAAAGGTTTTAGAGTACTTAAATTAGATGATTCAAATATGACAGATGTTTACTACAATCCTGATGAATATAATCAAGGTATGCTCTTTGAATTAGAATCCAATATTAAACCGGATCGAACTGATTTAGATTTATTGTTTGGGTGCTTACTTGAATGGGGGCTTCCTTTATCTCTGCCATATAGTTCTGAACAGATTGATGGATATACTGTTCATAACTATAACGATGGAGATTTGATTGCATGTTTCGATGAGAATGTACCAGATAGTGTAATCAAAGAAATCGCAAAGAAACAACCACTTCGTGCAGTATTCCGTGATAGTAGTTTTGCGGATAGTCCATCAAAGATTAATGTTGGGGAAATATTTAAATTAATGGCTCCTGACACGAGAGTAAAAGTTATTTAAGGAGGAGAATATGGCAAAAAACAATTTGACTCCTATAGATCCTCATTTTCTTGAAAGTATTGCAGAAGTACTTACTCAAGCAAGGAAAAGTGCGAAAACAGCTGTGAATCTTTCCATGGTTTATGCTTATTTTGAAATAGGTCGAAAGATTGTGGAAGAGGAACAACATGGCGCAAAACGAGCTGCTTATGGAACTCAGCTTTTAAATGAACTATCTGTTTATTTAACAAAGAGTTTTGGAAAGGGCTATTCTACAGATAATCTTAAACTTATGCGTCGTTTTTATGTGGTTTACTCCGGTGATCAAATTGGGGAAACAGCGTTTCCCCAATCTAAAAATCTACCTGTTACCAATACAGGACGCAAATTTTATCTGAGTTGGTCGCATTATTTAAAACTTATGCGTATCTCTAACATTGATGAACGTCATTTTTATGAGATTGAATCCGTGAAAAATGATTGGAGTCTTACTGAATTAAAACGACAGTATAATAGTTCTCTTTATGAGCGTTTATCACTCAGTACAGATAAAGATAAAGTTTATCGATTGGCTATAGAAGGGCAAACAGTGGAACAGTCCAAAGATGTCGTGAAAGATCCTTATGTATTGGAATTTCTTGGATTACCAGAATTACCATATTATTCAGAGTCTGAATTAGAAAGTCGAATCATTGATCATTTACAACAATTTCTTTTAGAACTTGGTACAGGTTTTGCGTTTGTCGGACGACAGGAGCGATTTACTTTTAATGAAGAGCATTTCATGGTAGATTTGGTTTTCTATAATCGTCTTCTTCGTTGCTTTGTTCTATTTGATTTGAAGATAGGAGAACTTAAGCATCAGGATATTGGCCAGATGCAGATGTATGTACATTATTATGATCGTCAGGTTAAGTTACTAGATGAAAATCCAACAATAGGAATCATACTTTGTAGAGATAAGAATAACGCGGTTGTAGAAATGACTTTACCAGAAGACAATTCACAAATTTTTGCGAGTAAATATGAAACAGTATTGCCAAGCAAAGAGGCTTTACAAAAATTATTACAAGAGCAAATAGAAGATGAAGATGGAGGCGAGAACGAATGAAACTACAATTTAAGCATCAAAAATTTCAAGCTGATGCGGCAAAAGCTGTAGTTGATGTTTTCGCCGGACAACCTTATTTAACTCCTACATATATGATGGATAAAGGATTGTTAAAAGATAAACATGGAACTACCGGCTATGATGAAAAGTATGTGTTAGAAGATTTCACTGGTTGGTGTAACCAAAAAATTGTACCAGAATTAAATGATCGATTGATTTTAGAGCACATCAATGCTATTCAGCGAGCGAATCAAATCAAACCTTCTGAAAAACTTGAAGGCCGATATAATTTGACTATCGAGATGGAGACTGGCGTAGGAAAAACATATACATACATTAAGACTATGTATGAGCTAAATCGTGCATACGGTTGGAGTAAGTATATTGTGGTTGTGCCTAGCGTAGCCATTCGTGAAGGTGTATATAAATCTTTTCAAGTAACGCAAGAGCATTTTGCAGAAGAATATGGAAAAAAGATTCGTTTCTTTATTTATAATTCTGCACAGCTCACTGAAATTGATCGTTTTGCATCGGATAATTCAATCAATGTTATGATTATTAATTCTCAGGCGTTTAATGCAAAAGGAAAAGATGCAAGACGAATTACTATGAAATTGGATGAGTTCCGTTCTCGTCGTCCAATCGATATTATCGCAAAAACGAATCCTATTTTGATTATTGACGAACCTCAGTCTGTAGAGGGGAAACAAACGAAAGAAAATTTGAAACAGTTTAATCCTTTGATGACTCTTCGTTATTCGGCAACACATAAATCAGACAGTATTTATAATATGATTTATCGCTTGGATGCTATGGAAGCTTACAACAAGCGCCTTGTAAAGAAGATTGCAGTTAAAGGTATTACAGAATCGGGTAGTACAGCAACAGAAAGCTATGTATATTTGGAAAGCATTAATCTTTCTAAAGCGGCACCAACCGCAACAATTCAATTTGATGTAAAAGGTGCAACCGGTATTCGAAAAGTCACTCGTACTGTATCAGAAGGTTTTAATCTGTATGATAACTCTGGAGATATGGAGGAATATAAAAACAATTTTGTTGTACGTAGAATTGATGGACGTGATGATTCTGTAGAATTTATCAATGGCATCAAAATTTATGCCGGAGACGTAATTGGTAAGGTATCTGAAGATCAACTTCGCCGTATTCAAATTCGAGAAACGATCCTTTCTCATATTCAAAGGGAAAGAGAATTGTTCTATAAGGGAATTAAAGTTCTTTCACTATTCTTTATTGATGAGGTTGCTAAATATAAACAATATGATGCAGCGGGCAATCCAATGAATGGAATCTATGCGGACATGTTTGAAGAAGAATACAACGATATAATCAATCATCTTCAACTCGAATTTGGAGAGGATTGATGTTAGCATATAAATAGGACTAGTCAAAAAGAGAAAATTTACACCAGTGGT
>OIWP01002017.1_pt1 | contig 22254 bp, 16 predicted proteins | sample 1587661 | NCBI WGS metagenome assembly OIWP01 (sample SAMEA3888899, study PRJEB22519) | human gut metagenome | biome: human gut; feature: human-associated habitat; material: faeces | place: Denmark | collected 2010 | reverse complement strand
TACCCTGTGTAGTCCCTTGTAAACTGTACTTTCTTATGACATAAAAAGCTCTCTGCCCGATACCAGAATTTTATACATTCCGGACCAGACAGAGAGTTCTTTTTTCTTCGTGAAATATATCACAGGATCAGGACTCAGATTCCATATAATCGCCCTTCTTTCCCTTCACTACAAGTCTTCTCTTTTCTTCCTTGTATTCTCTCGGACTTCTTCCTGTTCTTGCCTTGAATACCTTGGAAAAAGCCAGCGGATCTCCATACCCTACTTTTGCAGCTACTTCACTGACCTGAATACCTCCATTTTTCAGAAGAGTCTTTGCCTTCTCGATGCGAAGATTCATAAGATATTCCTGCGGCGAGCATCCGAGGCTTTTTTTAAACGAGCTGGTAAGATAGCTCCGGTTGACGCCAATGCGGTCTGCCAGCTCATTGATCTTCAGCCGCTTGTCAAAGTTGGCTGCAATGTAATCCACTGCCTGCTCCACATAAACGGAATTTGGATATCTGTGGGATGGAAGAAGCTTGCCTTCTCTCAGACATGCATCCCGGTTATCTACGATCAGATCAGACAAAAGGAGCAGCAGAAGTCCGTTCCGTTTCAGCTCATTTTCAAAAACGAGCTTGTTGGTCTGGACCATTGCATCAATATATTTTGCAGCATTTTCCATGCAGTGGATCCTTCGGACCGGATTTTCCCTGCTGAAGCCGCTTACATGGATCACTTCCTCCGCAGTCATTCCCTCAAATCCTACCCAGCGATATGTCCAGGGATTGTCCATGTCTGCCTCATACCAGGCCTCCACACTGGATGGGATCAGAAATGCTTCTCCACCTGTCAGATGATACTGATGGCCATCCATCTCAAAAACTCCGCTTCCGGATTCCACGATATGAAGTACATGAGAGATCCTTTTATTTGGTCCAAATCGATGTCCCGGATCGCATTTTTCCCACCCACAATAAGTAAGACAGAGATCCACCGCACCTTTCTTTAAATTCTCCAGACATTTATAGCTGTCCGAGTTTGTAAAACCAACTGTATGAAGCAACTTGTCACCTCCCTGATGTCATATATTATGTTTCCGCCTGTGAGCTGCTTCGCCACCCAATAACAGACCGCCATATCCGGCGGCCTGTTATTTTTCTGGTCAGGCGGATGTTTTTCTGCAGATAATTTTTATTCCATCATTTACAGAAATCAGTCCTCTGCTTCAATTGTATACAATACAGAATGGAAATCACCGTTTGTCTTATTGCAGTAGTCACGATCAACCGGGATTCCTGCATACATCAGCTCATTTCCGTAAGCTTTCAGGCACTTATCTTCCCATTTTACTTTGTAAAGCTGATCCTCGTCAAGACCCTTGAAGCGCAGACGCATCCAGGAAGCATTGACCTTGTTCAGTCTTTCATAGTATCCGGCAACTGCCTGTTTTTTGTCTCTGGAAACAACCATCCATGCAGTATCATTTCCTTCGAACGGGCTTAAGATACGGTAGAAATCGCCCTCCACCTGGATCAGGTCACGATGTTCCTTCATGAATTCCACCTGTGCCTTTACCTCTTCGATCTCTTTGGCACTTAAAAGATTCAGATCCAGCTCATAGCCAAAGGTTCCGAAATATGCCACATTTGCTCTTGTGGAAAGCGGTGTGGTACGGTGCAGCTGATGATTCGGTACTGCTGATACATGAGATCCCATGCTGACGATCGGATAAACAAAGGAGGTACCGTACTGGATCTTCTCTCTCTCTGCTGCATCGGTATCATCACTGGTCCATGTCTGCGGTGCAAAATACAGCATTCCCGGATCAAATCTTGCTCCGCCGCTTGCGCAGGATTCAAAGAGGATGTCAGGGAATCTCTCTGTCAGTCTTGTATACAGCTCATATACACCAAGGATATATTTATGCATAGTCTTGCCCTGATCTGCTGCAGATGCGCCGCGGCTGAAAGGCTCGGACATGTAGCGGTTCATATCCCATTTAATGTAGGAAATGGAAGATTCCTCGATAACCTTGGAGATGGAATCATAAATAAAATCCACAACCTCAGGTCTGGAAAAATCAAGAACGTGCTGATGTCTTGAGTGGGACTCAAAACGATCCGGTGCTCCGATGAGCCAGTCCGGATGTGCTCTGTAGCAGTCGCTGTTCTTGTTTACCATCTCAAGCTCTACCCAAAGACCAAATTTCAGGCCCATCTCCTCGATCTTACGGGAAAGTCCGGAAATTCCGTTTGGAAGCTTATTCTTATTTACGAACCAGTCGCCAAGGCCCTGGTAATCATCGTTTCTGGTTCCGAACCATCCGTCATCCAGAACGAAAAGCTCTACCCCAACCTCTTTGGCTTTTTTTGCAATATTGAGGATTTTTTCCTCATCAAAATCAAAATAGGTTGCCTCCCAGTTATTAAGAAGGATCGGGCGTGCATGATTTCTCCATTTTCCGCGCATCAGGCGGTCACGGTACAGTCTGTGGTAAGCCTGGCTCATTCCGTTTAAGCCCTTATCGCTGTATACCATAACGACCTCCGGAGTCTGGAATTCCTCATCTCTGGAAAGCTCCCAGGAAAAGCCCTGAGGATTGATTCCCATCATAACTCGTGTCATCTCGTAGGTGGAAACCTCAACCTGTGCAAGGAAGTTTCCGCTGTACACAAAGCTGAAGCCGAAAACCTCGCCTGTATCTTCTGTTGTATGAGGACGCTTCAGCGCGATAAACGGATTCTGCTCAGAGCTGGAGCCGGTTCCTGCAAGACTCTGTACAGCCTGTATACCCATCTCAAGTTTGCGTGTTTTTACATAGCGCGCACGTGCCCATGCACCGGAAAGATGGATCATCTCATAATCCATATCCGGGAACTCCACTGCTGCGCTCATCACGTTCTCAAGACGGATCTTCTGATCCCCTTTCTGAACAAGGCGTGCGCTTCTGGTGACCACCGGGTAATCCTCATATACGGAATATGTAAGAACAAGGTCTGTGTCCATCACAGAATCATGAAGTGTAATGTCCAGAGATGTTGCCTCTTCCTCGTTCTCTGTGTAGGTTGCCGGAAGACCGGCAAGCTTCTTCTTGCCGCCGTAAATCTCATGAGAAACATATTTGAAATCTACGATCTCGCTTCCGTTCTCCTGACGAACAGTAAGGGCAGGATTTCTGTAATCACCGGTTCCGTAAACAGGATACTCCTGTTTGATATACTGCATGGAAAGAAGTCCCGGTTCCGGAACGCATACAGCCATCAGGGAACGCATGATCTCCTCGTGAAGATAACTGAAATCCTCTTTATCGCGGATAGCTTTTCCATAGTACAGATTCTCCATCTGGCCATTTTCCATGATACAGGTGATGTAGCTTAAATGTTTGTTATAAATGTGGAATGTCTTTGATCCCTCGTGAAATTTGATCGGCATAATTTTCTCCTTTTTTCGTTTACTGCGGATAAAAATATCCGCCTCTTTCCTTAAGAATCATCAAATAACTGTGCATTTTGGCATTTGCTTCGATAAAAATACCGCTGACAACCTCAATAACCAAATCCTCAGTTATATACATTGTCAGCGGTCTTGTATTACCTTATGTAATATTTCTGATTACAGTTTTCCACCGCTGGTAGCAATACCTTCGATAAACTGTTTCTGGAAGATCATGTAGATCACGATCATCGGAATGCAGGCGATCAGAGATGCAGCCATCAGTTCCGGGAATTTGGATACGTACTGGCCCTGCATCTTTGCAAGTGCGGAAGAAAGTACCAGCATATCCTTATCTGTATTAACGATCATCGGCCACATCAGATCTTTGAATGCGAATACAGCTGTGAAAATTCCAAGTGCGACCATACTGGATCTTGTAAGTGGTGCCATGATGTAAAGGAAGGTCTGACCGATGTTACATCCGTCAAGTCTGGCAGCCTCCTCCAGATCCTTCGGCAGTCCCATATATCCCTGTCTCAGAAGGAAAGTACCGAATGCAGTAACAATACCTGGGAATACAAGGGCAAAGATCGTATTCAGCATACCCATCTTGCTGACCATCAGGTACTGCGGGATGATGAAGATCTGTACCGGAACCATCATCTGGAACAGTACAAGACTGAAGCAGAGATCACGGCCCTTGAAGTTCAGTCGTCCAAATGCATAGCCTGCCATAGTTGCTGTAAGAACCGCACACACTACTCGGAAGAAGATCAGAAGCAGTGTATTCTTGTACAGAAGCAGGAAGTTCATGTTATTGATAACAGAAATAAATGCGTCTTTTCTCCATATTTTCGGGAAAATGGTGAAAGGATCTACAGATGTTGCTTCCGTTACAGTTTTAAAAGCTGTCAGGATCATCCAGATAAATGGCACAAGCATCGTTATGGACACAATGATCAGTATGACATGTATTAAAATAGTGGTTAATTTCTTTTTTGTTTCCATACTATCCATGGTTAATCCCCCCTTTTTAGTTGTAGAATACCCATTTCTTCTGACCGATCATCTGGAATACTGTCAGGATCATGGTGATAATAAGAAGTACTACTACGATCGTAGCGCCGTATCCCATGTTCTTATTGATAAATGCATATTTATAGAACAGGTAAACCAGTGACTGAGTCTTGGTAAGTGCCGGGTTTGACTTGTCAATAACCATATAGATCAGGTCGAATACCTGCAGGGATCCAATTACACGGGTAACAAGTACAAAGAAAATAGTTGGCGACAGAAGCGGAATCGTAATGCTGAAGAATGCATTCACACCTGTAGCTCCGTCAATCTCTGCCGCTTCATAATAATCTCTCGGAATTTCCTGAAGTCCTGCCAGAAAAAGAACCATATTGTAACCGATGATAGACCATACACCGATCACTGCGATCGCATAGACTGCGATCTTCGGATCAGAGATCCAGTTGATCTTTGTGTGAAAAATGTGATTGAGAAGACCGAATTCTGAGTTAAACAACCATCTCCATACCATGGCGATCGCAGCCGGAGCAGCAACCATAGGCAGGAAGAAAATAGTTCTGTAAACAGCACGGCCTTTCATTTTACGGTTTAATAAAACTGCCAGTACAAGTGCGATAGCAATGGAAAACGGAACTTCCACAATGGCATATTTAAATGTATTTAATAATGCCTGCCATACTTCCGCATCATGGAACAGCTTTACATAGTTGTCAAAACCAATGAAGATATTTCCCTTACCGAAATCTCCGGTCTTGAAAAAGCTCTCATAAATGGTCTTAAAAATCGGATAGATATTTAAGATGATCAGACCAAGCATTGTAGGAAGAATGAACGCCCATCCCCAGATGAATTCATTCCGCGCCTGACTGGTACCTTTTTTTGGATTTGCCACGGTTCTCACTCCTTCTTATCGTAAAATTTTGTTGCTGATTTGAACGGAAAACTGCCGCACATCTGCATACCTGTTGTGACTTCTGCGGTTATCACATAATCGGAATCTTTTCTGCGGCAGCTTTCCTGTTTCTTATTTTTTATGAATGGTTTTGCTGAATATTAATTAATAGGACTCTTCTGCGATGGCATCGTTCATAATAGTAACGATATTCTTGCATGCATCATCCATGCTTTCCTCATCATTCCATGGTTTCTTCAGTTCTTCGCACATTGGGTTCCACCATGCAAGTGTTGCATTTGTGTGTGGTCTGAATACGATATTGTCCATTGCATCCATGTATGGCTGTAAGTTGAAGCAGTCAACACTGTTAACCCATCCATCGGACATTCCTTCGTAAGCTGCCATTGTTACACCAAGGTCAGCCTGTTTCTGCTGCATATCTTTTGTACCGAACCACTCAATAAGCTGGAAAGCTTCGTCCGGCATATCTGTGTTTGCAGATGCTGCCCATCCAAGACCATTGTAAAGAGATACGCTCTCTCCTGTTTCAGCATCTTTCGGAAGTCTTGCCACATCACAGTGCTCTTTGATATAATCGTTGTCTTTGAAAGCAGATACCATCCAGGATCCCTGAGAAATCATAGCTACCTTGCCAGATCCGAAGAGTACGTCTGTACCTGTTTCGGACATTGTAGATGCAGGAGGCATTACATTTTTAACGCATTTGTCAACGAATTCCATTGCTTTGATAGTGTTTGGATCATCAAAACCGGATTTGTTGTCATCTGTCAGTACACGTCCGCCCATGGAGTAAACAATATTCATCCATGTATCCTGCTCGTTAGACGGGTTTGCTGCAAAACCGTACTGGCTTCCGTCTTCTTTTGTAAGTTTTTCTGCAATGTCATAGAATTCATCCCATGTCCAGCTTCCGTCCGGATAATCGATTCCTGCTTCATCAAACATATCTTTGTTGTACCACATAGCAATTGTATCGATGTCCTTCGGTACTGCGTATGTTTTTCCGTCCCACTGATACATTTCTTTGATATCTTTCGGGAATTTGTCCATTTCCAGTTTGTCGCTGTCTGCAATCTTGTCTGTCAGATCAAGTAAGATATCATTGGACATATATCTTACAGCTTCATTGGAATGCATCCAGAATACGTCCGGCATGTCTCCGCCTGATGCACCTGCTTCAAGAAGTGTCCAGTAGCTGCTCCACTCTACTACCTGAAGTTCAGTTTTGATTCCGGTCTCTTTTGTAAACTCATCCATAATTTCCTGAAGTCCGGCTTTCTGTCCGTTATCCCAGATTGCAACTGTCAGAGTTTTGTCTTTCGCCTGTGCGCTTACTGGTGCAAGTGCAGTAACTGTCATAGCACCGATCACTGTTGCGACTGTGAGTTTTTTCATGTTTTTTCTCATATACATCCTCCTTTATTCGTCGTTTCGACGTGTTCCTTGTGATTCTTATTATACGTTTTTGTCTATTTTTTTAAATGGACTAATGAAATGAATTTATGTCATAATCGTTATGGAAAAAACGCTGAATTTATGGTAAAATGTCAACAACGACTTGAATTTATGCGTATTTGCAGGATATCAGTCCTTATGTCTTTATATCAACAATATCTGCAATCAAAGAAAATAGAAAAAGGAATTACCCAAATGCCAAATGTAAAATATACGGACAGCGCTACTTTCCGCTGTCTTGAAAATCTGAAAGAAGGCTCCCTTGATATCAGTCTGATCCATACGGGCAAAGAACACTGCCCGCCCGGACATATCTGTTCCATGCCAAGAGATGAGTTCATCATCCATTTTGTGCTGGACGGTACCGGATTCTATTCTGCCGGAGGTCAGACCTGGAGCCTTACTCCCGGACAGATGTTTGTAATTTATCCAAATGAACCAGTCACATACGGTGCTGATGAAACCAATCCCTGGACTTATGCCTGGATTGGTTTTCGCGGAATCCGAGCTCACTCAATGGTAAAAGAATGTGGATTTTCCAAAAATCAATTAGTACTTCCTGCACCGGATCAGAAAATAATCCTGAAACACATCGATTATATGCTGAATCATAAGCAGCTTTCCAAAGCCAATGATCTAAGGCGCCAGGCTTATCTGATCCTGTTGTTAGCCGAGCTTGCCGGCTTTCATGAAAAGCAGTCTGCACAGAACAAAAAAAATGCCAAATATGCCTACAGCACCAGTGTCTACGTGGAGCTTGCCATTGAATATATTAAAGATATGTATCAAAAGGGAATCGGGATTTCTGATATTGCAGATAATATCGGAATCAGCCGTGCCTATCTGAACAGTTCCTTTCAGAAAGAGCTTGGAATGTCCGCACAGACCTTCCTCATTGATTATAAGATGCATAAAGCAGCCAGTCTTCTGGTCAGCACCAGTCTGTCTGTTAAAGAGATTGCTAATAATGTGGGCTATGAAGACCAGCTTGTTTTTTCAAAAGCTTTTAAGAAGAAGTTTGGAATGAGTCCGAAGAATTATAAGACCCATAAAGAAATGATGGATAAATTTAACGAAAAGCAGGTAGACGATCCCGTGTGATCGTTCTGCCTGCTTTTTGTTGATTTTTTATTTCCGTCTATTGCTTTTCGCAACCTCCATAAGGAGCTTACCTGATTCGGTTATTATTTTGCAGTTAAAACATAAATTCTGGACTCATAGTCTGTGCATGGTTCGTCTTCACTTGTAGGTTCACCTGCTGTACAGTCTGTGGTGAGCAGTCCCAGATTCATCAGCTCATCCCCGTAGTTTTCTGTTTCATTATACTCATTTCTGTAGATAAAATCCGGATCCAGTCCCTGAAGCCGCACTCTGGTAAAATCTGCGTTTACTACATTTCTTTCCCTGTACCAGAATACCAGCGCTGTTTTTTTGTCCTCGCTGACTGTCATCCACACAGTTTCATTGCCCTCAAAAGGACTCTTCAGTCTGTAAAAAGTTCCAAACTGGATCAGTTCTCTGTATTCTTTCATAAAGGTAATCTGCTGTTTTACTTCACTGATTTCCTCATCAGACAGTTTATTCAGATCCAGCTCATATCCGAAAGTTCCAAAATAAGCTACATTTGCTCTTGTATGTAACGGAGTTTTGCGGTTTAACTGATGGTTTGGTACTACAGAAACATGACTTCCCATGGAGCTTACCGGATAACACATGCTTGTGCCATACTGGATTTTCACACGCTCTGCCGCATCTGTATCATCACTGGTCCATCCCTGTGGCGCATAATAAAGGATTCCCGGATCAAAACGTCCGCCACCGCTTGCGCAGGACTCAAAGAGAATCTGCGGAAATGCAGTATTTAACCGCTCATACAGATCATAAACTCCGAGAATATATCTGTGGAACACTTCTCCCTGACGGTCTGCAGGAAGTGCAGCTGAATAACATTCTGTAATACTTCTGTTCATATCCCATTTGATGTAGGAAACCTTTGCTTCTGAGAGGATTTTGTACATCATCTCATAAATACAATCCACCACTTCTTTTCTGGAGAAGTCCAGCACATACTGATTTCTGCCATGACAGGAATGCCTCTGGGGTGTCTGCAGGATCCAGTCCGGATGTGCACGGTAAAGGTCGGAATCCTTATTCACCATCTCCGGCTCAAACCACAGACCAAATTTCATCCCCATCTCTTCAATCCTGTCTGCGATTCCCTTGATTCCCTGCGGAAGACGCTCTCTGTTTGCCACCCAGTCACCAAGTCCTGCATAATCGTTGCTTCGTGCACCGAACCATCCGTCATCCAGCACAAATAATTCAACACCACATTCCTTTGCCTTTGTAGCAATTTCCACCAGACGATCCTCTGTAAAATCAAAATAAGTAGCTTCCCAGTTATTGTTAAGGATTGGCCTGGGACGGTCTCTCCAGTAACCTCTTGCCAGTCTCTTCTGATATAATTTATGGAAAGTCTGGCTCATTCCATTCAGACCCTTATCAGAAAATACTACTACTGCTTCCGGAGTCTGAAAGCTCTCACCACAGTCCAGCTTCCAGTCAAAATTCTGCGGATTGATTCCCACAGTGATACGGGTTGTATCATGAGTATCCACCTCTGCCTGCATTCTGTGATTTCCGCTGTAGATCAGGCTGAATCCCATCACTTCTCCTGCATTTTCTGTTGCTGACGGACGTCGGAGCACAATAAAAGGATTATGTTCATGGGAAGAATTTCCTCTGATGCTTCCCACAGACTGGATTCCCTGCTCTAATCTGCGTTCTTTCACATGACGTTCTCTGGACCATGCACCTGAAAACTGCATCCACACATAATCCTTGTCCGGCAGATCAAGGCTGAGGCTCATTGCATTTAACAGATGTACTGATGATGTACCCTCGTTTGTAAATCTGGCACTTCTGGTGATGATTCCCCTCTGTGTAAAAATAGTATAAAGCAATTCCAATACAATTCCTGTTACTTCATCTTTCAATTTTACACATAAGGTCTGAGCTTCTTCGTCTTTCTCAGTATATGTAGCCGGAAGCCCCTGAAGTTTTGGTTTTCCAGCTGCAATTGTATAACTTACATAAGTAAAATCAGAAATCCTGCTGCCGTTTTCCTGAAGGATCTCCATTGCCGGATAACGGTAATCAGAACTGCCATACACCGGATATTCCAGTTTCAGATGCTCCAGCGAAAATTTGCGGTTTCCCTCATAAACACAGGCTGTCATTGGTCGCTGCTTCATCTCAAGAAGATATGAAAAATCTTCTCTGTCATGGATTCTTTTCCCAAAATAGAGATTTCCAAGATGTCCATTTGGAAGTACGGTCATAATATAACTGATGTTATTGTTGTATAAATGGAATGTCTTTGAACTTTCGTGAAAAATAATACTCATAACTCTTCCTTTCCGCATCTTTGATTATTCACTGATAATTCCAGAAAATAATGCAATTCAGATTATATTACTATTTCATATCATTTAAGTAAATACTCTGTCAAGCGGATATTTATTATAATGCCAGTGAACACTCATCAATCTTCTTTAATTCCTCTTCACTGAAGGATGCACTGTCCAGCACTTTCAAATTCTCAAGAATCTGCTGTGGACGGGATGCCCCGATAAGCACACTGGTTACGATTCCGTCACGGAGAATCCATTTCAGTGCCATCTGCGCAAGACTTTCCCCTCTTTCTGCTGCAATTGCATTCAGACTGCGGATACTGTTAAGACGCTCCTCGCTGAACTGATCTGCATGGAGAAAACGTCCGTCTGTGTTGACACGGCTGTCCTTCGGAATTCCGTTCAAATAACGGTCAGTAAGCATTCCCTGTGCCAGAGGACTAAAAGAAATAATCCCCTTTCTCTTCTCTGCAGCAGCCTGCTTCAGACCATTTTTCTCAATCGTTCTGTTAAAAATATTATATGAATTCTGATTAATGATAAACGGACAGTGCAGTTCCTCCAGAATATCTGCGGCGCGTTTCATTGTCTCACCATCATAGTTGGAAATTCCAACATACAATGCCTTTCCGCTTCTGACAATCTGTGCCAGAGCCTCCATGGTCTCCTCCAGAGGAGTCTCCGGATCCATTCTGTGATGATAGAAGATATCTACATAATTCAGGCCAAGACGTTTCAGGCTCTGGTCAAGACTGGCGATTAGATACTTACGGCTTCCCCAGTTTCCATAAGGTCCCGGCCACATATCATAGCCCGCCTTTGTGCTGACGATCAGCTCATCTCTGTATGCAGAAAATTCCTCTCTCAGGATTTTTCCAAAATTTTCCTCCGCACTTCCAGGCTGTGGGCCATAGTTGTTTGCAAGGTCAAAATGTGTAATTCCATTATCAAATGCTGTGAAGCACATCTGCTTCATATTCTCATAAACACCGGTGTCTCCGAAATTATGCCATAACCCCAGAGATAACTCCGGCAGCATCAGCCCACTGGCACCACAGCGGTGGTATTTCATAGTTTCATAACGTTTTTCATCTGCCTGATACATAAGATAATTCCTCCCTCTTCGTACAGTATGTCGAATCCGAATATTATTGTTATCATTCTCTATCGAAATAACTGTGCCACTCGCTCGTCTACGCAATTAATATAGTTATTTACGCAACAATGTACTTGATTTACTCTTTCTCTGTAATCATACATCCTGTTCCAATTATTTTCAATAAATGTTATTAGCATTATTTAAAAAAGCCACCTTCTGACTGAAAATGGCTTTTTTAATAAACTATATTAAATTCCTTTAAAGCTAAAAGAGAATTCCATCTTTCCGTCTGCATTCAGCAGATATTCCTGATGGGTATATGCTCCCCAGCTGTCATCGCCGCCGATTCCCATCTGTCCTTTGGCTACGCGTACTACTGTGTAATGAATCTGTGGGAGTTCATATGGATGCATGGCATTTTCCATCTCATGTGGAGTGTATGGGAGTGCAGAGAACATCATTGGTTCTTCAGCCATCTCAAAGTACATTCCTCTGCCCTTGCGGTCTGTGACCTTCGCCCAGCGTACTTCCTCTTTTGCTCCACATTCCTGCGGTACCATGTATCTTGCTATGTTGTCCACAATTTTATTCTGGTAAATGCCCAGTTTTGCACCTTTTTTGCGATCTGCATAGGTCTCAGCTTCGCCCAGTCCATACCACTGAACATTGTCGTAATCTGCATTGAATTTGAAAATCACCCCAAATTCCGGCATATCACCAAGTTCTTTTACAGGATCATAAGTTAAAGTTGTCTTCACTTTTCCATCGCCGAATACTTCGTAGGTGAGCTGACACTCACTGGCTGGTGTGGTTGGCATCAGATAGGTAAATGTTACTTTTACAGAGTGGTCTGTTTCTTCTGCCTGTGGTAAATTGGATGGGCCATATGCACCTTTTCTGTATTCTTTGTGGCTTAAATACATGCTGGCAATTTTCCACTGTGCGTAGCGCATCTGCATAAGATTTCCACAGTCATTATCTGTTGGTGCACGCCAGAAGTTTGGTTTCGGGATTGCCTCGATCATCTCTTTGCCCGCATATTTGTAAGAAACCAGACCACCATTGAGGACGGAGAACATTACTTCAAAGTGCTCGCCGCGGACACCAATGTTGTGTGTACTTCGGATGATCTGTGGCTTCTTTACAAACGCATCTGATACACATACATCTTTTTCCGCTGTAATCGCTGTTTCTGCTGAATCTGATTTTCCATCCGGAACATCCTCTTTCACCTGATATACATACTGTCCAAACGCGATCTCATGGCCTGCAGATGCCCACACTTTTTCCTCTTTCAGATGGAAGGAAACAGTGACTGTATATTCTCCGACTGCTTCAGCCTTTCCAAAAGGCAGTTTATATTCTTTCGTACTCAATGGCTCAACTGCTGTTTCCAGTGCTTCTGTACAAATCACTTTTCCATTCTTTGCAAGTATTACCTTACAGTCAAAAGTATCTGTATTTACAAAGAGATTCTTGTTAATCACTTTTACTGTATCCGCAGTTACTTCTGCAGTAATATTCTGATAATTGAATTTCACTTCCTGCATCTTCGGAGATGGCTCTCTGTCACCGCCATATGCGATTCCGTTACCGCTGAAATTGTAGTCTGTAGGGCGTTCTCCGAAATCGCCACCATATGCCTGAAACTCTTTTCCATAGCGGTCTTTCTTATAAATAGACTGGTCAATGTAATCCCAGATAAATCCGCCCTGATATTTGGGCTCTGTATCTGTCAGGTCAGTATATTTGTGCATGGCACCGCAGGAATTTCCCATGGCATGTGTATACTCACAGCAGATAAACGGTTTACTGTCATCCTTTGCCAGGAACTCTTTGATTGCTTCTACAGACGGATACATCTGGCTTTCCATATCACTGGTATCATTATAACTGCGGTCATGGAAAAGTCCTTCATAATGTACCAGACGGGTAGGATCATTCTTACGGAAAAGCTGAGACATTTCATAGATATCTTTTCCGCCAAAAGATTCATTTCCACAGGACCAGATCAGGATTGCCGGATGATTCTTGTCTCTCTGATACATGGAGTTGGCACGGTCAAGCATCATATCCAGCCATTCCGGTTTGTTGTGAGGAACAACATGAGTATAATCCTTTGTAAATTCCGCCACATCCCAGGAGCCATGGGATTCCAGGTTTGTCTCATCGATCATATAAATACCATATTCATCACAGAGTTGATAGATCAGTGATGTATCCGGATAATGACAGGTACGGATGGCATTGATGTTATTCTGCTTCATAATGCGAAGATCCTTGCGAAGTTCTTCCTCTGAAACATGTCTTCCGCTGACAGAGCTGAACTCATGACGATTTACGCCCTTAAACACGATACGTTTTCCGTTCAGAGTCATAATACCGTTCTTCATTTCGAAACGGCGGAATCCAACCTTCTGAGGAATCACTTCCTGAATATTTCCTGCTTCGTCATAAAGTTCAATTGTAAGATCATAGAGCTGCGGATCTTCTGCACTCCATAATTTTGGATTATTGATTTTCCATACAAAACTGTTCTGTACAGTCTTGCTGCTATTTGTTTTCTGAATATAAAATGCCTCTGCATCGGCTTCTTCATTTCCAGCTTCTGTAAGAGATTTTTTCTCTTCCAGCACACATTCTCCATCTTTCTCAAGTCTGAAAGCAATGCTTCCTTTTCCCCATGTCTTTACCTTAATTTCAAGATCTGCTACATCCAGATTCTCTTCCGGGATTGCACGGATCTGTAGATCATATGCGTGGGTATCCGGAACTGTATAAAGATACACATCTCTGTAAATTCCGGAGAAACGGAAGAAGTCCTGATCTTCGCACCAACTGCTGGAGGTCCATTTAAATACCTGTGCTGCCAGCTTATTCTGCCCATCTTTAAGATAATCTGTCAGTTCAAATTCAGATGGGGTGAAAGAATCCTCACTGTAGCCAACAAAGGCTCCGTTCAGCCACAGTGCAAGTCCGCTCTCTGCTCCCTGGAAAGAAATAAACAACCTCTTTCCCTTCATATGTTCCGGCACTGTAAAATATTTCACATAGCTTGCAACCGGATTAAATCTCTCCGGAATCTGACCCGGATAAATTTCCTCATGTCCTTCCCATGGATACTGGACATTAGCATACTGGGGTGCATCATATCCTTCCATCTGGATATGTGCAGGTACATGAATGTCATCCCAGTCATAACAGCAGTAATCCTCTTTCTCAAATCCCTGAACTGCACTTTTGTAATTACGCGCATAATGAAACTTCCATAAACCGTTCAGACTATAGCGAAAAGAAGTTTCCGTCCCATCCTGCACAGCAGTCTGCATTTCATTCCCATCTCTATAATATACATGATCTGAATGAGCTTCCATTCGGTTATCGCAGAAATACTGTGGATCTTTTACCAGTGAATAATCAAATGCCTTCATACTCTTATGTTCTCCTCATGATTTGTTGTTTTATAACTTTTCTCTCTGCCTGCAATATTACATTTCGCCATGCATTTGTAAAATACTTCCAGCAAAATACTTTATATATGACTTTTTTCATAAAAATATCTTATACGATATTGCCAACAGCCAGTTATCTTTCATAAGCAAAATTATAACATTATACCAATCCGCATAGTTTGCATATTTGACTATATAATATTCATTTTCGACTTTTATAGATTGATCCTTCGCAGCATTTTCTCAGCCTGCACAACACTCTCCCAGAAGAGGAATAATCGGACTTCTCTTTTATCCGAAACTCCCTATACAAAAAAGGCAGGTGATCTTCACCTGCCCCACAATAGCACTGCATTTATTCAGCCTTCCGCTATCTTATTCCCCTTTAGTTTCCTTCTCTGCCATTCTTGAAAACACCATCTCATATCCGTCATTTCCATAATTCAATGAACGATTCACACGACTGATCGTTGCTGTGGAAGCTCCGGTTTTCTCCGAAATATCAAGATAGGTTCTCTTGTCCATCAGCATCTTGGCAACCTCAAAACGCTGTGATAAGGAAAGAAGTTCATTGATCGTGCATACATCTTCAAAGAAAGTATAACACTCTTCTTTATCCTTCAGACATAAAATCGCTTCAAAAAGCTGATCTACAGCCTCTGTTCTGATTTTTTTACTCATTTTCATGCTCCTTTTAGAACTCTGTACTTCACTGGGCGGACATTTGTCTTTAAAATGTCCGTGTTATATTTCTAACAGTGATATTTTACCACGTTAAATTATAGGAAGCAAGCCTTTAACCTAAAAGAAATTACAGATTTTTTAATTTTCTCACAAAAACCTCTTTCGAAGAGTAAGGCAGATAAAATCATTCTCTTTGCGACACGGCTCTACACAAAATAACTGCTTCTCAGTTTATCAGAATTTACGATTCACATACTTCCTTATTGCATCCACAGACTGATTAAGAACCAGCTCTTCCGGAAAATCTAGTTTTTCCAGCAGATCTCTCGCCCGATCAAACTCCCCGATCAGAAGATCAAAATGAGCATCACTGTCCATCACCACCGGAACCTGATATTTCTTACACAGTTCCAACATCACCGTATCATTCTCCACAGCATTCTCACGGGTACATTCTGAATCCATAGAATGATTATTCAGTTCCAGAACCTTCCCGTATTCCTTCGCTCCCTGAACCAGTGCCTCATAATCAATCTCATATCTCCCGTCATCCGGATGTCCGATAATGTTTACATATGGATTCTTCATCACATTCAGATAGGCTTCTGTGTTCTCAAGCTTAGATGCCGGCTTCATACACGGCGTATGCAGACTCGCAATAACCACGTCCATACTGGAAAGCGTATGCTGTCCCAGATCCACTGTTCCCTGCGCATCCAGAATATTTACCTCAGATCCCAACAGCAACTGAATCCCGTACATCTCCCTTGGCACAACCTTAAGATTATTAAAATAAAACTTATGACACGTCCCCGGCATACTCGGCGCATGCTCCGTAATCCCCAGAACCTCCAGTCCCTTCTCGGAAGCTGCCTTCGCCATCTCCCTCAGAGAACAATAAGCATGCCCACTGGCCACAGTATGCGTATGCAGATCCAGCACAGAATTATATCTCATAACAAACCTCTCCTCACTTCGACAAATATTTATCCCTAATTATACGACCATTCCCTAACATCCCGCAAGTATTTTACACCTCAAAATACTGAGACATCATCACTCCCCTGACAGACTCCCTACATCTTTTCCTTCTTTATTTCATATACTATTACATCAGTTCATAACTATCCCACAATCTCCCCAAAACATATTAACATCCATATCTGCGTATTTTTGATAATTTATAAGGAGTATCTTTGCATGAAGCGGACTTTAATATTTTTTGAAATATTATGCATGATTTTTTTCCTACTCTTTTCTTCTGCTGACAAACGCACACAGTTCCTTACTTCACTGGCAGGTCCCGGTATGCTTTCCCTTGTAAAACAGGCATCTGCAAAAGCTACAGCTTTTGAGAATTTTTCAACTGACACCACCGCCGGGCTTCCCGTCGAAGAACCTCCCAGAATCGCACTGACCTTTGATGACGGTCCTAATGTCCGGTATACCCCCATGCTTCTGGATGGATTAAAAAAAAGAAACATCAGAGCATCTTTCTTTCTGATAGGCGAGAACATTGAAGGAAACGAAGATATACTCCTGCAAATGCGAAAAGACGGACATCTTATCGGAAATCACACCTGGGATCATGTACAGCTTGACAAGATCCCGGCGGAGAAGGCCCGACTGGAAATTGAAAAAACAAATAACAGAATCTATGAAGCTTCCGGAATTTACCCTTCTTATGTGCGACCGCCTTTCGGCGCATGGATCAAGGATATGGAACTTTCTGTCACCATGCTTCCCGTATTCTGGGATGTAGACACTCTAGACTGGCAAAGCAAAAACATCGATTCTATCCTGTCTATCGCCCAGAAACAGGTTCATGACGGTTCTATCATCCTGATGCATGACGGCTATCAGACATCTGTGGATGCAGCCCTGAAAATCGCTGATCTTTTTACTGAAAAAGGCTATGTTTTTGTCACTGCAGACCAGCTCCTGCTCACATAAAAGATTTGCTTTTTCCTGCCTGATTCGTTATACTGTTATACAAAGCTTGTACAGATTTCTCTGTAGCAGGATTATTCACAGAGTATGCTGTACATCATTATATACAAAAGGAGTAATTAAACGAATGGACAGACTATTTAACATGGACAACAAATTCTTCACCGTCATGGGACGCGTGGCTGATCTTATTATGCTTAATGTGGTCTTTCTGATCTGTTGTCTGCCAATCGTGACTATTGGTGCGTCACTGACTGCACTCCACTATGTCACACTGAAAATGGCACGTAACGAAGAATCTTATATTATCAGAAGCTTCTTCAAATCCTTTAAGCAGAACTTCAAACAGGCAACTGTCATCAATCTTATCATGCTTGCAGTTGCAGCTATCCTTTACATGGATCTGCGTATTGTAGGCAATATCGACGGAACAATGTCTCAGGTACTGTATATCGTTTTCTTTGCATTTGGTATCCTTTATATGATGGTATTTCTGTATATTTATCCGGTGCTTGCCAAATTCTACAACTCCATCAAAAACACCTTCCGCAATGCATTCCTGATGGCTATCCGTCATCTTCCGTATACAGTCCTGATGGCAGTCATCACTCTGTTACCTGCAGGCGTGTTTTTTATTAAAAGTTTCCGCATACAGTCCATGGCCATCATGCTTCTGTGCATGTTTGGATTTGCACTGGAGGCATTTATCAACGGACATTTTCTGGTAAAGATTTTTGATAATTATATTCCGGCAGATGCAGATACCCAGGATACAGACCTTCAGAACGGAAACTCTGCTGAAACTTCATCAGCAGAAAATGATCACACAGTATGACCAAATGGGGAGAGAAACCATACCACTCTCTGGACTATATGCTGAGAGAGCGGTTTGGAGAAAAGGTTTATAAGGTCACGCTAAATGGCGGCATGTCCTGTCCCAACAGGGACGGTAAGATTGGAACCCGCGGCTGCATCTTCTGCAGCGCAGGAGGAAGCGGAGATTTCGCTGCAGATGCCGCACTTTCCATCACTGACCAGATAGAAAGCCAGATCAGTATCCTTTCACAGAAACGTCCGATTCATAAATATATTGCCTATTTCCAGGCGTACACAAATACCTACGCACCTGTGGAATATCTGGAGAAAATTTTTACAGAAGCAATCTCTCATCCAAAGATAGTTGCTCTTTCCATCGGCACCAGACCAGACTGCCTCAGTCCTGAGATCGTGACACTTTTGTCCCGGTTAAATAAACAGAAACCTGTCTGGATTGAACTTGGACTTCAGACGATCCATGAGTCCACTGCCAAGTATATCCGAAGGGGATATCCGCTCTGCGTTTTTGATGATGCCGTAAAACGCCTGCGAAAAGAAAATATCGAAGTAATCGTGCATACAATCCTCGGATTGCCCGGTGAAAACACAGCAGATATTCTGGAAACTATGGAATACCTCAACCATATGGATATTCAAGGAATCAAACTGCAGTTACTTCATGTGCTTCGCGGCACTGATCTGGCAGCAGATTACGAGAAAGGACTGTTTCAGACTTACGAACGGGATGAATACATCTCTCTCCTTATAAACTGTCTGGAACATCTCAGACCGGATATGGTTATACACCGCATCACAGGCGACGGCCCCAAAGATCTGCTGATCGCACCACTGTGGGCAAGCCGTAAACGTGAGGTATTAAATATGCTGCATCACAGGATGAAAGAAGAACAAAGCTACCAGGGAAGACTGTTTTCACACTAAAAGATTCTCTGCTACTCTATGCAAAGGGAGGGATAAAATGGCAACACCATTCACAGTTTACAAATTAATCGTGTTATACATGCTTCAGAATACCGAAAATACCCTGACAAATTCGCAGATTTCAGAATTTATCCTGGACCGGGAATATACAAACTATTTCCATCTCCAGCAGGCAATCTCAGAACTGGTAGAAGCAGAACTGATCACCATGGACACCCGTTCCAATGTCTCCCATTACCGGATTACCGAAGATGGCATAAAGACTCTCTCCTTTTTCCAGAAAGATCTCTCTCCTGAGATCAAACAGGAAGTCAGGGAATACCTGAAATCCACCGGCTTCAAAGCCCAGGAGCGAATCGTCACTCCTGCCGATTATTACATCACCAAACAGGGAACCTATTCTGTAAGATGCCAGCTCATCGAAAAGGGCAACTCCCTCATCGACCTGAACATCGCAGCTCCTAACCTTGAGGCAGCACAGTCGATCTGTAAAAAATGGTCCACACATTACCAGGAAATATACGGTAAAATAATGGAAGAGCTCTTATAATGCTCTTCCTTTTTATTTCCTAATCTTTACAAAAAAACAGGGATACGTTATACTAAAACAAATATACGTTCTATAGCACTCCTCGTAAATAATGTATATTGATTAAGAGACTTGCTATAATTTGTCAGAAATACTTTATGTCACTATAAACACGAAATGAAATGTGACTGTTTTATCATCATATTCTATGGAGAAAAAACTATGGATTTATTTGAATACGCCAAATCAAAAACCCTGGACCAGGAATCCCCTCTGGCATCCAGACTACGCCCCACAACTCTGGACGAAGTTGTAGGACAGCAACACATCATCGGAAAAAACACCTTATTATACAGGGCTATCAAAGCTGACAAACTGACCTCCGTCATCTTCTACGGCCCTCCCGGAACCGGCAAGACCACCCTGGCAAAAGTAATCGCCAACACTACCAGTGCAGAATTCACCCAGATCAACGCCACTGTAGCAGGCAAAAAAGATATGGAAGCAGTTGTAAAAGAAGCCCAGCAAAACCTGGGTATGTACGGCAAAAAAACAATCCTCTTCATAGACGAGATCCACCGCTTCAACAAAGGCCAGCAGGACTATCTCCTCCCATTCGTAGAAGACGGAACCATCATCCTCATCGGTGCCACAACAGAGAATCCATACTTCGAGGTAAACGCAGCCTTAATCTCCCGTTCCATCATCTTCGAACTGAAATCCCTGGAGATCTCCGAAGTCAAAGAACTCATCCTTCGCGCAGTCAACGACAAAACAAAAGGAATGGGAAACTATAAAGCCCGGATAGATGAAGACGCCCTCGACTTCCTTGCAGACATGGCAGGCGGCGACGCCAGAAATGCCCTCAATGCCATCGAACTGGGCATCCTCACTACCCCCCGTAGCGAAGACGGTCTCATCCACATCACCCTGGATGTGGCATCTCAGTGCATCCAGAAACGCGTCGTCCGCTACGACAAAAACGGAGACAACCACTACGACATCATCTCCGCCTTCATCAAAAGCATGCGTGGCTCAGACCCTGACGCAGCAGTCTACTACCTTGCAAAAATGCTCTACGCCGGAGAAGACGTCAAATTCATAGCCCGAAGAATCATGATCCTCGCCTCCGAAGACATCGGAAACGCCGATCCACAGGCCCTCTGCGTAGCAGTCGCCGCAGCCCAGGCAGTAGAACGCGTAGGAATGCCCGAGTCCCAGATCATCCTCTCTCAGGCAGTCACCTACATGGCCTGCGCCCCCAAAAGTAACTCCGCAGTCAACGCCATCTTCGCTGCCATGGACTCCGTCAAACGCACAAAAACCACAGTCCCGCCACACCTCCAGGACGCCCACTACGGCGGCCACGAAAAACTTGGCCACGGCATCGGCTACAAATACGCCCACGACTACCCAAACCACTACGTACACCAACAATACCTCCCCACCGAAATCCAGGGAGAACACTTCTACGAACTCTCAGAAATGGGCTACGAAAAAAACCTAAAAGAATACCAAACAAAAATCAAATCCCAGTCTTAATAAAAAAATCCGGCAGAAACACTTTTCTGCCTGGATTTTTTATTTCTATCAGCCAATACACAGCGCAGAAAAAAGCAGCCCCTTCCAAGAGAGACTGCCCTTTTCATCATTTAATTCCCATAACCTCCATCTGCGCCAGAATCGCATCCACACACTTCTCAAATCCCAGTTTTCCTGAATTCAGGCACAGATCATAATTTGTCGCATCACTCCAGTCCCCGCCTGCAAATTTACGATAATAATCCTGTTTTCTCTTATCATCTTTGCGAAGGAACTTCTCAATTTCCTCATCACCACCGCTGATCTTCTCTCTGGACTTCTCAACACGGAATTCCCATGGTGCATGAATAAATACTCTCAGTGTATTCGGTCTGTCTCTGAACACATAATTCACGCATCGTCCCACGATCACGCATGGCTCCTTCTCAGCCAGATCATTCACAACCTTTGCCTGATAATTAAAAATATTCTCATCAGAAATAAATCCCTTCTGATCCGGTGCGATCAGTGCCCCTTTATAAAGACCGGTCTTATTGAACAGTGACGCTTTTACTTTTGTCCCTTCTTCAACCTGACCAAATAACTTCACATCAATACCGCTCTCATCCGAAGCCATCTGAATGATCTCTTTACCATAAAAAGGAACTCCCAGTCTCTTAGCCAGCATCTGGCCAACTGTACGTCCACCGCTTCCATACTGTCTCGCAATGGTAATTACAAAATTCTCCATAAAACCCCTCCTGTTTATTCTCCAAGATAAGCCTTCTGAACAGACTCATCATGAAGAAGATCACTTGCCTTACCTTCCAGTGTAATCCTTCCGGTCTCAAGGACATAAGCTCTGTCAGCAATAGAAAGAGCCTTCTTCGCATTCTGCTCAACCAGAAGAACCGTTGTTCCACTCTCACTTACCTCTTTAATGATATCAAAAATCTCATTTACAAAAATCGGTGAAAGGCCCATGGACGGCTCGTCCATCAGAATGATCTTCGGCTGGCTCA
>OIWP01001992.1_pt1 | contig 22567 bp, 14 predicted proteins | sample 1587661 | NCBI WGS metagenome assembly OIWP01 (sample SAMEA3888899, study PRJEB22519) | human gut metagenome | biome: human gut; feature: human-associated habitat; material: faeces | place: Denmark | collected 2010 | reverse complement strand
GTAGGGGGCGGCGTCCTCGACGCCCCGCGGAGGGGTCAAGACCCCTCCCTACAAGGCCACAATAAAAGGGGCGACAAACAAAAAGGGAGAGGCTCTCCCTCTCCCATGAAACGTGAGTATACTTTTACTCCGCCACCAGCACCGTCACGCTCGTCGGGGCCAGCTCCAACGCATCCCGGAAGCAGGGGCCGAAGGGTGTCACACCGGCGTGGACGCCGTCGCTTACTTTGCGCCAGGTACCGGCGGGCAGGCTGGCCCACTGGCGGGTGCGCTCGGGGTTGTAGTAGACAGCCAGCTGACCCGCCGTGGCCGTGCCGTCGTTCTCCGGCACAAAGCCGATGAGCCAGCCCGGCAGCGCCAGAATAAACGGCTCCGGCTCCCCTGCCGCGCCGCTCAGCCGCGGATAGGCGCGGCGGATGGCCAGCATGCCGCGGTAAAACGCCGTCAGCGCGGCAAACTCCGGGCGGTGGGCGCGGGTCCAGTCCAGCCGGTTCGTGGCCAGCGGCCCCTTGTAGCTGTTGTGGTCGCCGTGCTTGGTGCGGCCCCACTCCTCGCCCGCCTGCATAAAGGGCAGACCCTGGCAGGTCAGGTAGATGCCCGCCGTCATGCGGTTCTGTGCCAGCAAATCGGCGTCGGGGCAGTCGTAATCGCCGCGGCGGCCCACGGCGGCCAGCTTGTCCCAGAGCGTGTAGTTGTCGTGGGCGGAGACGTACTGCACGACCTGCCCGGCGCGCTTGGGCCAGAAGCCGTGTGCGCCGCTGCGCCACGCGCTGATCGAGTGCAGCACATCGTAGCCATGCTGCGGTGCGCCGTTGACATAGCCCGCGTTGGCCGCGTCAAAGACGTTGCCCTTGATGCAGTCCCGCGTGTCATCGCAGAAAAATCCGATGCGCTCATGCAGCGCGTCGAGGGCGCGCTTGTCGGCGGGGCGTGCGCCGCCTTCAAGGTTCGTGCCGCCGCCCATCCAGGGCTCGCCGTACAGTAAAATGCTCTCGCCGCCGGGCAGACTGTCCAGCGCGGCGCGGATGGCGTTCATCGTGTCCACGTCTTCCAGCGCCATCAGGTCAAAGCGGAAACCGTCGATGTGGTAGGCTGTGGCCCAGTACAGCACCGACTCGACCACGTATTTGCGCACCATCGGGCGCTCGCTGGCCAGGTCACAGCCGCAGCCGGAGCCGTTGGTCATCATGTCGTTGGGCCAGCGGCGGTTCCAGTAGCCGGGCACGGTGCGCTCCAGATTGCTCTCGCCGTGGTAGGTGTGGTTGTAGACGACGTCCATCACGACGCCCAGCCCCGCGCGGTGCAGCGCGGCGACCATGGCGCGGCACTCCTTGACGCGCACCTCGCCGTGGAACGGGTCGGTGGCAAAGCTGCCCTCGGGCACGTTGTAGTTCTGCGGGTCGTAGCCCCAGTTGTAGCCGCCGTCGGGGCGGGACTCGTCCACCGTGGCGTAGTCGTAGATGGGCTGTAATTGCACATGGCTGATGCCCAGATTTTTCAGATAATTCAGGCAGGTCGGGTGTTCGCCGTCGTTGTCCAGTGTGGTGTCATCGGGCGTGAAGCCCATGAACTTGCCGCGCCACTCCGGTTTTACACCGCTGTGCCCGTCAGCGGAAAAGTCCGCCACATGCACCTCCCACACGCTGCGGGCGTGGGCCGGGATGTCGGGGCGCCGGTCCTGCTCCCAGCCGTCGGGGGCGGCCTGTGTCAGGTCCACCACCATGCCGCGGGTGCCGTTGGCCCCGGCACTGCGGGCGTAGGGGTCCACGACCTCATGCACGCGGCCATCCGGGAAGTAGATGCGGTAGATGTAGTACGTTCCGTGCAGGTTGCCGGGCAGCACAATGGCCCAGACGCCGCCATCGCCGCGGCGCATTTCGTGTACGCCCAGCTCTTTCGCGCCCGGCTCGGCGTCGGTGCCGGTGGCATACAGGCAGACCACGACCCCGCAGGCAGTGGGAGCCCACAGCTTGAAGGTGGTTTCCTCCGCCGTTGGATTTGCGCCGAGGTCGCTGCCGTGGTAATAGGGCAGCTCACAGGCCTGATGCCAGTTCATGGGTGATCGCTCCTTACAAATAGTCTGCATTTATTGTAGCAGGTAGAGCGACAGTTTGCAAGGGAAACGTTTCAACGCCCAGCGGAAACCTCTGCATCCGGTATCCCATGTAAAGAAGCCATACACAAGCAAAAATCCCCTGCCCGTGCGGACAGGGGATGCGGTTGCTTATAGAGGTGGATTACTCGCCCAGATGCCAGATGTCCTTGTTGTACTCGGCAATCGTGCGGTCACTGCTGAACAGGCCGGCCTTGGCAATGTTGATGACGCACTTCTTGCGCCAGCCCAGCGGGTCGCAGGCGTAGTCGCTCAGGGCCTGACCCTTGCGCACCACATAGGCGTTGAAGTCGGGCAGCGTCTGGAACCAGTCCTTCCAGACCAGCTCGTCGTGCAGGCGGCGCAGGTTTTCCTCATGCCCGGCGGCCAGCATCTCCGGCCCGACGAGGAAATCGACGGCGCGGCGGATGTTGGGGTCACCCTCCACCCACTGGCTGGCCTGATAGTCGCCCATCTCATAGCGGTGGATGACCTGGTCGGACGTCTGGCCGAAGATATAGATGTTCTCATCGCCGACCTGCTGACAGATCTCGACGTTCGCACCGTCCATCGTGCCAAGCGTCAGCGCACCGTTGAGCATGAACTTCATGTTGCCGGTGCCGGACGCCTCCTTGGAGGCCAGCGAGATCTGCTCCGACAGGTCGCAGGCGGGGATGAGCTTCTCAGCGGCGGTGACGTTGTAGTTTTCCACAAAGACGACCTGCAGATACTTCGACACGACCGGATCCGCCGCAATGACCTTAGACAGGGTCAGCAGGGCGTGGATGATGTCCTTGGCAATCGTGTACGCCGGGGCGGCCTTGGCACCGAAGATGCTGACCAGCGGTGTGGCGGGCAGATGCCCGGCCTTGATCTCATGATACTGGTGGATCAGGTAGAGCAGGTTCAGCTGCTGGCGCTTGTACTCATGCAGGCGCTTGGACTGGATGTCGAACATTGCATCCGGGTCAACGGTGACACCCTGCGTGCGGTGCAGCCAGTCGGCCAGTGCGCGCTTGTTCTGCGCCTTGACGGCGGAGAACTGCTGCAAAATATCGACATTTTCCGTGTAGGGCAGCAGTTTTTCAAGCTCGGTGGCGTCCTTGCGGAAGCCGGAACCGATGAGCTTTTCGATCTCGGCGGTCAGTGCCGGGTCGCACTCCAGCAGCCAGCGGCGGAAGGTGATGCCGTTGGTCTTGTTGTTGAATTTTTCGGGGTAGAGCTGGTAAAAGCCGTGCAGCTCGCTGTTTTTCAGGATTTCGGTGTGCAGATGGGCAACGCCGTTCGTCGAGTGGGTGAAGTGGATGTCCATGTGGGCCATGTGAACGCGGTCATCACCGTCGATGATGGCTAGACTCTCGTCGGTGGTGCGGGTGCGGGCCAGCGTGTCGAGCTTTTCAATGATGGGCATGAGCTGCGGCACGACGGCGTCCAGATAGGCGCGGGGCCACTTTTCGAGCGCCTCGGCCAGAATGGTGTGGTTCGTGTAGGCACAGGTCTTTGTGACGATCTCGACGGCCTCGTCAAAGTCGATGCCCTTCTCCCCCAGCAGGCGGATCAGTTCGGGGATAACCATGCTGGGGTGGGTGTCGTTGATCTGGATGGCGGCGTAGTCGGCCAGATCGTGGTAATCACAGCCGCGGGCGGCGCACTCGGCCAGAATCAGCTGGGCCCCGGCAGAAACCATCAGGTACTGCTGGTAGACGCGCAGACGGCGTCCGGCCTCGTCGGAGTCATCGGGATACAGGAAAAGCGTCAGGTTTTTGTCGATGTCGGTCTTGTCGAACGTGATGCCGTCGTGGACGATGCTCTCATCAATGGTGTCGAGATCGAACAGATTCAGCGTGTTCGTGCGGCCCTCGTAGCCCGTGACGGCCAGCTTGTACAGACGGGCGCTGTAGGTCTTGCCGGCCAGCTCGACGGGATAGACCGTATCCGTTTTTTCCGCCCAGGAGTGGGCGGTCAGCCACGGGTCGGGCAGTTCGTTCTGGACACCGTCCTTGAAGGACTGGTGGAACAGGCCGAAGTGATACCGCAGGCCGACACCGTCGCCGGGCAGGTTCAGCGTGGCGAGGGAGTCAAGGAAACAGGCGGCCAGACGGCCCAGCCCGCCGTTGCCAAGGCTTGGCTCCGGCTCGACCTCCTCAATATCGGACAGGTTTTTCCCGGCAGCGGCCAGCGCGGCGCGGGTGTCGTCGTACAGCCCTAAATTGATAAGGTTGTTGGACAGCAGCTTACCGATCAGAAACTCGGCGCTGATATAGTAGAGCTTGCGGCCCGTGACGGGACGGACGCGGGCGGCGCTCTGTTCGCGGACGATGTCCAGCAGGGCCAGATAGATTTCCTGATCCGTGCAGGCGGTCAGGGGCTTGTTGGTTCTGGCTTCCATCGCAGCAGTCATATTCATAAGAGGTTCCCTCCATTCGTGTATGGGCTTCTTGGGTACAACTTGGTTATACCACACAAAACGTGCATCTGACTTGCAAAATACCCGCAACTTATGGTACAATACTATCATGCGAGGCGAAAATATGGCGAAACAAGAGCGTTTACGCGAAGCAAAGCAACACGGGGCCGCGTGGTTCCCGTTCAATATCTACCCGTGCACGATCCCGAAGGACTTCCCGCAGGTGGCGCTGCACTGGCAGGACAGCATGGAACTGGTCTTTGTCAAAAAAGGGCGCGGCATCGTGCAGGCCGGGCTGACGACCTACACGGCACAGGCGGGCGACATTTACGTGTTTGCCCCCGGTGTACTGCACGCCCTGCGCCAGCTGCCCGGTGAGGCAATGGAATATGAGAACATCATCTTTGAGCTGGAGCTGCTGGGCGGTGCCGGTGACATCTGTGCCGAGAAGTACCTGCTGCCGCTGCAGAGCGGACGTCTGGCTCTGCCCATGCGCCTTGGCCCGGAAGACTGGGGCTACAACTGGGCAGTGCGGTGCCTGCACGCGGCGGAGGAATTCAACAAGATCAAAGACGTGGGATATGAACTCTGTATAAAGGGCGAGCTGCTGCTGTTTCTGGCGGCGCTGGTGGGCCGCACTGGAGACCTGCCCCCTGCCGATACCCCCGATACCCGGCGGCTGAAAACCGTGGTGCAGCTTGTGAATGAGGGCTACGCGGGGACGCTGCATGTGACCGACGCAGCGGCGGCCTGCGGATGCAGCCCCAGCCATTTTATGCGCTGGTTCAAGAAAATGACCGGTCAGGGCTTTACCGAATACCTGAACGAGCAACGCCTGAACGCCGCCGCCGATGCCCTGCGCAGCGGCAGCGATACCGTGCTGGCGATTGCGGAGCAATGCGGGTTTGAGAATTTGTCCTACTTCAACCGTCTGTTCAAAAAGCGGTACGGGATGACGCCGCGGGAATACAGGGGGAGAAAATAAAAAAGGCTTCCCCCGCGGGGGAAGCCTGAAATTATGCCTTTTTGCTGTAATCCCGTGCGCCGTAAATCGCCGTGCCGACGCGTACGATGGTCGCGCCCTCGGCGATGGCGGCGGCGTAGTCGTGGCTCATGCCCATGGACAGAATGTCCATCTGTGCCCGGTCATAGTGCCGGGCGTCGGCTCTGGCCAAAAGCTCCCGCATCTGTGCAAAAAAGCGGCGGGTCTCGGTGTCGTCGGCGTCGGCGGGCGGGATCGCCATCAGGCCGCGCAGACGGATGTGCTCCCTGGCGGCGGCAGCCTCCAAAAGCGGGAACAGGCTGTCGGCGTCCACGCCACTCTTGCTGGCCTCCTCGCCGATGTTGATCTCGACAAGAATGTCCTGCACCAGCCCCAGACGGGCCGCGGCGGCATCGATCTTATCCAAAAGGCGCGTGCTGTCCACGCTCTGGATCAGCGCGGCGCGGCCTACGACCTTGTTGACCTTGTTCGTCTGTAAATGCCCGATGAAGTGCCCGGGCTTGCCGTTGTAGGCGTTCGCGTCGGTCTTTTCGACCAGCTCCTGCACATGGTTTTCACCGAACAGGTCAATAGGCAGGTCGGCGCTGCAGCGCACCTCCTCCACCGTGCGGGTCTTGCAGGCGGCGCAAAGGCGCACCTCTGCCGGGTCGCGGCCTGCGGCCTTGGCGGCAGCGGCCATCGTCTCACGGATCTTCGCGACGGCCTCGGCCATCTGCTGCTTCTGGGCTTCGGGAATCATCGCACTTCCTCCTGACTGTAAACGGCGCGGGAACCGCCGATGAACGGCGGACGGGTGCGGGCACAGAGCAGAATTGCCTGCCCGATGTGGTCCATCGACAAGCGCACCGGCACAGCCACGCGGCGCAGGTGCATACCGATCAGCGTGCCGCCGATGTCCATGCCCGCGGCGGCCCTGACCTCCTCCACAAGGACGGGGTCGTTAAAGCGCTGCCAGCAGTTCGTGGCCCAGCTGCCGCCCGCGTGGGGCTGCGGAATGGCCGAGACGATCTGATAGCCGTTGGCCTTCGCGGCCTCGCGCTCAATGACGATAGAACGGTTCAGATGCTCACAACACTGGGCGGCCAGATAGACGCCCTGCTCCTGCAATGGCGGCAGCACGCCCGCCAGCACGGCAGCGGCAGCCTCCATGCTGGAATCCTTGCCGATGCGCCCGCCCATGATCTCGCTGCTGGAGCAGCCGACCACAAAAATATCCCCTGTTTCAAGGTGCGCAGCTTCGAGCAGTTCTTCCGTGGCCTGCCGTGCCTGCGCGGTAAGTTGCGTGTAATCCATGGATAAAGCCCCCTTTGGTTCTATTATAGCAGGGGTGTCAATAAAAGAAAAGCCTTCCCCCGCGGGGGAAGGTGGCCCGCAGGGCCGGATGAGGGCGACCCTGCGGATGCTGCTCATAAATGGGTGGCTCAGACTGTCGAGAAACTCTTGTAGGGGCGAGCATTGCTCGCCCGTGCCCGTTTGCCTTGCAAGAAACTATCCCGAAAAATGCGTTGCTGCGGTAAGTTGGCGGGCTACCAATGGTCGCCCCTACACACACAATAAGGCGGGAATGCAATTCTTTTGACGGTCTGAAGCGACAGTGTGCAGCGGATTTGGCACACTGTCGACTTTTTTGTTTTGGTCTTACGCCGTCACATCCTCAAACTGACTGTTGTACAAATCGGCATAGAACCCGCCGGCTTCGATCAGCTCGTCGTGGGTGCCCTGCTCGACAATGTCGCCCTCGCGCATGACCAGGATCAGATCTGCATCGCGGATGGTGGACAGGCGGTGCGCGATGACGAAGCTCGTGCGGCCCTGCATCAGGCGGTCCATAGCCGTCTGGATGCGCTGCTCGGTGCGGGTATCAACGCTCGATGTCGCCTCATCGAGGATCAGGATGCGGTTGTCCGCCAAAATCGTGCGGGCAATCGTCAAAAGCTGCTTCTGGCCTTGGCTGACGTTGGAGGCGTCCTCGTTCAGCTCCATCTGGTAGCCGCCGGGCAGCGTGCGGATAAAGTGGTCGGCGTTTGCAGCCTTTGCGGCGGCAACGACCTCCTCGTCCGTGGCATCCAGACGGCCATAGCGGATGTTCTCCATGATCGTGCCCTTGAACAGCCAGGTATCCTGCAGCACCATGCCGAAGCCCTCGCGCAGGTCGCTGCGGTCAAAGTCCCTGACGTTGTGGCCGTTCAGCAAAATTTTGCCGGAATCCACATCGTAGAACCGCATGAGCAGCTTGACCATTGTAGTCTTGCCCGCGCCGGTGGGGCCGACGATGGCGACCTTCTGGCCGGGCTTGACATTGCAGCTGAAATTGTGGATGACGGTCTTTTCCGGCGTGTAGCCGAACTTTACATGGTCAAACGTGACCTGACCGTCGATGCAGGCGGGGTCGGCGCGGCGGACGGGGTCGGCCAGCTGGTCCTCCTCGGGCTCGTTCAAAAATTCAAAGACGCGCTCGGCGGCGGCGGTCATGCTTTGCAGCATGTTGGACACCTGCGCCAGCTGCTGGATGGGCTGGGTGAAGTTCTTGACGTACTGGATGAACGCCTGAATGTCGCCGATGGTGATGGCGCCTGCTGCGGCAAAAATGCTGCCGACGATGGCGACGGCCACATAGCCCAGGTTGCCCACAAAGTTCATGATGGGCTGCATCAGACCGGACAAAAACTGCGATTTCCACGCGGATTCGTACAGCGTATCGTTCGCGGCGTTGAAGTCGTCCAGCACGGCGGCCTCGCGGTTGAACGCCTTGATGACGTTGTGGCCGGAGTAGACCTCCTCGACCTGACCGTTGACAACGCCCAGTGTCGCCTGCTGCGCCTTGAAATACTTCTGGCTGAACTTGACGACCACCAGCACCAGCGCCAGCGAGACCGGCAGGATCAGCAGGGCAATCAGCGTCATTTTAGGGCTGATGGACAGCATCATGATGAGCACGCCGACCATCGTCGCAACGCTGGTGATCAGCTGGGTCACGCTCTGGTTCAGGCTCTGGCCCAGCGTATCCACGTCGTTTGTAATGCGGGACAGCACCTCGCCGACGGTGCGCTTTTCAAAGTAGGCCAGCGGCAGGCGGTTGATCTTTTTGCTGATCTGGTCGCGGAAGTCGTAGCAGACCTTCTGCGACAGGCCGGACATGAGCCAGCCCTGAATGAAGCTGAACGCCGCGGACAGCAGGTACATGCCCAGCAGGAACAGCAGCACCTTGCCGATGTAGGCAAAGTCGATGCCGCCCACGCCGCGCAGCTTGGCGATCCAGCCGGTGGCCAGCGCTGTGGTGGCCTTGGCCAGGATCTTCGGCCCTGCAATGTTGAAAATGGTTGACAGAACAGCAAAAACAATGACGACGACCAGCGACAGCTTATACTTGCTCAAGGCGGCCAGCAGCTGGCGCAGCGTGCCCTTGAAGTCCTTGGCGCGCTCCGTCGTCATGCGTCCGGGTCTTGGCATATCACTCACCCTCCTTCTGCAAATTCAGTTCCTTCTGGCTCAGCTGGCTGCGCGCAATTTCCTGATACGCGGGGCAGCTTTCCATCAGCTGGGCATGGGTGCCCTTGCCGACGATGCGGCCCTCATCCAGCACCAAAATCTGGTTCGCGTGCAGCACGGTGGAGATGCGCTGCGCCACAATAATGACCGTGGCGTTGTCAGTTTTAGCCTTCAGCGCACGGCGCAGCGCCACGTCGGTCTTGTAGTCCAGCGCCGAGAAGCTGTCGTCAAACAGATAGATCTGCGGGTGCTTGGCAATGGCACGGGCAATCGAAAGGCGCTGCTTCTGCCCGCCGGAGACGTTGCTGCCGCCCTGGGCAATCGGGCTGTCGAAGCCCTCGGGCTTAGCGGAGATGAACTCCGTGGCCTGGGCAATCTCGGCGGCCTGCTCTGCGTCGGCGTCGGTGATGTGGTCGCCGCCGAACTTCAGGTTGGATGTGATCGTGCCGCTGAACAGCACGCCCTTCTGCGGCACATAGCCCAGCTCGTCGTGCAGCTGTGCCTGGGTCATGTCGCGCACGTCAACGCCGTCAATCGTCACGCTGCCCTCGGTCACATCGTAGAAGCGCGGGATCAGGTTGAGCAGCGTAGATTTGCCGCAGCCCGTGGAGCCGATGATGGCCGTTGTCTCGCCGGGTCTGGCCGTGAAGCTGATGTGCTCGAGCGCGTCCTCGTCGGAGCCGGGATAGCGGAAGCTGACGTCATGGAACGCCACAACGCCGTGGGTGCCGTCCGCGGGCAGTGCCTTGGGCGCAGCGGGGTCATGGATGGTCGAGGGGGTCTTGATGACCTCGTCAATGCGGTCCGCAGCAACACCGGCGCGGGGCAGCATGACGGCGACCATCGAGAGCATGAGGAACGACATGACGATCTGCATCGTGTAGGTGATGAACGCGATCATCTCACCCACCTGCATGCTGCCCAGATCCATCGCCTTGCCGCCGAACCAGACGATGAGCAGGCTCGTGCCGTTCATGATGAGCGTCATAAACGGCATCATGGCGACCATCGTGCGGTTGGTGAACAGCTGGGTCTTCATCAGGTCGGTGTTGGCCCTGTCAAAGCGCTTTTCCTCAAATGCCTCGCGGCTGAACGCGCGGATGGGCATAATGCCGGTCAGGATTTCGCGGCTGACAAGGTTCAGCCGATCCACCAAAACTTGCATTTGCTTGAATTTCGGCATGGCTACGTTCATCAAAACGGCGATGAGCGCCAGCAGTGCGGCCACGGCCACAAAGATGATCCATTCCAGCCCCGTGTTGCCGCTGGCAACGTGCATAATGCCGCCAATGCCCAAAATGGGCGCGTAGGCTACCATGCGCAGCAGGATCACGCAGACGAACTGCACCTGCTGGATGTCGTTCGTGGTGCGGGTAATCAGCGAAGCAGTGGAAAATTTTTCGATTTCGGCGTTGGAGTAGCCGACGACGGTCCTGAACACGTCGCGGCGCAGGTCACGGCCAATGGCGGCGGAGACGCGGGACGCGATAAAGCCTACGGCGATGGCCACGGCAACCATGAGCAGCGTTAAAGCCAGCATCTGACCGCCTGTGCGCAGCAGATAGGACATTTGCACGTCATGGGCAATGCCTTGAGCGTCATATTCCAGCGCGACGAGCAGCATGGCTTGGCTGGACAGGCTGTCGGCGACGGTCTCGTCCAGCTGGGCGAGACCGTCCGTCAGCTGGCTCTGCAGCATTTCCCGTGCGCCGGGGGCCTGGGACGCGGCGGCCAGCTGCGTGGCGACGGCGTCGAGGTCATAGGCCGTGGGGGCCACGGTGTCGGTGGTACCGGCGGCAGTGGCGGCATTCTTTGCCGCGGCCATGTACAGCACAACGTCCGGCGTTGTGAACGCATTTTCCAGCGCGGCGGTGTCCGCGTCCGTATTCAGTGTGCGCATACCGTCCGCGTCGGGGGCGGAGTAGGCTTCGTCCGCCAGTGCGGCGTCGTCCTCGGACATGAGCAGCTCGAGCGCCTGCAGCGTTGTGCTGCGGACGGTGTCGGGCACGGGGCTTTCAATGCCGCCCTGCTGGATGCCGGTGTCCACAATTTTGCTTGTGTAGTCGGGCAGGCTTAAATCGCAGTATGCCTGCACGATGAGCAGCGCAACGACGGCCAGGCAGGCCGCCCAGTGCCGCCCCAGCTGCTTAAAAATTTTCGTCATGCGGGGGTTCTCCTTTCAAATCGGTTTTCATAGCGGCGTTCTCGGCCTCGATGGCGGCGAGCAGAGCGTCCTTTACAGCGTTGGCCTGCGCCAGCTGCTCCGGGGTCAGCCGCGCCATGATGCGGGCAAAGTAGTCGTTCATGGCCTGCTCATTAGCTTTGCGGGCGCGCTCCCCTGCCGGGGTGATGCGCACCAGCGTCTTGCGGCGGTCCTTGGGGTCTGTCTCGCGGACGATGTGGCCGTCCTGCTCCATCTGACGCAGCCCGCGGGAAATCGCCGGCATCGGCTGGTGCATCTGCCGCGCAATGTCCGAGACATAGATCGCGCCGCCGCAGCCGTGCTGCTCAATGAGATTGTACAGACTTTGCAGCATGCCATAGCGGCATTTGGGCTGCCCGGCCAGTGCCATGCGCATCCCGCGCCTGGACAGTGTGTGCAGCCGCGCTACAAAGCGGAACACCCCGCTCAGATAAGGGGTTTCAGTGCCCATTGGTGAACACCTCCTGTTAATAGTTGACTAGTGTTAATTGTTGAAGCATGATAATAATACACCCTCCTGCACCGCGGTGCAAGAGGGTGTAAGGAAGTTTTAAGATTTGTTCATAAAGTGGGGAGGCTTTAGGCTTATTCCTTCACACACGCAAGATTGCTCAGCGTCACACCCTTGCACAGCCCCAGCGGCAGGGCGACGGACGGCTTTGTGATGGTAATATCCTTAAAGACAATGTCCTCGACCTCATAGCCCGGCTTGTCAAAGCCCGCAATCTCGATCGGGGCGGCATCGTGTCGGCTGCGGTCATGGTCCAGTACCTCGGCGGTCAGGGTCAGCCGCTCAAAGAAGCAGTGCTCGAGCTTCGGCGGGGCGCCGGCGGGCACACCGTCGTCATTGTACGGTACGCTGTGCAGCATGACGCGGGGCGTGATGCAGTCCCGCACGGTCACGCCGCGCACATAGCCGCCGCGCTTGGGCGTGGCCTTGATCTCAATGCCGGACAGCGAGTTTGCCAGATCGCAGTCCCAGATCTGCACGTCCTCCACGCCGCCGCTCATCTCGCTGCCGATGCAGATGCCGTGGCCGCAGTCGCTGCGGCAGTCAAACACCCGGATATGCGCGCAGGGACGGTTGATTTCGTTGCCCTCGGGGTTTTTGCCGCTCTTGATGGCGACAGCGTCGTCCCCCGTGGAGAACTCCGACGCAAACAGCGTGCAGTTCGTTGAGGAATCCGGGTCCCAGCCGTCGCCGTTCCAGACGCCCTCGGACACAAAGGTGCAGTGATCGGTCTGGATGTCGTCGCAGTAGATCATGTGGATGTTCCAGGACGGGCCGTTTTTCAGCGTGATACCGCTGATCCAGACGTTCTCACAGTTGCTTAAATTGATAAGCCGCGGGCGGACGCGGCCCGGGATCGTGTCGCGGTTCTCGCAGCTTTCGACGAGCTCCCGGTTGTCGTCCAGAAAGCTCTTGATGCGGGCACGCTCGTCCTCAATGATCTTGCGGGCCAGCTCCTGCCCGCCGCCGCAGATCGTGCCCCTGCCGCGGATGATGATATTGCGGCAGTTCGGGCCGGTCTTGTGGTTCATGTCGCCTGCGTTCAAAAGGCTTGAGTAGCAGCGCATCTCGGTGCCCTCAAATCGGCTGGGAATGCGGGGCGAATAGTCGTGAATGTTCGTTGTGCCCTGCAGGACCGCGCCCTTGGCCAGATAAATTTCCAGATCGCTGTGCAGCCGCAGTGCGCCGGTCAGGAAATCGCCCGCCGGCACGTACAGAATATCGTCCGCGCCGCAGTCGTTGATGGCCCGCTGTAAATTGTCGGTGTTCAGGATATGGCCGTCGCCCTTGCAGAAGTAGGGCGCGGCGGTAATGTCGATACGGCGTTTTTCCCTGCCGAATTGCAGCGTGGCCGAGCCGATGCAGTAGCTGCCGCTGACCACGTCCACCCGGAAGGCACTGCCGTAGCTCAGCCCCTCTATCGTAAAATGGGTGCGGTCTGTGCGGCCAATGGCCTCACCGTTCAGGGAGACCGTGTATTCCGCCCCGCTGGGCGCGGCGGCGGGTTTATCCCAGTACAGCACCGCGTAATCTTCGGTGCAGCGTATATTCAAATTGCCTTGTTTCATGGTGACGTCCTTTGGTTATGGGGAGTTTGCTCTTTCTTACATATTGTACCACAGTGTGCGCGTTTATCCAAGACTTGGGGGTGACAAAATACGCGGGCTGAAACGCCGCAGGTTTTTACACTTTGCAAGGTTGACATTTATGATCACATCTGCATAGTGGGGATATAGAGAAGTAGGGGCCGGGCATGCCCGGCCCGCGGCTTTGCCCATAGAACTCGTTTACGGGCGAGAGAGGAACGATACATGTTAAACCGGTTTTCACGCACACAATTACTGCTCGGCAAGGAGGGCATGGACCGGCTGTTTTGCTTTTGTGCGGGATGTATGGTACAATAGGGAAACACTGTAGGGGCCGGGCATGCCCGGCCCGCGGCCTGCCTATAAGCGGGCGTCCCCTGTGAAGCTGCGCGGCGATTTATACTGCACGAAAGGAGCTGCCATGGACAAGGCTATATTTGAAACGGCCCATCTGGCGGCCCTGAACGACCAGCAGCGCGCGGCGGTGGAGGCGGTCAACGGCCCGGTGCTGCTGCTGGCGGTGCCGGGCAGCGGCAAAACCACCGTGCTCATCACCCGGCTGGGCTATATGACCGAGGTCTGCGGCATTGCGCCGGAAGCCATCCTGACAATGACCTACACCGTCGCCGCCACGCAGGAGATGCGCGCCCGGTTCGCGGCGCGGTTCGGCGGCGAATTGGCCGCACGGCTGGAGTTCCGCACCATCAACGGTGTGGCGGCGCGCATCATCGCGCTGTACAGCCGCATGTATGGCCGTACCCCGCCGGAGCTCATCCGCAATGAGAGCGAGACCACGCCGATGCTCATGCGGCTATGGCAGGACACAAACCACGAGTACCCCGCTGAGAGCACGGTCAAGGATCTGCGCACGGCCATCACCTACATTAAAAATATGTGCCTGACCGACGCGGAATTGGACGAGCTGGAAACCGATATTGAGAATCTGCCCGACCTGTACCGCGGCTACCAGAAGGCGCTGAAGGCCGCGCACAAAATGGACTACGATGACCAGCTCTGCTTTGCACTGCAAATCCTGCGCGGTGCGCCCGCGGTTGCGGCGGCGTTCCGCAAACGGTACAAGTATTTCTGCGTCGATGAGTCGCAGGATACGTCCAAGGTACAGCATGAAATTATCCGCGTGCTGGCGCAGGAAAGCGGCAATATCTTTATGGTCGGCGACGAGGACCAGAGCATTTACGGCTTCCGCGCCGCCTATCCCCAGGCGCTGATGGACTTTGAAAAGACCTATCCCGGCGCACAGATTTTGCTGATGGAGCAGAACTATCGCTCCACAGAGCCGATTTTGGAGGCTGCCAACCGCTTTGTGGCGCGCAACCGCTTCCGCCGCCCCAAGACCATCGCACCGACGCAGGGCCCCGGCGCACCGCTGCAGATCGTCACCGTGCCGCGCCGCGCCGACCAGCTGCCATTCTTGTTTGAGACGGCGCAGCACTGCGATACCGGGACGGCGGTGCTGTTCCGCAACCACGAGAGCGCACTGCCCATCATCGACCTGTGCGAGCGGCGGGGCATCCCCTACGCCTGCAAGGCAGTGGACCAGACCTTTTTTACCAACAAGATCGTCCGCGATGTGACCGATATTTTTACGCTGGCCGCACACCCCGCGGATGGGGAAACTTTTCTGCGCTGCTACTACAAATTCGGCGTGCCCGTCACCCGCGCACAGGCGCTGTTTGCCTGCAATCAGGCGCGGCAGTACGGGCAGGGCTGCTGGACGGCCCTGCTGAATGAGGACAGCATCCGCCCGCGCACCCGCGCCGCCATGGCTGACGTGGCGGACGGTCTGGCGCGTCTGCCCAAAATGGCCGCGGACGATGCGGTGCGGTTCCTGGCCGACCAGCTGGGCTACGGCAAATATCTGGACAAAAGCGGCATGGACCGCACGAAGCTGGCCGTGCTGGAAATGCTCGGCGCACAGGAGCCGACGCCGCGGCACCTGCTGCGACGGCTGGAAAAGCTGCGCAGCATCATACAAAACCATGAGAATCCGCCCGGGTGCAGGTTTTTGCTTTCGACGATCCACTCGGCCAAGGGGCTGGAATATGACCGGGTCATTTTGTTGGATGTGCTGGACGGCATTCTGCCCGCCAAGCCGGAGCTGTGCTGCCGCACGCCCGGTGAGACACAGCAGTATGAGGAGGACCGGCGGCTGTTTTACGTGGCCATGACCCGCGCGCGGCAGCAGTTGGTGCTGTTTGACTGCACGGCGGAGCGCTCGGCCTTTGTGGATGAGGTGCTGTCCGGTCTGCCCGGCCGCCGCAAACGCCACGACGCCGAGCCCGCGGGCCGCCGCACACCCCCGCCCGCGGCCCGCGCCCCGCTGCCGCCTGTGGATGTGGACAGCATCACCGCCGTCGGTGCCCATGTGCGGCATGCCGTCTTTGGCCCCGGCACTGTGGAAAGCGTTGCGGGCCGCCGCGTGACCGTGCGCTTTACGGCAGGTCCGCGCACACTGGACGCCCAGGTCGTCGCGGAGCGGCATCTGATGTGGGCGGAGTGAAATGAGAGGAGCCTTCCCCCGAGGGGGAAGGTGCCCGAGGCCCCGACCGAGGGCGGATGAGGGGAAAGTCACCGGATATTACCCGTTAATAGGCTATAAGGCGGACTCTGCCCTCATCAGTCCGCTTTGCGGACAGCTTCCCCCGTGCGGGAAGCCAAAGAGGTATTTTGATGAAAAAAATTCTGCTTCTCGCCACAGGCGGGACGATTGCAAGCCGCCCTACGGCGGCGGGCGGGCTGGCCCCGGCCATCACGTCAGAGGAGCTGCTGGCCTGCGTGCCTGAGCTGGCTGACCTGTGTGAGGTCAGCGCTGTGCAGGTGTTCAACCTGGATTCGACGAACGTCGGCCCCGCGCAGTGGCAGAGCATCGTGCGCTGCATCAAAGAAAATTATGATGCCTGCGACGGCTTTGTCATCGCCCACGGCACAGACACGATGGCCTACACCGCCGCGGCGCTCAGCTACATGGTGCAGAACAGCGCGAAGCCCGTCGTGCTGACCGGCAGCCAGAAGTCCATCTACAACCGCGATACCGACGCGCGCAACAACCTCTACCGTGCGTTCGTCTACGCGGTCAGCGACGGCGCATGGGGCGTGCAGCTGGTGTTTGACAACAAGGTCATTCTGGGCACACGCGCGCGCAAGACGCGGACGCGCAGCTTCAATGCGTTTTCCAGCATCGACTACCCCGAGACCGCGGTGTTCCGCGATACGCGGCTGGTGACGTTTCTGCGCCGCCCCACGGACCAGCCGCCCGTGCGGTTCTATGAAAGGCTTGAGCCCGCCGTTTTTGTGCTGCGGCTTGTGCCGGGCATGCGGGCGGACATCATCCCGCTGCTGGCCCCGCACTACCGCGCACTGGTGCTGGAGAGCTTCGGCGTCGGCGGCCTGCCGGGCGGGGAGCACGGCGAGATGTTCGCCGCCCTGCGCCGCTGGTGTGAGAGCGGGCGGCTGGCGGTGTTTACCACGCAGGTCCCGCATGAGGGCTGCGACCTGGCCGTCTACGAGGTGGGCCGCGCCGTCGGTGAGCTGCCCGGCGTCCTGGAGGCCCGTGACATGACCCCCGAGGCTGTCGCCGTCAAGCTGATGTGGGCGCTGGGCCAGACCGAGGACCGGGAGAAGGCGGCACGGCTGTTTGAGACGCCGATTGAATACGACATAATGTAAAGATGAGAAGCCTTCTCCCCTGTGAGCAGACTTTAGAAAGCAAAGGCTGCCCCGGGCATGCCCGGCCCCTACAGGCAAGTCCTGATTGCAACGTGGCTGCGATCTATTTTCAAACTTATTACATATTTTGTGAACAAACATTACATAACATGTAAACATTAGCACTCTACTATTGACAGTGCTAATTTTCGGTGCTATTATAGAGGCGTTCCAAGGGAAAGAGGAACGGAAGAACCGAATCCCCAAAGGGAACGCAACAATGTTTATCAAAAGTCAACCGCTCACAAACAAAACGGGCGGCCGATGAAAATTGGAGGAATGACTTATGATGATGGTTCCGTATATGTTCAATGAGGCTTTGATGGATGATCTGTTCAGCAACGATTGGGAGCACGATTTTGACCGCGCCATGAAGGCCGCCGCGCCCCGCGGTATGTTTGGCAAACGCGCCGCTAATGTGATGAAAACCGATGTCCGCGAGAACAAGGACAGCTACGATGTGTTCGTTGATCTGCCCGGCTTCAAGAAGGAGGATGTCAAGCTGGATTTGGACAACGGCTATCTGACCATCAGCGCCCAGCGCAATGAGGAGCTGGATGACAAGGACAACGAGGGCCGCTATATCCGCCAGGAGCGTGCTACCGGCAGCTGCGCACGCAGCTTCTACGTCGGCAAGGAGTTGGAGCCCAAGGATATCAGCGCTAAGTTTGAGAACGGCATCCTGACCCTGCATCTGCCCAAGGCCGAGGCCAAGAAGCTCGAGCCGAAGCAGACGCTGATTGAGATCGAGTGATTGCAAAAAAATGTGCAGCCATGCTGCACCGTAGGGGCGCATTCTATATGCGCCCGCTTGGCAGCATCCCGTTGTGAAAAAAGATGAACGCAGGGTAAACGTCCACGGGCGGATATAGAAACCGCCCCTACAGAGTCCCTGCCCTAAAAATCATCAGGCCGCAGCCCAAAATTCCGGGCTGCGGCCTTTTGTTTTGCCGCAAGGTGTGCTATACTTCCATATAGATGTAAGAAAAGTACAGGGAGGTCCTGCCCGTGCAATATTCCGATGAGCATCTGCGCTATCTGCGCCTGCTGTCTCAGAAATACCAGACCGTGGCCGCCGCGGCCAGCGAGATCATCCGCATTGAGGCCCTGCTCCGTCTGCCCAAGGGCACCGAGCACTTCATGAGTGACCTGCACGGCGAGCACGAAGCGTTCGTACATATATTAAACAGCGCATCGGGCGTCATCCGTGAAAAAATCGACACGGTGCTTGGCAACGGTGTCCCCGCCGAGGAGCGTGCCGAGCTGGCGACGCTCGTCTATTATCCCAATCAGAAGCTGCCCGAGCTGAAAGCCCGCCAGAGGGACCTGCACGCCTGGTATCGCATGACGCTGCTGCGGCTCATCGACCTGTGCCGGTTCGTGTCCAGCAAGCATACCCGCGACCATGTGCGCCGCTGTCTGCCGCAGAACTGCGGCTACATCCTCGACGAGCTGCTTCACGCCCACTTTGAGGACCACGACAAGGACCAGTATTACGGCGAGATCATTGAGAGCATCATCCGCTATGACCGCGCCGACGCCTATATTATCCGCTTCTGCGAGGTCATCAAGCGGCTGGCCGTGGACCGTCTGCACATTGTGGGCGACCTGTTTGACCGCGGCCCGCGCCCGGACCGCATTCTGGACAGTCTGATGGCGCATCATCAGGTGGACATCCAGTGGGGCAACCACGACGTGGTCTGGATGGGCGCGGCAGCGGGCAGCCCGCTCTGCATTATGACCGTGCTGAAAACAACGCTGGCCTACAACAATCTGGACACGCTGGAGGGCGGCTACGGCATCAGCCTGCGCCGCTTGGAGCGCTTTGCCCAGCATACTTACGCGGATTCCGATGTTTCGCGCTGGCTGCCCCACGCCGACCAGCGCACAGCGGCAGGCGACCTGACCGCCGCCGCGCGGATGCACAAGGCCGTGACCGTTATGATGCTCAAGCTGGAGGCGCAGGTCATTGCCCGCAACCCGGATTTTGATTTGCAGGGCCGCGACTTTTTGAACCACATTGACTTTGCCGCGGGCACGGTGGACTATTTCGGTACGACCTATCCCCTGCTGGACTGCGACTTTCCCACCGTTGACCCGGCCAACCCCGCCGCGCTGACTGCCGACGAGGAAAAGATCGCCGCCGAGCTGGTGCGCAGCTTTGCCGAGAGCGAGCGCCTGCAGCGCCATGTGCAATTTTTGTACGCCCACGGCGCGTTTTATAAAATGTGCAACGGCAATCTGCTCTACCATGGCGCAGTGCCGATGACCGAGGACGGCGCGTTTGCGGCCATTCGGTTTGAGGGCACCGCCCGCAGCGGCAAGCAGCTGTTCGACTACTGTGACCGCCGCGCCCGCCAGGGCTACAGCGCGCCCGCGGGCAGCCCGGCACGGCTGGCCGGACAGGACTTTTTGTGGTACCTGTGGTGCGGGGCAAAATCGCCGCTGTTTGGCCGCAGCGCCATGACGACGTTTGAGCGGCTCTATATTGCCGACCCGGCGGCCCAGGTGGAGATCAAGGACCCCTACTACAGGCACATTGCCGACCCGCGCACCGCCGAGCATATTTTGCGCGAATTTGGACTGTCCGGCGAGGGCAGCCACATCGTGAACGGCCATGTCCCGGTCCGCGCCACCGAGGGGGAAAGCCCCATCAAGGGCGGCGGACGGCTCATCATTATTGACGGCGGCTTCTGCCGTGCCTACCACCGGCGCACCGGCATAGCCGGCTACACACTGGTCTATAACTCCCGCGGGTTGATCTTGCGCACCCACCAGCCGTTTGAGAGCGTGGACAAGGCCATCCACGAGGACGAGGACATTGCCAGCAAGAGCGAGTATATCTATACTGCGCCCCAGCGCATTCTGGTGCGCGACACCGACGAGGGCGGGCGCAAGCAGGCGCTGATCCGTGACCTGACAGCCCTGGTCGAAGCCTACCAGAGCGGTGTGATCGCACAGGGCGTGGCGCAGGAAATGTGACGGTTGAAATTTGAAAAAATGAGTTTATAATGTAAAGGATGCCATACTTGCCTCCCTCTGCGAGGGAGGTGGCCCCGCAGGGCCGGAGGGAGAGAACCTTGCGGCTATCCGGAATATTTCGGACAATGGCAAGGTTCTCTCCCCCACCGCCTGCGGGCGGAGCCCCCTCGCAGAGAGGGCCAAGAAAGATAAGGAGATGTTTACCATGGCTTGCACCACCATTCTGGTCGGCAAAAATGCGTCCTACGACGGGTCCACGATGATCGCCCGCAACGACGATTCCGGCTCCGGCCATTTCACTGCCAAAAAGTTTACCGTTTTTCAGCCGCAGGACTACCCCGCGGTCTATAAATCCGTCATTTCGGGCGTCGAGATCCCCCTGCCCGGCAGCGGCCTGCGCATCACCGCGGTACCCAACGCTGTTGAGGGCAAGGGCCTGTGGGCGGCCAGCGGCGTCAACGCGGCCAACGTCGGCATGACGGCTACCGAGACCATCACCTCCAACCCGCGCGTGCTGGGCGCTGACCCGCTCGTCAAGGACGGCATCGGCGAGGAGGACATTGTCTATCTGGTCCTGCCCTATGTCCGCTCCGCACGCGAGGGCGTCCGGCGCCTTGGCAGTCTGCTGGAGCAGTACGGCACCTACGAGATGAACGGCATCGCGTTCCAGGATGTGGACGAGGTCTGGTGGCTCGAGACCATCGGCGGCCACCACTGGATGGCCCGCCGCGTGCCCGATGACGTATATGTGGTCATGCCGAACCAGCTCGGCCTTGACACGCTCGACCTGGACGACGCGCTGGGCGAGCAGAAGGAGTTCATGTGCTCCGCCGACCTGCGCGGCTTTATCGACAAGTACCATCTTGACCTGTCCCTGGACGGTGCGCTGAATCCGCGCGACGCCTTCGGCAGCCACGACGATGCCGACCATGTCTACAACACGCCCCGCGGCTGGTACATGCTGCGTTATTTCAACCCCAATACGTTCGCCTGGGACGGCCCGGACGCCGACTTCACGCCGCGCTCCGACGACCTGCCCTGGTGCATGGTGCCCGAGAAAAAAATCACGCCCGAGGACGTAAAGTACGTGCTGTCGAGCCATTATCAGGGCACGCCGTATGACCCCTATGCAGCCACGGCTTCCGAGAGGGGCATCTACCGTCCCATCGGCGTGAACCGCAACGACTTTATGGCACTGCTGCAAATGCGCCCCGACGTACCGGAGGACTTCCGCGCTGTGGAGTGGCTGGCCTTTGCGTCCAACGCCTTCAACACGATGGTGCCCTTCTACGCCAACGTGGACACGACGCCGGAGTACCTGTCCAACACGACGGGCGATGTCTCCACCGACAACTTCTACTGGGCCAGCCGTCTGCTGGCCGCCATGGCCGATGCGTCCTACGCAAAATCGGTGTTCCACATCGAGCGCTACACGCTGAGCGTCGGCAGCAAAGCCAACGGCATCATCAACGCCTATGACGATGCCCAGCGCGGCGAGGCCGACCCCGCCGCCCGTGCCGCCCTGCGCACCAAGGCCAACGAGGAATTGGCCGCCATGGTCAGGGCCGAGACGACGGACACCCTGAATAAGGTCCTGTTTGAGCTGAGCAGCGGCATGAAGAATGCGTATTCGCGCTCGGATGCGTAAATTGCGTAGATAATATTGAGAAGGGACGTGCCGGAGGGTGCGTCCTTTTTTGCTGGTACACCTGCAACGCAGGGGCGGATATAGAATCCGCCCCTACGGGGATACAATATGTAAAATTCAAACTATTTTACAATAATGTCACAATCTTTGAAAGAATTTGAACTTGCTTTTATGCCGAAATCTTTGTATAATAAATGTCAGGATGGGGCACTAGGAGGCTGACTTAGTCCCCTTGTCCCCCATTCAGCCAAAAGTATAGAGAAAGAGGTATATGTAAACATGGCAAATCTGGATTTGACTAAGTATGGCATTACCGGCACGACCGAGATCGTGCATAACCCCTCTTATGAGATGCTGTTCGAGGAGGAGACCAAACCCGAGCTGACCGGCTATGAGAAGGGCCAGGTCACCGAGCTGGGCGCTGTCAATGTCATGACCGGCGTTTACACCGGCCGTTCCCCCAAGGACAAGTACATCGTCGTGGACGAGAACTCCAAGGACACCGTTTGGTGGACCAGCGACGAGTACAAGAACGACAACCACCCCATGACCGAGCAGACTTGGTCTGCCGTGAAGGACATCGCCAAGAAGGAGCTGTGCAACAAGCGCCTGTTCGTTGTCGATGCCTTCTGCGGCGCCAACAAGGACACCCGCATGGCTATCCGCTTCATCGTGGAGGTGGCCTGGCAGGCACACTTTGTCACCAACATGTTTATCAAGCCCACCGCTGAGGAGCTGGCCAATTTTGAGCCTGACTTCGTTGTTTACAACGCCTCCAAGGCTAAGGTTGAGAACTACAAGGAGCTGGGCCTGAACAGCGAGACCTGCGTTGCCTTCAACATCACCAGCAAGGAGCAGGTCATCATCAACACCTGGTACGGCGGCGAGATGAAGAAGGGCATGTTCTCCATGATGAACTA
>OIWP01001970.1_pt1 | contig 22781 bp, 19 predicted proteins | sample 1587661 | NCBI WGS metagenome assembly OIWP01 (sample SAMEA3888899, study PRJEB22519) | human gut metagenome | biome: human gut; feature: human-associated habitat; material: faeces | place: Denmark | collected 2010 | reverse complement strand
TTCTTCGTGGGTTCCACGACCGACGATTTCCCCATGATCCAAGACGATAATTTGATCCGCGTCCATAATCGTACCAACCCGTTGGGCTACGATCAAGACGGTCGCATCTCCTGTAACTTCTTTGAGACGCTTCCGCAAAGTGGCATCCGTCTTGTAGTCCAAGGCAGAGAAGGAATCATCAAAAATAAAGACATCTGGATCTTTGACAACGGCACGAGCGATGGACAAGCGTTGTTTTTGACCACCTGAAAGGTTGCTACCACCTTCTGCCAAATGCGTATCAAAGCGTTCCTCACGGCTGTCGATAAATTCCTTGGCTTGGGAAATATCTGCTGCTTGTTCTAGCTCTTGTACAGATGCGTCTTCTTTCCCATAACGAAGGTTTTCAGCAATGGTTCCAGTAAAGAGTAAGGCCTTTTGCGGAATAAAACCAATCTTTTGGCGAAGGGCTTTCAGATTGTAATCTCGTACATCCACACCATCCACCAAAATCTTTCCAAGTGTTACATCATAGAATCGAGGAATCAACTGCACAAGTGAAGATTTCCCAGAACCTTTCGATCCGATAAAGGCGATCGTTTCGCCAGGTTTGGCCTGAAAGGAAATGTTGTGAAGAACCGGACTCTCCGTCTCACCTGGATAAGCAAAGGTGACATTGTCAAATTCCAAATAGCCACGAGATGCTGTTTCTGTTACACCATTCTCATTTGGATCAATCGAAATGGGCATGTCCATGATTTCCTTCAAACGTTTGCTTGAAACAGCTGTTCGTGGGTACATAGTGAAGAGATTGGCTAGGAATAAGAAGGATAGCAAAGCATGGAAACTGTATTCGATAAAGGCGACAAGATTCCCAATTTCTAAGCTTCCATCCCCTAGAGGATCCAAGGCAAACCACACAATGGCTACAATCATAGCGATGATGATTTGCACAAAAAGTGGCTCAGTCAAACCAGTTAATTTAAAGAGCTTGTTTGAATTATCCGCATAGACAGCATTTTCAGAAGCAAACTTCTTCTCTTGAAAATCTTCTCTAGCGAAAGCTCGGATGACACGAAGTCCAGTCAGATTTTCACGAGCATACTGGTTAATCTTGTCGAGAGTTGCCTGTTGCTTCTCAGAAAGCGGACGTGTTTTTACCGCTACATACCAGACTACTACGGCTAGGAAAGGCAAGGAAATTGCCACAATCCAAGCCAAAGATGGACTTGTCGTCAAAATTAAGAAGACACTGGAAACCATCATCAGAGGAGTAATGACACCCATCTTAAGAATCTGTTCTGCAAATTGCATGAGAACAAAAGCATCAGATGTAATACGAGTTACCAAAGAGGATACGCCAATCTGCTCGTACTCATGGTGGGAATACTCCTGAAGCTTAGCGTAAATGTCATTACGCATGACCTGCACCATTGTGGTCGTCAATTTACTAACCGCATAGGACAAGAGCACACGACCAACAATCCCAGTCAAGACCACACCGAACATGACCCAAGCATAGGTATAAAGCTTGTCAGCATCTCCACGGTTAATCCCCTCATCAATCATTTTGGCAAGAACCGTCGGCAGACCTAAGTTAGCAATAACAAATAAAATAGCCGCCGTAAAATTCATTGCTAGCCACTTAGGATAACGCCTAAGATAAGACCAAATATAAGCCATAAATTTCTCCTTTTCTTTTTAGCATTTACCATGCCTTTAAGATTTTTATAGTTATTGACAACTACTAAAGCCGTAAAAGACACAGAAAAAGGGCGTGACAAGCACGCACATTACCTACATTCTAACAAATGAAAATATTAAAAGCAATAGAAAAAACCAGAGCTTTTGCCCTGGTTTCTTTATTAAGCGACTTGAGTCGTTACCTTATTATTTAAGAGTAACTGAAGCTCCAGCTTCTTCAAGTTTAGCTTTGATTTCTTCAGCTTCAGCTGCAGCAACACCTTCTTTAAGAACTGATGGTGCACCGTCAACGATAGCTTTAGCTTCTTTAAGACCTTCGCCTGTGATTTCACGAACAACTTTGATAACAGCAACTTTCTTGTCGCCTGCAGATGTCAATTCAACGTCGAATGAATCTTTAGCAGCACCAGCGTCAGCAGCACCAGCTGCAGCAGCAGCTACAGGAGCAGCAGCAGTTACGCCAAACTCTTCTTCGATAGCTTTTACAAGGTCGTTCAATTCAAGGATTGAAGCTTCTTTAATTTCAGCAATAATGTTTTCAATGTTCAATGCCATTGTGATTTCCTCCAAATGTGTTTTTTAATATAATTTTTTAAACGTAGCTTAGGCTACGAGTTGTGAAGATGGGCTTACGCAGCACCGTCTTCTTTGCTTTCTGCAACCGCTTTGACAGCGTATGCAACGTTGCGCACTGGCGCTTGAAGTACAGAAAGGAGCATAGAAAGCATACCTTCTTTGTTTGGAAGTGATGCAAGAGCGTTGATTTCTTCGACTGAAGTGAACGCGCCGTCAACAACACCACCTTTGATTTCAAGAGCTTCTGCGTCTTTAGCAAATTCGCTAATAACTTTCGCTGGTGCGATAACATCTTCGTTTGAGAATGCTACTGCAGATGGACCAACGAAGAGTCCTTTAAGGTCTTCAAGACCTGCTTCTTCAGCTGCACGAGTCAAGATTGAGTTTTTGATAACTTTAAATTCAACGCCTGATTCACGAAGATTACGACGAAGAACTGTATCTTGGTCAACTGTAAGTCCACGAGAGTCAACAACAACGATAGATGCTGCAGCTTTCATTTTCTCAGCGACAATCGCAACCTGTTCAGCTTTCTTAGCAATAATAGCTTCACTCATTAGTAGTTTTACCTCCGTTTTTATTTTTGGGCTAGGCACAAAAAAATCGTACCTAAACCTAGACACGAAAGTACAATACGTTACAAAAAAAATAGTTACGTTTTGTGCCTCGGTTGGATGTTTATGAGTTTAACTCCCCAACTGTCTTAGGTCAGTTTTTTCAAACCTCATATATAATACCATGACCTAAATCAGACGTCAAGAAAAAAATGCAAATTTTTTTATTTTTTTCTCTATCTTTTTTGAAAAGCATAAAACCTCTCAAAATCTAAAGATTTCAAGAGGTCATGTCTAATCATATCTGAGTGCTTCGATAGGATCGAGTTTTGAAGCTTTATTAGCCGGTAGGAGACCAAAGATAATTCCCACAGCTGCTGAGAAGGCGATGCTTCCCATGGCTACGCCAAGAGAGACTGTCGCTTTAAGCTCCATGGCATTCCCGATTGGTCCAACGACTAGGGCCGCAAAGCCCAGCCCAATCAAACCTCCCAGAATGGTCAAAACCATGGACTCAATCAGAAACTGTGTCAAGATTTTACGACGTGTAGCGCCTAAAGCCTTACGAAGACCAATCTCTCGTGTCCGCTCAGTTACCGAAACCAACATGATGTTCATAACACCGATTCCACCAACTAAGAGTGAAATCCCAGCAATAGCTCCGACAACGGTGGTAATGGTTCCAAAGATTGTGTTCACCTGATCTAAGGTCGAGCTCATATCTGCTGCCTTGTACTCCCCGTTATCATCTTGGGACAACTGGGTCAAGCGTTTGGCAGCATCCTTAGCGACACTACTACTATTTTTCACATCGGTCACATGGAAAAAAATCTGTCCAATAGCATCGGTATTATTTTCAGCTGCTAACTGGGTATTGGCCACAAGAGCTGTTCCAATTTCACCATAGGCACCGATTGCTGTGTCTTTATTCTTATAAACACCAATCACACGATAATCATTGTTCCCAATAGTAACCACTTGGTTAAGGGCATCCTCATTCGTCTCAAAGAGTTTTTTAGCCACCATCTGATCAATGACAATGACTCGTGAAAAGTTTTTATAATCATTGTCTTGCAAGGAACGTCCTGTCAACATCTCTAACTTTTTAGCTTTAAAGTAGCCCTGGCTGGCACCTGTGATATTAACATTCTTCACAGTCTTTTTCTGGAGGGAGATAGAGGAAGTTAGGCTGTTAGTCACAAAATAACTATCAATACCAGGTGTCTGCTTAGCCACTTGCTCCAACCAAACTTCTTTAACCGGTTTGGTCGGTTGTGACAAGTCCGCATAGGCAGGATCTAGCTCCTCACCCTTGGCTTCATAGTAGACTTGGACCGTATCCTTGTCACCTGTCACACTATCGGTAACACTCTGACGCATCCCATTTCCTAGACCCATAATGAGTACGACAGCAGCAACACCAATGATAATCCCCAACATAGTCAGGAAGGACCGCATCTTGTGTGAACGAATAGAACTAAGAGCAAATTTCCAATTTTCCATTCTTACCTCCTAGTCAATCCGAACGCTGTCCGTTGTGTCTTGGGTGATTTCCCCATCACGGATAACAATCTTACGTCGGGCATAATCCGCAATCTCAGGTTCATGGGTAACCATGACAATGGTCTTTCCTTCACGGTTTAGCTGGGTTAAGAGATCCATAATCTGGGTTCCTGTCTTGGTATCAAGCGCACCCGTAGGTTCATCCGCCAAAATGATTGCCGGATCGTTAGACAATGCACGCGCAATAGCCACCCTCTGCTTCTGTCCACCAGACAGCTCTGACGGCAAATGATGGCTACGTTCTGACAAGCCGACTTTTTCCAAGAATTGTTGTGCCCTTTGCTTACGTTCACGTGGCGATTTCCCCGCATAAATCAAGGGAAGCTCTACGTTCTTTTGGGCACTTAACTTTGGCAAGAGAAAAAACTGCTGAAAGATAAAGCCAATCTGGTCATTTCTTACCTTGGCCAAACGATTTTCAGAGAGATCAGCCACATCCTCCCCCTCGAGTTGATAGGAACCTGTAGTTGGTTGATCAAGAAGTCCAATAATATTCATGAGGGTTGATTTACCTGAACCAGAAGGGCCCATGATTGCCACGAAGTCACCTTCATCAACTGATAAGTCAATCCCCTTAAGGACCTGCAAGGACTCCTGACCATTTTTGAAAGACTTGGTGATGCCTTTTAAGACCATAAGTTCTGGCTTAGTCACTAGACTTCACCTCTTCTCCACTAGTCTCTTTTGATTTTTTGCTATCGGCATCTGTCACATCCTTCAGGGTCTCGCCATCCTTGAAGGATTTTTCGGCCTTGGTGATAACCTTTTGGCCTTCTTTTAGTCCTGAGGCAATTTCTTGCTGCTTAGCATCTGCATTACCAAGTTTGACCTTGACTTGCTTGATTTTTTGACTCTCGTCATCGTAAACCCAGACGTAGTTGTCAGAGCCTTTCTTGGTCACAGCAGTTACTGGAACTAACAGGGCATCATCATCTTTGGTCACTTCAAGAGATACATTGAAACCTTGCTTGAGCTTACCGATTGGACTAGTCAGTTGAACCTTATATTCATACTGGGAGCCTGTCTGTCCTGAATTGCTAGATGTCCCCGCTGACTGACTGGCATTTTGCTTAGGATAATTGGAAACGTAGCTAACTTTCCCTGTCCAAGTTTGATCTGGGTATACTTTGGAAGTAATCTTAACCTTTTGACCTACTGAAATATTTGGAATGTCATATTCTGTTAAGGTCCCTTGAATCTCAAATTGGCCTTCACTGGTCACATGAACTAGAGTCTGGCTCTCTTTTGAAGCAGGGTCCACAGAGTCCGCAACTTCTACGACTGTCCCATTAGCATCTGAAACAATGACTGTTTGGTTTAGGACGTCTTGTGCCTTTTCTAGCTCTGATGCTGCGTTAGCAACAGCATCATTATAATCTTGCAAGGTTTGGTAATTACTTGCCTCGGTTTGCTGACGCTGTTGAGGGCTAACGGTAGTCGTCGAATCATCCTCATCCGAATCACTACTTGTTTGTGCCGAAGCTGCAGGAGCTGTTCCATACTGTTGGAAATAATTACGGTCACGAACTGCCTTATTATAGGCACGGCTAGCCGTATCATAAGCCGCTTGGGCTGAGGTGCTATCATATTGGACCAATTGCTGACCAACGCTAACTTCCTCACCAACAGAAACTGTCACTGTGGCATTGCGTCCAATGGTATTATCAAAATAAACGTACTGTTCCGACTGAGCCTTCACCATGCCAGTCAGAAGGGTGGACGAGGCCAACTGCCCCTTGGTTACCTTACTTGCTGTAGGGGACTCGGAAGCCTTATCATCTTTGCCACCACCTGCAAAAAGGTTAAATCCTAGGACCAAAAGGACAAGGAAGCCAATTCCTCCAATGATCCAAACTCTTTTTTTATTTTTAAATAACTTTGGACTGATTTTCTTTCGCATAAGTCTCTCTTTTCTTTTGTATCATATAAATAAAACAATTGTAATACTTTTAACTTTCAGTGTCAATGGCCTTCGCTTAAATCCATAAGACCATAGTGCAGCTTTTGATTGGGACGAACCTGGCGTTCGAACCCTAGTTCCTCAAAAACGGTATCTCGAAAATGTGCCTTGATGATAATTTTTTCTCGTACAACACGCTTAGCCTCATTTAGCCATTCTTCAGTCAGACGACTGCCATTAGCTAGAGGTTTGATAGCTTGTAGATTTTCCGATTCCTTGATAGTCTCTGAAAACATAGGATCGGCATAAATGATATCAAAAGAGTGATCAGCCTGGGATTTCAAAAAGGATAAACTGTCTCTCTTAATGGCTTTAATAGACCGCATCGCTTTTTCAAGCTGCTTGTCATCTGTCTGATAAGTGGCCAGACCACGAGAAACCACCTGAAAAATTACTTCTTGACTCTCAAGGGCAGTCACCTTATTTCCCGCTGCCGCCATAACTAAACTATCGGAAGCCAGACCCATGGTCGTGTCGAGAATAGACTTGGAAGACGGACCCAAAAGATTGACTAGAGCATCGTGTGGTGCCTTAATCCTAAGAACTGCTGTATCTGGATGAAAGGATAGCTCACTGCCATCCGCATTGACAAAAGACAATCTGTCTTTATATAGAAGATAAAAAGCTCCAAATCGCTCTAAACATTTTGCCAAAGATAACTTGCGACGAGGCTGATAGTCAGCTCCTAGTTCGTTAGCTAATTCTTGGGCACGCGCAATCAAGGCCTCATTTTCACGTAAAGATGTGGTAATAATCATGTTACTAGTATAGCAGAATCTTAGGAAATAAAACCATAGTCTTAGCTTTCATTTGCATTTGTTAGCTTACATTTGTGTAAGAAAAAAAGCCCCAGCAAGGCTGAGACTCAGAACATAATTAAACTATTTTTAAATATGAAATAGATTTTGCGAACCTAGTAAGCTTATACCGAGACTTTTCGCAGTGATAAAAACGTCTGAAAAGATTAGTTTCAGGCGTTCGGAAGTTTTGAGACTTTCGGCTCAAAACTTAGTCATGGAACTTCGCAGAAGGTCGCTGACGTCCGTCATCACTTAAGAAAAGTCTCAAAAGAAAACTTTGTCTTCAATAAAAAAGCCCCAGCAAAGCTGAGACTCTATTTCATGATTAAATAGATTCTGTTGTAAAGCTACGGCTTTCAAGCACACGCACCATAGCATCTGCTGTATCAAGCGCTGTGAAGAGTGGAATTCCTGCTTCAATAGCTGAGCTACGGATAGCTGCTCCGTCTTCGTCATAAGTACGTTTGTTACCAACCGTATTGATGATAGCTTGCGCTTTACCTGTACGAACGAGGGCTGGAATGTCGTTATCGTCATTTTCCCCCAATTTGTTAACAAGCGTTGCGTGAACCCCATGTTCATTCAAGAACTTAGCTGTTCCCTCAGTTGCGTAGATACCATAACCGATAGCATCGAAGCGACGTGCCAAATCAAGGGCTTCTTCTTTAGTATCATCATGAATAGTAAAGATAACATTACCAAAGGTTGGCAAGTGAAGATAAGATGCTTCAAAAGCTTTGTAGAGCGCTTTTTCAAGAGTCGCATCTGTCCCCATAACTTCACCAGTTGATTTCATTTCTGGTCCAAGGAGGCTATCTACCTTAGCCAATTTTGTGAATGAGAATACTGGTGCTTTGACATGAACATGGTTGCTTTCTGGGTAAAGACCATCTTTGTAACCTTGCTCAGCCAATGATTTACCAAGAATCAAGTTTGTAGCAACTTGAGCCATTGGGATATCAGTAACCTTAGACAAGAATGGTACGGTACGGCTAGCACGTGGGTTAACCTCGATAACATAGACCGTTTCATCCTTAATAACAAACTGAATGTTCATCATACCGATACAGTTAAGACCAATAGCCAAGCGTTTAGTGTAGTCAGCGATAGTCTCTTGGATTTTCTTAGAAAGGGTTTGTGGTGGGTAAACTGCCATTGAGTCCCCTGAGTGAACCCCTGCACGTTCGATGTGTTCCATGATACCTGGAATCAAGACATCCTTACCATCAGAGATAGCATCCACTTCACACTCACGTCCAATGATATAGCTATCAACAAGGACTGGGTGGTCTGGACTTGCCTTAACGGCTGTACGCATGTAAGAACGAAGGTCATCTTCATTTTCAACGATTTCCATGGCACGTCCACCCAAAACGTATGATGGACGAACAAGAACTGGGAAGCCAATCTTACGAGCTGCTTCAACCGCTTCTTCTTCGTTTGTCGCTGTTTGTCCTGGTGGTTGTGGAATGTCCAAATCTTTAAGGGCTTGTTCAAAGAGGTCACGGTCTTCGGCACGGTCAAGGTCAGCAACCTGTGTACCCAAGATTTTCACACCAGCTTTAGATAATGGCTCTGCCAAGTTGATAGCTGTTTGTCCACCAAACTGAACCACGACACCCTTAGGTTGTTCCAATTCGATAACGTTCATCACGTCTTCGAAAGTCAATGGTTCGAAGTAAAGTTTATCTGAAACTGAGAAGTCTGTTGAAACCGTCTCAGGGTTAGAGTTCATGATGATAGCTTCGTAACCTGCAGCCTGGATAGCTTTTACAGAGTGAACTGTCGCATAGTCGAACTCAACCCCTTGTCCGATACGGATAGGACCTGAACCAAGAACGATGACAGATTCTTTATCAGATTTAATTGATTCATTTTCCCACTCGTAAGTTGAGTAGAAATACGGTGTTGATGACTCGAACTCAGCCGCACAGGTATCGACCATCTTGTAGACAGGAACAATGTTATTTTCCAAACGTGTCGCACGAACTTGGTCGGCTGTTTGATTCCAAAGATCAGCAATCTTACGGTCAGAGAAACCGTTACGTTTAGCCTCTTTCAAAACATCAACATCGCCTACGTGAGTAGCCAATTCTTGTTCCAATTCAAAGACATGGAGCAATTTGTCAAGGAAGAAGATATCAATCTTAGTCAACTCTGACAATTCTTCAATAGTGTATCCACGACGGATGGCTTCAGAAAGGTAGAAGAGACGGTCGTCTTGAGCTTTGACAATCTTTTCAACCAAGGCATCGTCTGTGACGTCCGCAAGCTCAGGCATTTCATTGTGGTAAACACCGATTTCAAGTGAACGGCAGGCTTTAAGAAGTGACTCTTCGATGTTACGACCGATAGCCATAACTTCACCTGTTGCTTTCATTTGAGTACCAAGACGACGTTCACCGTGTTCAAATTTATCAAATGGGAAACGTGGAATCTTAGCAACCACATAGTCAAGAGCTGGTTCAAACATAGCATAAGTTGTACCAGTGACTGGGTTAATCATTTCATCAAGTGTCAAACCAACAGCGATCTTGGCTGCCAATTTGGCGATTGGGTAACCAGTTGCTTTTGAGGCAAGGGCTGATGAACGTGATACACGAGGGTTTACTTCGATAACATAGTACTTGAAGCTATTAGGGTCAAGAGCCAACTGTACGTTACAGCCACCCTCAATTTTAAGGGCACGGATAATCTTCAAGCTGGCATCACGAAGCATTTGGTTTTCAATATCTGACAAGGTTTGCGTTGGGGCAAATACGATTGAGTCCCCTGTGTGGATACCAACTGGGTCAAAGTTTTCCATGTTACATACCACAAGAGCATTGTCTGCGGCATCACGCATAACTTCGTATTCGATTTCCTTGAAACCAGCGATAGAACGTTCAATCAAACATTGTGTTACTGGTGACAATTTCAAGCCATTTTCAGCGATTTCACGAAGTTCTTCTTCGTTGGCACACATACCACCACCAGTACCACCAAGGGTAAAGGCAGGACGCACGATAACTGGGTAACCAATTTCTGTCGCAAAGGCAACTGCTTCTTCAACCGTATTGACGATTTCAGATTCTGGAATAGGTTGTTCCAAATCTTCCATCAATTGTTTGAAGAGGTCACGGTCTTCGGCTTGGTCAATGGCAGACAATTTTGTTCCCAAAAGCTCTACTCCAAGCTCTTCAAGAATACCAGCTTTTGACAATTCCATTGCCATGTTCAAACCAGTTTGTCCCCCAAGTGTTGGCAAGAGAGCATCAGGACGCTCTTTACGAAGGATACGTGTGACAAATTCAAGCGTAATTGGTTCAATGTAAACCTTGTCTGCGATTTCTTTATCAGTCATGATTGTCGCAGGGTTAGAGTTAACAAGGACAACACTGTAACCTTCTTCTTTCAAGGCCAAGCAGGCTTGCGTACCAGCGTAATCGAACTCAGCAGCCTGACCGATGATGATAGGACCAGACCCGATAACCATAATTTTTTTAATATCAGAACGTTTAGGCATAATTTATGATACAAAGCCCGTTAAGGACCCAGTGAAAATAGGAAACGTGACGACGACGCCCAAGCGTCTAGTCACCGTTTATCTTTTTCACATAGTCCTTAGGGCGTGTTCACTTCCGTGAACCTGTATCTTCTCCTTTCTATTTGACAACTCTCTGGTTGTCATTAAATAAGGTAGTAGACTGGGGCGAACAAGAGTCACACCCCACTATAGTCACTAGACAGTTGCAATTAACGACGTGCTTTTTCGGCTTGGAAAGCATCAATCAATTCCAAGAACTCATCAAAGAGATAGCTAGCATCGTGTGGACCAGGTGCTGCATCTGGGTGGAATTGCACTGAGAATGCAGGGAAGTCACGGTGACGAACACCTTCAACTGACTTATCGTTAATTTCTTCGTGTGTTACCATGAGGCAATCTGGAAGTGACTCACGGTCAATGGCATAACCATGGTTTTGGCTTGTAAAATCAACACGACCAGTCGCAATTTCACGAACCGCATGGTTAAATCCACGGTGACCAAACTTCATCTTGTAGGCCTTGGCACCATTAGCCAAACTAAACAACTGGTGACCCATACAAATACCAAAGATTGGAATTTTACCTTGGATGCCACGAATCATATCAAGTGCATACGGTACATCTTCAGGGTTACCTGGACCATTTGACAACATCACACCATCTGGATTAAGGTGGAGAATTTCTTCAGCAGTGATATCATGTGGCACAACAGTCACGTTACAATCACGTTTTGAAAACTCACGCAAGATAGAGTGCTTGAGACCAAAGTCAACCAAAACGATATTTTTACCAACACCTGGTGCTGGGTAGGCTGTCTTAGTTGATACCTGCTCAATATTATTCGTTGGCAAAACAGTCGCACGCAATTGATCTTGCAAGTGCTCGATACTGTCACCAGGACTGGCCAAAGTGGCTTTCATGGTACCGTGTTGACGGATAATCTTAGTCAAGGCACGTGTATCAATACCAGAGATACCAGGGATGTTTTTCGCCTTCAAAAACTCATCCAAGGTCATTTGGTTACGCCAGTTGCTGGCACGACGGCTAGCCTCTGACACAACGACACCCTTAGTCGTTGGCTTAATTGACTCATAGTCGTCACGGTTAACACCGTAGTTACCAACAAGTGGATAAGTAAAAGTCAAAATTTGACCATTGTAAGACTGGTCTGTGATAGATTCTTGATAACCTGTCATACCAGTATTAAAGACGATTTCACCCGTCACATCCACATCAGCACCGAAGGCCTGACCTTCAAAAATAGTGCCGTCTTCCAAAATAAGTAAACGTTTTGCCATTATAGTAAATTGTTCCTTTCACTAAGATACAAAGGGCGTTAAACATCTGAATGAAAAGCAAATCCAACAGAGAAGCTCCAGCCTCTAGGAAGATTTGTCTCTTTTCAAAGATTTAGCCCATGTTCTTTTTCGTCTGATTCTCTCAGGAATCGGTTAACGTTGTTTACGCTTTGCCATTTAAAATAGCTTCAATAATTGCCATACGGACAAAGACCCCGTTTTGCATCTGAGCAACGATACGAGCCTTAGGTGCTTCAACCAGACTATCAGCAATCTCCACATCACGATTAACCGGAGCAGGGTGCATGATAATCGCCTGATCAGCTAACTTGGCATAACGTTCTTCAGTCAAACCATAGAGAGCATGGTAGTCTTCTTTTGAAAATCCTTTGTCATCCCCATGACGCTCGTGCTGAACACGAAGCAACATGAGAACATCCAAGTCCTCAATGACGTCGTCAATGGCCACATGCTGACCATAAACATCAAACTCATTCGAGTACCACTCTGCAGGACCAGCAAAATAAAGCTGAGCTCCCAAACGCTTGAGAATCTGCATATTTGACTTAGCGACACGCGAATGCGTAATATCACCTGCAATACAAATCTTAAGATTTTCAAAGGTTCCAAACTCTTCGTAAATGGTCATCAAGTCAAGCAAACACTGACTTGGGTGTTGCCCTGAACCATCACCACCATTGACAATAGAGGTCTGAATAGTTCTACTATCAATCAACTGCTTGTAGTAATCGACTTCCGAGTGGCGGACCACACAGATGTCAACGCCCAAGGCAGACATGGTTAAGATCGTATCATAGAGGGTCTCACCCTTGTTCACCGAGCTAGTTCCAGCATCGAACTCAATCACATCCAGGCCAAGTTTTTTCTCAGCTACCTCGAAGGACTTGTGTGTTCGTGTTGAATTTTCAAAAAAGAGATTGGCAGCGAAATACTGTCGATCCAGCTGGAAATCAGCTCTGCCATTTTTAAAATCTCCACCTCGACGAATCAGGCCCAAGACCTCTTCATTCGTGAGGGTTTCCATTGTCACCAAATGTTTCAGTGACACTTTTCCATCTGCAATCGCCATAGTTTTTCCTTTTAAATTGATTGACTAATCTTTGCTACCTTTTTTAGGATCTGGCAAAATTTGGTAAAGCAAGATACCAAGAATGGTTGAACTTGCCACACCCGTAATTTGAAGACCACCAAGGTCAATCATCAAACCACCGATACCAGATACCAAGATAACACTAGCAATCAAGAGATTCTTTTTATTATCAAAATCAATCTTATGTTCAACTAAAATTTTCAAACCGCTAGCAGCGATAACCCCAAAGAGGGCAATAGATAATCCGCCCAATACAGGAGTTGGAATAGAATGCAAGAGTGCTGATAGCTTACCAATAAAGCTCATCAAGACCGCAATCACTGCTGCGCCCGCAATAACGTAAACTGAGTAGACCTTACTGAGGGCCATAACCCCAATATTTTCACCATAAGAAGTTACCGGAGGAGCTCCAAAGAACCCAGCGATAATCTGTGCCAAACCATCACCAGTAAGGGTGTGGTCAAGTCCTGGATCTTTGAAGTAGTCACGCTCAGTCAAACTGTTTAGAACCATGACGTGACCAAAGTGTTCGGTCATCGTCACAAAGGCAATCGGAGCCATGGTCAAAATCGCACTTGGATAGAGCTTAAAGCTATAATCCACAAATGGAATATCAAAGTTTGGAACTTGAATCCAATGTGCCGCCGCTACCTCTGAGAAATTGATAAAACTATGTCCTGTCAGCAAACCAAGAACCGCTGAGAAAATATAGCCCACAATTAAACCAAGCAAAATTGGGATGACACCGACAATCTTCTTGCCATACATGTTAAAGAGGATAACCGCAAAGAGAGTGACCATCGAAATCAATAGAGCATAGATACTATAGCTTTTATTTAAAGTTGTCGCATCATTGACTGCATTGGCTGCAAGGTTCAAACCAATCACCATGATAATGGGACCAACCACGATTGGTGGAAGGACCTTATCAATCCAGTCTTTACCCGCATACTTAACAATCAGAGCCACAAGCAAGTAAACCAAACCACCAGCCATGGCACCTTGAGCGACCGCTGCAATTCCATCAGTCTTCATAAGTGTCTGCATAGCCGCAATATAGGCAAAGCTAGACCCCATGTAAGCTGGAATTTTGTACTTGGTCACCGTCAAGTGAGCCAAAGTTCCCAAACCAGATGAGAAAAGAGCAATAGCGGGATCAATCCCAACCAAAATCGGCACAAGCACCGTCGCACCAAACATGGCAAACAAGTGCTGGAATGACAAACCAACCAATAAACCAGGTTTTGGCATATCATTCACATCATATTTTACGTTATTCACGATATCAAAGGACTCCTTAAATTAAGATACAAAGGGACGCTTTGGCTTAGCCAAACATTTCTGTAGAAAAATAGGAAGTCGACACCGCACTCCCAAGAGTGCTAGGAGACTTATCTTTTTTCCTAAGAAATGAGTCCCGTGTTCAATTAACAAGATACAAAGGGCGTTTCACCCTATCTGTCAGCCAACTTAGCTTGGGTCAATAATGTTGACGCTATCTTTGCCATCAACTTCTGCGACCAAAACTTCAATTTCTTCTGACTCACTAGTTGGGATATTTTTACCAACATAGTCCGCACGGATTGGCAATTCACGGTGACCACGGTCAACCAAAACAGCCAAACCAACACGCGCTGGACGCCCATGGCTAACGATATTATCAATAGCTGCACGAATCGTACGACCTGTGTAAAGCACATCATCCACAAGGATAACATCTGTACCATCAATTTCAATAGGGAAAACAGATGTGTCTTGCTCAGCCTTAACATCATCACGGAAAGCCTTAGTGTCAAGCTCAATCAATGGCACATCAAGGTTTTCCAACTGTTTCAAGCGCTCTTGAATACGCTGTGCAATATAAACACCACGTGTCTTAATACCAGCCAAGACAATCTTGTCGAGATTTTTGTTACGTTCAATAATCTCATAAGTGATACGTGTAATGGCACGTTTCATGGTTACGTCATCGACGATCTCTTTTTTCTTCATAAAAAGAACCTTTCTAAATACAAAAAAATCCCCTCGAAAACAAGGAGATACACAAAAATATGAGTACAGTTCACCCGTACACTTCTCATGGCTCCTTGCCTGCCTCTCTGGACAGTGATTAAAGGACTTATTTAATTAGGTAAATTATAGCAAATTTCAGACTCTTTTACAAGAAAAAAACGGACACCTCTACCAAGAAAGACTATCCGTTTAATAACTGTTAAGCTTCTCTCAACTTCTCCAAGGTTTCCTTGAAAATAGCAGGGTCTTCCGCTGTAAATTCGACCAATTCTCCAGTCGTAGGATGCGTGAACCCAAGGGTCTTAGCATGTAGAAATTGTCCATGGCCCTTGAGGGTCTTGCGTGGCCCATAAAGAGGATCGCCCGCCACCGGGTGACCGATATAAGCCATGTGCACACGAATCTGGTGTGTGCGACCTGTTTCCAGCTGCAACTCTACCAAAGTATAGTTGCCAAAACGTTCAAGAACGGTAAATCGTGTTACTGCAGGTTTTCCTTTAGCTGTGACTGCCTGCTTCTTGCGGTCCTTGTCCGAACGCCCAATCGGAGCCTCAATCACGCCTCGATCGTTAGGCAAATTGCCATGCACGATAGCCACATACTTACGAAGGGACTTCTTATCCTTAAGCTCAGCCGCCAAAGCATTGTGGGCCTTATCATTCTTAGCAATCATAAGGAGGCCAGACGTATCCTTATCAATACGGTGGACAATCCCTGGACGAACCACACCATTGATAGACGAGAGGTCCTTGACATGGTACATCAGAGCATTGACCAAGGTACCAGACGTGTGACCAGCTGAGGGATGGACCACCATGCCTTGAGGCTTGTTGACCACTGCCACATCTGCATCTTCGTAGATAATATCCAAAGGAATATCTTCAGCCTTGTATTCCAAGACCTCTTCTTCTGGCAATTCATAGGTGATGACATCACCCTCTTTAACCGCATACTTGGCCTTTGCCGACTTACCATTAACCAAGACCGTTCCAGCCTTAATCGCTTCATTGGCCTGACTACGTGACAATTCTGTCAAATCTGCCAAAGCCTTGTCCAGACGGTTTCCCACCTCTTTAATGATGACTTCCATTTTCCTCTTTCCATAAGACTATAATCAAGAGCAGCACACCCACCGTTAGATAGGAGTCTGCCACGTTAAATATTGCAAAATCAATAAAATCAAGCTGAACCATATCAACCACGTAACCCAAGTGCACACGATCGATAAAGTTACCAATACCACCTGAGATGATCAAAACCAAAGATAGCACCAGCCAAAGACTCTTCTGGTAATTCTTAACCAGATAAACCATAGCCGCACCAATCACTAGAACCGTCAAAATCACAAAGAAATATTTCTGATCCTGTAAAATGGAAAAGGCAGCACCACGGTTCTGTAGATAGGTTAAGCTGAAAAGTCCAGGAATAGCCTTGATAACTTGGTTAAGGGCAATATTTGCCACAACCCAATGCTTAACCCACTGATCCAAACCAATCAGAGCCAGAATAGCCAAAGGAATCGCAACCTTACGCATAAGTCCTCCTATGGTTTGTATGTATCAAAGTAGTCAAACATAACATTGACAAACTTGAGAGCACAAGATGACAAGTTAATCCCCTTACGACGGACATAAACCATCTTGTTATCCAAATTATCCTCAAGGGGAATAACCGTAATCCCGTTCACACTTTGTGCATCCAAGAAACCAGATCCCGTCGCATAGGCATCCGTACGTTCCAAGATACCGTTCAAGGTCGCACGGTCTGTCACGTTAAACATCAGAGACGAATCTGACGTATCCACAAAGTTTTCAGAATAGTAAAGATACTCGTCCTTCTCCTGAGTGAAACGCACTGCTGGCAAGGCCGCCAAGTCCTCCATGACAAGACTTTCTTTTTTAGCCAGAGGATGCCCCTTACGGAGATAAATATGCGTCTTAAACGGAATCAAATCAATAGCCTCAAGCCCAAGCTTGTCCATATTTTGCTGGATTCCCTTGCTATTTTGACGATTCAAATAGATAATCCCAATCTCACTGTGCCCCTTGGCTACCTCATCCAAAATCTGAATAGTCGTAGACTCAAAGATACGGAAATCCTTATAATCAGGATAACGCTCTGAAAAAGTCGTAATCAAAGGTGGCAAAAAGTCATAGTGCTGGCTGGCAATCGAAAACTGGTTGCCCTTTTCAGAAGCATTAAGATAGCGATTTTCAAAACTATCAAAACTGCGTACCACCTCAAGTGCACGCTCATAAAAAGTCATGCCCTGACTGGTCAAGACAGCCCCCGTCGTTGTACGGGTGAAAATTTGGAAATTCAGCTCCTGCTCCAAATCCTTGATAGCCACCGAAAGGCTAGGTTGACTCACAAAGAGCTTGCTGGCTGCCTCGCGGAAGGTTCCGCTATTGGCAATGGCTACGACATAACGTAGTTGTTGTATGTTCATGTGTGACACTTCTTTCTTGAAAAATCAATCACTCCTATTATACCAGATTTTATCCTCTTTTGTTGATACTAAAAAGCTCAGGCACCCCTGAGCTTGAATTAATTAAAAAGTAGTCTTATTCGTCTGATTTGTCTGTCAAGAAGTACTCGTTTTCACGTTTGTCATAGTCGAAGGTCAAACGAACAGCATCTACCTTACCACTTTCTGGATTATAATCACGGTAGCTAAGACTGACTGACTGAGTGAGATCGCCTTGTTCAGTTTGTGTCATTTCATGATAAGTGAAGCTAGCCTCTGGGTGTTTTTCAACCACCTCAGAAAGTCGTGTCCCCTTGAGCAAATCAGCTTGTGTACCTACAGACAACTTTTCATAGTCATCTTTTGTCCAGTTGCTATGATAGTCATCAACTTCTTTGACCTTATCATAGTCGAAGGTTGCTGAGGCAGATTTCAAAACATAGACATCGTCTTTTTGCTCGAAAGTCAAACGAACATAGTTGTTCCCATCTGTGTTTTCTTTTCTATAGGTAAGATCTAGCAAATCTGGTTTATCTTCCTCGTAAGCATCACTATACTCGGCATCAGTCGCCTTACCGTGAGCATCCAAGACCTCATCCAATGTCAAAGTACCAACCTTCAACTCCTTAAACTGATCCTCAGTCCAGTCAAACTTATTATTCTCATCGATATACAGATAAGCTCTATCGTGACCGTCACTTTGGAACTGTTCAGCGTGGTTCATGACATATTTCACCGCTTGATAACCTGCTCCAGCAAGCGAAGTCATAAAGAAGATGATTGACATGACTAGGGCAATAATAGATAGTGCCTTGCGTGTCGACTTCAGACTCAAAACCAAAGTCACAATAGCTAGAATGATAAGGAAGAAGGCAAGGAAAGTAAAGACAAAACCGATAGGAAGCGTCCAAGACAAAATGACAAATAGAATCCCCAAAACTAGGATAATGATTGGCAAAGCAATATTAACAAAAACATTGTTCTTGGTTACTTTTGGTTTGTAATAAGGGTTTTCCAAAGGTATCTGACTTGCCTTTGGAGCTTCTTTTTCTTGCTCTTTCTCCATATTCAACTCAGGCATTAGCTTAGGAGCTTCCTCCTCTAATGCCACCTGAGCCTCGTCTGGTTGCGTATCTGCTACTGAGTCAGCTGACACCTCTTCAGTAGCTTCAGAGCTATCCACCTGCTGAGCCTCAACCTGCTCAGACACTTGGACACTTGGTTCCTCCGAAGCAATGACAAAGCTCTCTTTCTTAGCTTCCATAAACTCCTCAGGACTTGGTTTACGTCCATTGACGTCCTCAAAGTGACGCACCCATTCTTCTCTAGTTGCCATAGCCGACTCCTTTATCTCTTTTTCTTTATTTTATCATACTTTAATCTGGTCTTATGAAAATAAGGTCGGATATAAGAGAGAATTTTTTGAGACTACCTTAGGTGCTTAAGCGACAAGCCATCTCATGAAAATAGACGAAAGAAGAAAAGAAACTGCACCTAAAAGTAAGATTTTTTCGATCACACTTTTTGGGGCAGTTCAATATTAGTAAGAGTAGTTTTTATATTTATATGTATAGTTATGTATCTAGTCCTTTTTAATCTCCAAACTAAGCTTATAAAAACTATAAAGGCTATAAGCAATTGCAATGATCCCCAAGAAACCAAAGTATACATTATCCTTTAAACTCTTCATATAAATCCCAATTATTATAAAGAGAAGGGTATTGATCAAAATGACTAATCTTTTATTTTCTATCTTGCCTATTTTAAGTACCAATAGTCTAATAATAAGTATCGATGGAGAGAATAAAACGGCAATTATTGTAAGTAAAAATTTTTTTCTGCTAATTAAATTAGCTTTAATGTCTTTTTGAGATTCTTTTTCAATATTCATCTCTTTAAATAATAGTTCCAGTGAAACATTATCAGGTTCACTTTTTCCTAATTCCCATTTAGAAATCGTCTGACGAGTAACAAATACTTTATCTGCAAGTTCTTGCTGAGTCATACCTGTTTTAATTCTATATTCTTTAATCAACGTAGCAATGTCCATTTTAATACCCCTAGCTTATTTCTATTCTTTGATAAAAGGCTCTGCTAACAAAATTGCTATTACTATTATATAGAGAGGATGTTTATAAATAAAGTAAGTAGCAACGAGTAATAGAAACAATAACATTCTCGTAACCCACGGATATCTGTTTGATAAACTGACCAATAAATTAACTAAAGGTTTCAGTATCAACCCCATTAATCCAAAAGTAAGCACCTATATAAAATTAGTTTTGTTTTTCTTAATAAATTGTAACATTAAGAATACCTCCTCAGATTTGTTACTTTAAATTTATCAAGACCCATGACTAAAAGCACGCAACGAATAGTAAAATATGCGCAACGTCCTTAGAAACTAGGATGCAACGCTCCAAGTCATTACGCAACGAGGAGAATAGTACCTCTTAAAAGTACGAAATGGTAGTACATTAGAACCTAAAGGCAGTAAAATTTTACAATACTACAAAAGACATGGCAATAGAGAAGAAATAAATAACAATTGAAGTGATAAACAAGCCAATAAATCGTTTCCAGCTCCCTTTTTGATTGAGCTTGTCTACAGTTTCCTTAGTGACAAGAGACTGGCTTTGCTCGAATGTATAATTTAAGAATTTCAATAGCTTTCTCCTTCTATCAAGAAAAAACAGGAAGGTTTCCCCTCCTGTCCCTTAATTAATCCTCATCTGGACCTGATTTATAAGTAAGGTAGAATGTATCTTCACCTTCTTTGGTATCAAATGACAAGTAAACACTCTTGAGTTTGCCATCTTCAGCCTTATAATCACTATAAGAAATAGTCATTTCTTTTGTGAATTCACCTTGACGAGATGTTGAAATCGTGTATTCTGCACTTGAAGCTTTAGGGTGATCCTTAACGACATCTTCAAGTTTCGTACCATTTGATGGATCAGTGTAATCACCCTTATTGAGAGCATCAAACTGTTCTTTTGTCCAATCAGATTTATAAGATTTATCAACTTCTACCTTATCTTGAGGGAATCTACCTGAAGCATATGACAAGATAAATGTACCGTCATATTGTTTCTTAAAGTTTAGGTAGACACTCTCGCCATAGTCTTTACCAGAGTATGTCAACTTCAACTCATCACCTGACACCTCAGCATCTGACGCCTTGCCGTATGTTTTAACGATTGATTTAACAGTGTCTTTACCTGCTTTCAACTTCTTGAACTTAGATTCATTCCAATCAAATTTAGCATTTTTGTCAATGTAGTCGTTGACATCAGTACTATCACCTTTTGAGTCTGATTTTGAATCGCTGTCGTCATCTTTCTTGTCAGCGTCATCGTCGTCTTTATCAGCAACCTTTGATGTCTTGCTTGAGCTTGTGTTGTTGTTGCTAGCATTTTGAGAGATTTGGAAAATCAAACCACCAATAGACACAAAGAGCATGAGACCAGCAACGCCTGTTGCAATGATTGAAAGCAATTTCTTGCTTGATTTAAGGCTAAAAACAAGCGAAACAACTGCTACTGCAACTGCGAGGACTGTCAAGATGATGAAGACCCAAGCAGGACTTACAAACCACGCCAAAATTGCAAAGATTACTGAAAGTGCAATCGCAACGATTGGCAAGATAAGATTGAAAAGAGGGTTATCTGCTGAGCCAGCTGCTGCTGGATTAGGAACTGTTCCAAATCCTTGAGCTGAAGAGATAGGTGCCTTTTCAAACATGCTTGAATCAAATTGTGGTGTTGGTTGTTGCACAGGTGCTTCTGAGAAAGATTCTGCACCAAATGGTGATTCACTACTTGCTTGTTCTGCGACAGCATCTTCAGCTGTTTCAGCCACATCTGCGATATCATCTTGTTCTGTGACTTCTTCAGTAGCAACTGGTTCTGGAGCTACTTCTTCAGCGACAGGTTCATTAGCTGGTGCTTCTACAGATGCTGCTTGAGCAGCCAAAGCACTTGTATCAAAGTCAGCTGCTTTAGCATCCAAAAATTCTTGGGGGCTAGGCTTACGCCCGTGTACCGACTCAAAGAGTTCAGCCCATTCTGCTTTAGTTGACATAAAAATCTCCTTTTTTCAAGAAATCCAAACAAGAGGTCACTTCAGCTTAGCGAAGTTTTCTATAGTTAGGATTTAGACACCTATCTCTGATAAGAGCAAGTAGCATGCGTCCCTTCAAAAGCCAGGCATAGCCTAAGGCAACCTTTTCCCTCTATCTAGTCCCATTGTTCATTTTCTTGTTGATAGTCCCATTCTACCATATTTAAAGACCCCTGTTAACCGTTTCCCAAAAGGTTTTTTTCTGCTACAATAGTAGGTATAATGCACCAAAGGAGTTATATATGAAAAACATTAAAAAGTACATTCCATTAATTATTGTACTTGTTATCGCAGGCCTAGGTTTTGCCTTTCGTGAGAACATCGCACGCGCCGTTCGTGGAGATGCTTATGTTGATAATAAGATATTCACTAAACAATTAGAAAAAGCCCAAAAATCTGGAAAAGATGCCTTCCCACAGTTGTCAGATAAGGTCGGTAAGGACGAAGCTGAAGTTATCCTCCATACTTCAAAGGGTGATATCACAGTCAAACTCTTCCCTACACTTGCTCCTAAGGCTTCTGAAAACTTCTTGAAACATGCCAAGGACAAATACTATGATGGACTTACCTTCCACCGTGTCATCAAGGACTTCATGATTCAAAGTGGTGACCCTAAGGGTGACGGTACTGGAGGAGAATCTATCTGGAAGAAGGGTTTCGCTGTTGAGCCTACACCATTCCTCTACAACATCCGTGGCGCACTTGCCATGGCCAATACTGGTGCTAAAAATTCAAACGGCAGCCAATTCTACATTGTTCAAAACAAGGACGATCAAAGCAAGCAATTAGGAAATGCTGGCTATCCAAAACCTATCATTGACGCCTACAAAAAAGGTGGTTACCCAGCTGGTGATACCAAATATACTGTCTTTGGACAAGTCATCAAAGGTATGGATGTTGTTGATACCATTGCTAACCTTGAAGTCGATGACAACAGCAAACCAAAAGAGAATGTAACGGTTAATTCCGTTGAAGTCGTTAAAGACTACAAATTCAAATAAACAAAAATCCCAGATTGAAGACAAAGTCCTCAGAAGTTATACTTCTGGGGACTTTTCTTGCTTTGAAGGAGTATAATAAAAGAAAAAGGTATTTGATGAGGTGTTCC
>OIWP01001954.1_pt1 | contig 23002 bp, 20 predicted proteins | sample 1587661 | NCBI WGS metagenome assembly OIWP01 (sample SAMEA3888899, study PRJEB22519) | human gut metagenome | biome: human gut; feature: human-associated habitat; material: faeces | place: Denmark | collected 2010 | reverse complement strand
GATTTTCCCGCCGGGAGCCTGGGTTGCAAGGGAGGCGGCGGTGAGCCTCCCTTGCCCGTTCACGGGTATAAAGATATCAGAGAAGCAACGCACATGAGGTGAACGGAACCCTGAGCAAGAATCACATGTTCACCATACATGCTTAACTGATCGGCATTGCCCGTTTGGAGGCCAAATAATTAACAACACAAATATTTACCAGCATTCCATTCGCAGCTATTCTTAATTTGATTGCTTTAAAAACAAGTAATTGAACGCAGAACGAGGCAAAAATGGATTGGTATTTAAACGTATTAAAGAATTACTTTGGTTTTGGTGGCCGCGCGCGTCGTAAAGAATACTGGATGTTTGTGCTGGTCAACATCATCTTCACGTTCGTGCTGGGCATTCTGGACAGAATGTTTGGCTGGGAGCGCGCCGGAGGAGAAGGCATATTAACGACGATTTACGGGGTTCTGGTCTTTATCCCGTGGTGGGCGGTACAGTTCCGGCGTTTACATGACACCGACCGTTCAGCCTGGTGGCTGCTGGTGCTATTGATCCCGATCGTCGGCTGGTTGGTCATCATCATTTTCAACTGTCAAAACGGCACTCCGGGGAGCAATCGCTTCGGCGCTGACCCCAAACAGCTGTCCTGACGTAGTACGTATAGATGCCTGAAGGCGTTAGCTTATCAGGCCTACAACATATCTCCGTCCTGTAGGCCGGATAAGGTGCAATTGCACCGCATCCGGCGTAACAGTCAGGCTATTTACCCGCAAACAGCTTGGGAATTTCTCGCAGACACCAGGATTTCGCCTCGCCCATGCTGTCACGACGCCAGGCCATAATAATATCTATCTCGCTTGTCGATTCCGGACTAACGACCCGCAGTCGACCAGCTGCAATATCCTCTTCCACCAGCGGGTACGGCATTGTCGCTACGCCCAATCCGGCCAGCAGCGCCTGACGTTTATCTTCTATCGTACTCACCGTCAGACGCGGCTGTTTATCCAGCAATTGAACCGTGAGTACCGGACGCTCACGGGCGGTATCCGCCACAGCGATCCCACGGTATTTCACGCGGGTGACTTCCGATAACGGTTCCGGCTCCTGGTGGATAGGATGATCCGGTGCCGCCACATACACGTTCATCAGCGAGTACAGCTTGCGCGAGTTGATTTCTGAGGATGAGCGAAAATGCATATCCGGCGCAATCACGATATCCGCCCGCCCCTGCTCAAGACGCTCCCACGCCCCGGCCAGAACTTCGGTAATGACGGAAAGCTGGGTATTGGCCTTCCCGGCCAGTCGGTCGATCAGCGGAAAAAACGCCGCCGTTGGCACCAGTGCTTCGGTAACGATAGTCAAATGCGTTTCCCATCCGCGAGCCAACGCTTCGGCATCGGTAGTCAGCTTATCCGCAGCTTCCAGCAGTACGCGCCCACGCTCCAGCAGCATACGCCCGACGTTAGTGAATTTTGTACGGTGGCCTGAACGGTCAAACAGTACCACGTCCAGCTCTTCCTCCAGCTTCTGCATGGTATAGCTAAGTGCGGAAGGCACGCGCCCCAGTTCGTCTGCTGCGGCGGCAAAGCTGCCGCGCCTGTCTATTGCGTCCATGACGCGTAACGCCTCAAGCGTTAAAGCCCTTTCTTTAGCCATCTCGTTCTCATTCAGGAAATTTGAACATACCAGGCAGAATATCTGGCTAACAATGCAGCGTCTAGCCATTTAACATAAAAGGAAGTAAAGAGAGGTCAAGAACTATGATTACTACCCGTACAGCCAAACAATGCGGGCAAGCAGACTACGGCTGGCTGCAGGCCCGTTATACCTTCTCCTTTGGACACTATTTTGATCCTAAACTGCTGGGTTATGCCTCGCTGCGTGTTCTGAACCAGGAAGTTCTGGCACCGGGGGCCTCTTTCCAGCCACGGACCTATCCGAAGGTGGATATCGTCAATCTGATCCTCGAAGGGGAAGCGGAGTACCGAGACAGCGAAGGCAACCATATCAAGGCCAAAGCAGGAGAAGTTTTACTGCTCGCGACACAGCCCGGGATTAGCTATAGCGAACACAATATCAGCAAAGACAAACCGTTAACGCGGATGCAGCTCTGGCTGGACGCCTGCCCGCAGCGTGAAAACGCCTGCGTACAGAAAGCCACGCTGGGTACCGGTAAGCATCAGCTGCTGGCCTCGCCGGACGGTGAACAAGGCAGCCTGCATCTGCGTCAACAGGTATGGGTGCACCACGTTGAACTGCAGCAAGGTGAATCGCTGAGTTTTCAGTTACATGGGCCACGCGCTTATTTACAGTCGATTCACGGCAGATTCCATGCGGTGACGGCTGGCGCCGAAAAAGAAGCGCTCACCTGTGGCGATGGGGCATTTATTCGTGACGAAACTAACATAACGTTAGTCGCCGATACCCCGCTGCGCGCTTTGCTGATAGATTTGCCCGTATAGTCAGGGAAAACAATGGAGTACGACTATTGAGCAAGAAATCATCAAAAAAACGCCAGCCGCAGGTTGAGCTGAAAAAACGGGAAACGGTTCCCTTCGGCTATGAAGAAATGCTGACAGAGCTGGAAGCGATTGTGGCCGATGCCGAGCTACGGCTGGAAGACGAAGAAGCCGCCTGAAAAGGCGGCTTAGACTTATGCCGGGTGGCGGCAACGCCTTACCCGACCTGGAGATTAATGCGCCTTACTGGCCATGATCTCAATGATCTGCTTGTCGGTTTCCTGCATCGACCGACACGCCAGCGCACACAGGTTAGCGATAGATTGTTCCACGTTATGCGCCACAATCCCTTCGTTTCCGGTTACGGCAGTATCATCCAGTGCCATCAGCACCGCTTTCCACGCCGCAGATGCGCTGGTTGAGACTTTCATCGCGCAGCTGTTTGAAGCGCCATCGCAAATCATTCCGCTCACGTCGCCAATCATGCTGCTGATCGCCATCGCGATGGTGTTGTAGCGGCCATCCACGATCCATGCCATCCCCGCTGCTGCGCCCATCCCCGCTGTGGTTGCTGCGCACAGCGCAGACAAACGCGGAAGCTGATGATGGATGTAGATAGCGCTCAGGTGAGACAACATTAGCGCACGTGCCAGTTTCTCCTCATCCGCGCCAAAGTGCTCGGCCACCACCATGACCGGAACAGTCGCGGTAATCCCCTGATTGCCGGATCCGGAGTTGCTCATGGCCGGCAGCGTCGCCCCGCCCATTCGCGCATCCGATGCCGCACTGGTGCGGATCAGAATAGAGGTGGAGAGATCGTTCGCCAGCAGGCCACGCGCGCACTGCTTCTCAAGCGTGGTTCCGATGTGCAAGCCCCAGTTACCGCGCAGCCCTTCCTGAGACAGCGCACCGTTCAGCTTTGCCGCATCAAGAATAAAGCGGATCGACTCAAACGGTACCGCGTTCACGAACGCCAGAATCTCTTCCAGCGATGTGTGAGACAATACCGCCAGCGGCGACTCCAGCTCCTCTTCCTGAGTATTCTGTTCTGTGGTGAACACTACACCCTTATTGGTCTCGATGTGGACGATGTTGGTATGACCGCCCACAATCGTCACGCACGCCCATCCTTCAGCGCTGTAAACCTTCGCGCGGGAAAAGAGGATATCCTCGCAAGGTTCCTGCAGCATCACCGCAACCTTGCCAGCGCTCAACATCGCTTTCGCATCAGCGATTGCTTGGGGCGACGCATCTTTCAGTACCTCTAAACCAGCACGGGCATTTCCCCCCAGCGCACCCAGCGCCGCCGCGACAGGTAACCCGACCATTCCGGTACCCGGCACGGTAACGCCCATGCCGTTTTTCATCAGGTTCGGTGAGACCCACGCATCGATACGTTCAACCGCGCCGTCCAGCTCAGAGGATGCGACCGCTGCCGCCAGCGCCAGAGAGATAGGTTCCGTACAACCCAGCGCAGGCTTAACCTCTTCCTGTACCGCGCGGATAAAACTATCCCATAATGGATTCAATGTAGTCTCAAACATAACAACAACCTTTGCTCAGATAACTCAGGAAAATGCCAGGAACGGAGAAACGCACAGCAGCAGGCCCGTGATAATAATCAGATACAGGGAAGCGCCTTTGTATTTGTGCAGTGAAGGAACTTTGTAGACCAGCCAGGCCGGGATCAGACAACCCACCATGCCGAAGATAGGACTACAAATAGAGGTGAAGCTCAGTACTGGCGCATTGAGCACAATTGCACTCCAGGCCAGCAGGATGGCAAAAATCATAATGCCGCGCTGAACCAGGGTTTCGTTGATTTTCTCGGCTGGCATTTTGCGGCGCAGCACGTTCATTACGATCCCCTGAGTCGCTTCACGGAAACCTAAGTAGACGCCGAAGAAAGCGGTCATAACGGCAAAGATGTTCAAAACTACGCTGACGATTTTCACCCAACCAGCACCCGCACCGCTGATAAACTGCGCGGCAATCGCCAGAGCGGAAATATTCTGCTCATAAGCTTTAACCGCTTCGTCATGGCCCATCGCCAACGTGAAGGAAACGGCGTAGAAAAAGACGGTCACGAACAGAATACCGAACGCGATATTCATCGCTCGCAGGGCTTTATGGCGCGCCACTTCAATGGATTTGTTGCGAGAACGATACGAGATAACCATCGGGCTTAATGTCTGAATAAACAGAATTGAGGTCAGCGTAAATGGCAACGTTATGATCGCGTTTTTGATCAGCAGCGCCATCGGCGGCAGTAAACCTACGTTATACAAATGCCACATCCCAACCATCGATACGCCAAGCGCTGCCACTACCAGCAGCTTGGTCAGCACCATGCCGGTGGAGATTTTAAACAGCAGTTTTTCCCCGCGTGACGAGATGGCCACCAGGATGCAAATCAGCACCAGGCCATAGAACGGGCTGTCGGACAGTAAACCTTCAGTAACGCCAAACGTGTGCAGATAAGAGGCGCTATCGTTGGTGATGGCGGTGGAATAGACAAACATCCAGATAACCAGCATCACAAAATACAACGCACCTAACAGGATGCCCCAGTTCTTACCCAGATAGCCGCTGATCACGCTCGGGTAGTCTTTACACTCTGGGGACTCAGCCAGCGTGTTGATAAACAGGCGCTGGAACAAATACATGGCTGGATAGCCGATGATAGAAGAGAGTAAGAACACCCACAGCCCCATCAATCCTACCTGGACGGGAAGAAAAACAATCCCCGCGCCAATTGCCATACCGATACTCATAATGACCCAGCCAGTGTCCATGCTGTCGAATTTAATGGCTTCACGCCATTCACTTTCGGTCATCCCCGCCCGACGCGCCGGAGCAGATGCGTCGAGTATTACGCTGTTATTCGTTGCCGTTTCCATAAAAATCTCGCTCAAAATGTAGGGTAAGGTTTTATTATTTTTCCGTTCCGCATCAATGCGATACGCGGTACGAGTCGTGCAGGCGAGTTCGTTAGAATGGAGAAATCATACGCCGAGGGTCAGAGAAAAACTTCACATAAATACCCCCTCATTTCATAATGTTTAATAAAATTTTTCTATTTTATATTTACAAAATGGGATTAATTTCCCTTTTTGAAGCGGATCACAACAAAAAAAAGGGCGCACTCAAGTGCGCCCAAAGGAGAAATAAACACAAATTTAGTTAAGTGCAAATCACTTTGATAGCCAGACCACCACGTGACGTTTCACGGTATTTGTCGTTCATATCTTTGCCCGTTTCATACATGGTCTCGATCACTTTATCGAGCGAAACGCGTGGCTCAGATGTTCGACGTAGCGCCATACGCGCAGCGTTGACGGCTTTTACCGCGTTGATCGCATTGCGCTCAATACACGGTATTTGTACCTGTCCGGCGACCGGATCGCAGGTCAGTCCCAGGTTATGCTCCATGGCGATTTCCGCCGCAATACACACCTGAGACGGGCTACCGCCGAGCAACTCGGTCAGCCCGGCTGCTGCCATTGAACAAGCGACGCCAATTTCCCCCTGGCAACCCACTTCGGCACCAGAAATAGAGGCATTCATCTTATACAGCGCGCCTATCGCCCCAGCGGCCAGTAAGTAGCGGGCAATGGAGTTTGCATTCACCGGGCGGCGGAACTTGTCGTAATAGGCCAGGACAGCAGGGATAATCCCACATGCTCCATTGGTCGGTGCCGTCACAACCCGGCATCCGGCGGCGTTTTCTTCGCTCACGGCCAGCGCAAACATGTTGATCCAGTCGATAACGTTCATCGGGTCGCTGGACAGGTTATCGCTGGAAACCAGCAACCGACGTAATGCCACGGCGCGGCGCGGGACGTTCAGTGGACCCGGCAGTACGCCTTCGGTGTTCATGCCGCGCTCAATTCCAGCGTGCATAACGTCCCAAATGGCAGCAAAGCCAGCATCGATTTCTTCTTTGCTGCGCATCGCCAGTTCGTTTTGCATCATCAGGCCGGAAACAGACAGCCCGTTGCGCTCGCACAGTTTCAGCAGTTCGCTGGCGGAATGAAAATTGTAGGGTACGTGTGCTTCAACATCATGCGCCTGACCAAATTGCTCCTCTTCAACGATAAAACCACCGCCGACGGAGTAATAGGTTTTGCTTAATAGCGTCTCGCTGCCGTTCCACGCTGTGATACGCATACCATTTTCATGGCGCGGCAGCGTTTCGGTATGAAAGAGAATATTTTCGTCTGGGGAAAAATCGACAACATGCGTGCCCCCTGCAACCGGTAAACGTCCGGTACGGGCCACTTCCTGAGTAAAACCAGCGATTGAATCTATATTAACATTTTGCGGACTGTTACCGGCCAGTCCCATCATGATGGCGACATCTGTTGCATGACCTTTTCCGGTCAGGGAAAGCGATCCATAAAGATCGACCACAATATGTGTAGCCTTGGAAAGTTCCCCGCAGCTGACCAACAGATCGATAAAGCTTTTACCAGCGTTCATTGGCCCCACGGTATGGGAGCTGGAAGGTCCAATGCCAATCTTGAAAATATCGAATGCGCTAATCATATCCACACCCTCGGATTGCCGTTCAGTGAAGACCAGGTTTCACACTCATTAAGGATCGGGGCGATCCTGAGATCGCCCCGCAAGGGATTACAGCGTGTCGCCACGTACGGCGATGGCTTCAATCTCCAGCTTCACATCCTTTGGTAAGCGGGCGACCTGCACGCAGCTGCGTGTAGGGTAGATTGCCTTATGCTCATCAAAGAACTGCTAGTAAACCTGATTGATGGTGGCGAAGTCGTTCAGGTCGGAAACGAAAACGGTGGTCTTGACGATATCGCTCACTTTCAAACCTGCAGACTCGACAATCGCTTTCACGTTTTCCAGGCTTTGACGCGCCTGATCGGATACGTTTTCAGCCACTTCACCGGTCTGTGGACACACCGGGATTTGACCTGACGTCAACACCATGCTGCCCAGATCCACACCCTGTACGTAAGGCCCGATAGCCCCTGGCGCACATTCGGTTGCAATAACTTTTCTCATAGTCCCTCCGGCGTCAGAGCGCCTGGGTGAAAGTACGTGAAATAACATCCTGCTGCTGTTCGCGGGTCAGCGCGTTGAAGCGCACCGCATAGCCAGACACGCGGATCGTCAGGTTCGGATAGTTTTCCGGGTGCTCAATGGCATCCATCAACATTTCACGGTTCATAACGTTAACGTTCAGATGCTGACCACCTTCCACATGCGCTTCATGGTGGAAGTAACCGTCCAGCAGACCGACCAGGTTGGTTTTACGCACTCCATCCTCTTTGCCCAGCGCTGCCGGTACAATGGAGAAGGTGTACGAGATACCGTCTTTGGCATAGGTGAACGGCAGTTTGGCGACCGAGGTTAACGACGCCACCGCACCTTTACGATCGCGGCCGTGCATCGGGTTTGCCCCTGGCGCAAACGGCGTACCTGCGCGACGTCCGTCCGGCGTGTTACCAGTTTTCTGTCCGTACACCACGTTGGAGGTGATGGTGAGAATGGACTGCGTCGGCACCGCGTTACGGTAGGTTGGCAACACTTTAATTTTCTTCATAAAGCGCTCGACCAGATCGCAGGCAATACTGTCTACGCGCTCGTCGTTGTTGCCGTATTGCGGATAGTCTCCTTCGATTTCAAAATCAATCGCCAGACCGTTTTCATCGCGAATCGGTTTCACGCGAGCATATTTGATAGCCGACAGAGAATCCGCCGCCACGGACAGACCCGCCATACCACAGGCCATCGTGCGATAGACATCACGATCGTGCAGCGCCATCAGCGAAGCTTCGTAGCTGTACTTGTCGTGCATGTAGTGGATGATGTTCAGCGCGCTGATGTACTGCACGGCCAGCCAGTCCATAAAGTGGTCCAGGCTCTCCATCACCGTGTCGTAGTCCAGCACGTCATCCATCAGCGGTGCCGTTTTCGGCCCGACCTGGATTTTCAGCTTCTCATCCACACCGCCGTTGATTGCGTACAGCAACGTTTTGGCGAGGTTGGCACGCGCCCCGAAGAACTGCATTTGTTTGCCGATAACCATCGGGCTGACGCAGCAGGCAATGGCATAGTCATCGCTGTCAAAGTCGGCACGCATCAAATCGTCGTTTTCGTACTGTAAAGACGAGGTAATGATCGACACCTGGGCGGCGTATTTTTTGAAGGCGATTGGTAGCTGTTCAGACCACAGCACCGTCAGGTTCGGCTCTGGTGCCGGGCCCATGGTGTGCAGCGTATGCAGATAGCGGAACGAGTTCTTCGTCACCAGCGTGCGGCCATCAAGCCCCATACCACCGATAACTTCGGTCGCCCAGATAGGGTCGCCTGAGAACAGGGTGTCGAATTCCGGCGTACGCAGGAAGCGCACCATACGGATCTTCATAATGAAGTGGTCGATCAGCTCCTGCGCCTGCTGCTCGTTTAAAATCCCCGCTTTGAAATCGCGCTCAATGTAGATGTCGAGGAACGATGCGGTACGGCCCAGCGACATCGCGCCGCCGTTCTGCGATTTCACCGCAGCCAGGTAAGCAAAGTACACCCACTGCACCGCTTCCTGCGCATTACGTGCCGGGCGGGAGATATCGCAGCCATACTTCGCCGCCATTTCCTGCATTTGCAGCAGAGCGCGACGGTGCTCAGACAGCTCTTCACGCAGGCGAATCGTGGCTTCAAGATTCTGGCCCCACTCCAGGTTCGACTGGAGATCGGCAAACTGCAGTTCACGCTCGCGCACCAGGTAGCGGATACCGTACAGCGCCACGCGGCGATAGTCACCGATAATACGGCCACGGCCATAGCCGTCCGGCAGACCGGTCAGCACGCCGGATTTACGGCAGCGCAGCATATCCGGAGAGTAGGCGTCGAATACGCCCTGGTTATGGGTTTTACGCAGTTCAGTAAACTGGTATTCAAAATCAGCATCCATCTCACGACCATAAGCATCAAAAGAGCTTTTGATCATGTTGATGCCGCCAAACGGATGCAGAGCGCGCTTGAGCGGCTTATCCGTTTGCAGACCAACGATTTTTTCCAGTTCTTGTTCAATATAACCCGCATCATGCGCGGTTATCGTGGTAGCAATATTGGTATCGAAATCAACCGGCGCGTGCGTCGAGTTTTCAATACGGATGCCCGCCATAACTTTTTCCCACAATGCAGTGGTCGCAGGCGTTGCTTCGGCGAGGAAAGATTCATCCCCTTCATAAGGCGTATAGTTGTGCTGAATAAAATCACGGACATTAATTTCTTCTTTCCAGTCCGTACCTTTAAAGCCATTCCAGGCTTCGGCATACAGCATATCGCTGGTATCGATATTTACCTTCATGAAAAATAATCTCTCTGCTGAAAATTAATTATGCAAATTCTACTGATGTATTAATTTTGCCTAATGCAATGGCATCACGTGCAATCATTTTCTCTTCGTTTGTGGGAATTACCGCACAAACAACACGAGCATCTTTATTTGAGATAATTCTTTCGCCATGGGAATTTGGCAGACTATTCATTTCGTTGTCGATATTCACGCCTAAAACAGCAAGGTGCTCAATAACCAGACGACGAATTAATACCGAGTTCTCACCTATGCCACCGGTGAAAATAATCCCATCAAGACGATGCAGCGATGCAGCATGGCCGGCGATATGACGCGCGATACGATGCACAAACGTTTTAATCGCCAGCTGCGCACGCTCATGTCCCTCGTGCCAGGCTTTTTCTAACGTACGTAAGTCAGAAGACAAACCGGAAATACCCAGTAAACCGGACTCTTTATTCACTACGCGCTCAAGGTCGCTCAGCGTCTGGTTGGTTTCGCTGGCAATCCACGCCATCGCGCCGAAATCGACGTCGCCGCTGCGTGTCCCCATCATCAACCCTTCCAGCGGCGTCATGCCCATTGAGGTATCAACGCTCTGCCCGTTACGCACCGCACAGATTGACGCACCGTTCCCCAGGTGAGCCACAACCAGACCCGAGTCATCACTCTGCAGGTCAAGAAGGTCATGCGCTTGCTGAGAAACATAGCGATGCGACGTGCCGTGGAAGCCGTAACGACGAACGCCCAACTCTTCGAAATATTTCCACGGTAAACCGTACAAATAGGCTTCAGGGGCCATCGTCTGGTGGAAGCTGGTATCAAATACCGCAACCTGCTGCCGGCCAGGGAAAAGGTGCTGAGCAGATTCGATCCCACTCAGGTTCGCATAATTATGTAACGGTGCTAGCGGCGATACCCGGCGGATATTATCGATAACTTCGTCAGTAATAATTGCTGATTCGGTAAAGATATTTCCGCCGTGGGCAATGCGGTGGCCAATTAAGGCCACGCTGTCCATTAAATTACGTTTCTCTAGTTCAACGGCAATTGCTTTCAATGCGTCTTCGTAGCTGTGGTGAGCCAGCTTAGCTGGCTCTCCTCCATTAATTGCTATGAACGCATTTTCAGAGTTAATACCGTCCGCGATTCCCGCCATTAAAACTTCACAGTTAGCTGCATCCAGCACTGAGAATTTAATGGAAGACGAACCACAGTTAATAACCAGTACTACCGGAAACTCATTCATTTCACTACTCCGCTCATCCTGAGCTTAAGGATTAAAACAGTTTGTAGACAATGTTCAGGATGGTCAGCAGACCAATCACGGTAACAAACACGTTATCCAGACGGCCACGGTATTTCGCAAGTGATGGCGCTTTACGGATGGCATACATCGGCAGCAGGCAGAGCAGAGAGGCAATAATCGGCGCGCCCATTGCTTCAATAAGGTCCAGGATGTTCGGGTTGGCGTAAGCCACAACCCAGGTGGAGCCCATGATGAAGATCATGCTGATGGTGTTCAGTTTGCCGGCGGAAACTTTGGTCTTATCGCCTTTGTAACCAAACTTCAGCACCAGACCGTTCAGACCTTCCAGCGTACCCAGGTAGTGGCCGAAGAACGATTTGAAGATAGCAACCAGGGCGATAATAGAAGCACCGTATTCCAGAACGGTCGCGAAGGTGGACTTCGTCCCGGACAGTGAAGCGAAGTGGTTCGCCAGATAAGACAGTACTGGAATGTTCTGCGCTTTCGCATCCGCCATGTTTGCCGGAGACAGCGTGAACAGGCAGCTAAAGGCGAAGAACATTACCACTGCAACCATCAGCATACTGGCGCGGGAGATGATTTTAGAACATTTCTGCTCGGTAAATTCGCGACCGAAATCTTTCTCATACTCTTCGCGTTTAGAGACCACGAAGGAAGAAACGATTGGCGAGAAGTTGAAAGAGAACACCATGATGGAAATACCCAGCCATACGGTAACCAGGATGCCGTCATGGCCAGTCAGAGCGATATTGCTGATATCAACCTGATCGATAACCGCTGAGTTCCAGTAAGGAATCAGTGACAGAGAGATAAGCACCAGGCTGGCAATGAACGGCCATACCAGGTAGCTCATCACTTTAACCATCAGATCCTTACCAAACCAGATGACGAAAGCCATCAGCAGCAACAGGAACAGCGCCACAAAGCCACGGTTCAATGCTGGCATTTGCAGCTGGTTTTCCCAGAAGGTCATAAAGGTGTTGGTAATGGTGACGCCATAAATCCACAGCAGCGGACAAATCGCAAAGAAGTAGAGGAACGTGATAACCACGCCGCCCGTTTTACCAAAGTGCTCTTCAACCGTTTCTGTGATGTTACCGGAAGGATTAGAACCGGAAAGACACAGGCGTGCCAGCGCACGGTGGCAATAGAACGCGATGGGGTATGCTAACACCAGCATGATCAGAATGGGGATCAGTCCGCCAAAACCTGCGCGGATAGGGAAGAACAGCACCCCAGCGCCGATGGCTGTACCAAATAAACCCAGTGTCCAGGTGGTGTCCGATTTGCGCCAGGACGACTGTTTTGTCTGGCTGGATACAATGCTATCAGTAGTACTCATATCCTATCCTCAACGAAGTATATTAAGCGTCAACTAAACCAGTAATTTGAGATACACGAGAAAGGTCGATATTACCGCCAGAAATAATGCTGACTGTTTTTCTGTTCTGGATATAGCTATCTAATTTCCCGCTTAATAATGCTGCGCATGCCAGCGCACCGGCACCTTCAGTTACAACTTTATTTCGCTGAATTAATGCCACCATGCTGTTGCGAATTTCATCTTCGCTGACCAGGACAATGTCATCCACCAACTCACGAACGATTTCATACGTTAAAGTACCCGGGCGAGAGACGTCACAACCATCCGCCAGGGTGCCGGTCGTTCGGTGCGTGGTTATTTCTCCAGCGTGGAAAGAAGCCGCCATGCCGTGAACGTTTTCAGACTGCACGCCAATAATTTTAATGGTCGGGTTAATAGATTTAATTGCCACCGCAATACCCGCAATCAGTCCACCACCGCCAATTGGCACAATCACGTTATCGACATCGTACAGATCTTCCAGAATTTCCAGACCAATAGTGCCCTGACCAGCAATAACTTTCGGGTCATCATATGGTGGAATAAAGATACGGCCTTCCGTTTCCACAATCTCGCTAACCTTAGCGATGGTGTCGTTGAAGTTGTCGCCATGCAGCACAACTTCCGCGGAATAATCGCAGGTTGCCGCTACTTTAGACTTCGGTGCGCCTTTCGGCATTACCACTTTGCCGTCGATACCGAGCATGGCGCAGGAGAGAGAAACCCCTTGCGCATGGTTACCTGCAGAGCAAGCCACCACGCCCTTCATTCTTTCTGCTTCTGTTAAGGAACTGAGCTTGTTAAAAGCGCCACGGATTTTAAATGAACCGGTACGCTGCATGTTTTCAAACTTGAGGAAAATTTCCCCTTTGCAACGTTCACTAAAATAGTTAGAGCGAGGCATTCCCGTTTTATAAATTTTCCCCGCCAGTCTTTTTTTCGCTTCGAGGATATCTTCAATTGCAACTGGGAGATCGTATGTAATGTGCATTAGAACCTCTTACTAGGGTATTAAAGTAAATAGATAGCCGTGACCATTGTCAGATATAGACAGATGGCGTTTATTTTTTGTTAAAACAATTTCAATCTTTAATCAATTTCAATTAATTGCCTTCGTCTCCGACAATTATATGATGAATACTCTTTGGCTAATTCCACCAAAATAGATGCTGCTTTTTTAATTCGATAATTTTTCGACCAAACGGCGGCATAACGCGCGACGGGTAAGGTTTCTTGTACCGGGATAGTAATAAACTGGTTTGAGCCAAACGGTGTGGTCATATCGCAGGGAATTACTGTTAAGAAATCAGCATTGAGAACAAGATTATAAATGGTGACGACGGAGTCAGTATTAACGATGTTTTCACTGCTGATGCCATTATTCTGTAACGTGGTAAGAAGTTCGCTGTAGTACCCCATATTAGTTTGTGGCAACACCCACTGTTCGTTTTTCAACGCGCTCAGCGAGGTGATGCCGGTGCATGTTCGGGACTTGCTGGCAACCAGGATAAAGTCTGACTCAAAGAGCGGCTCCACATGCAGATCGTGCAGTTTCATCTCATCGCTCAGCGTACCGATGGCAAAATCCAGACGCCCGTCACGGATTGCCGGTAAGAACGAGGAGAGCTGAGCTTCATACATAGAAACCTGTGCTTTCGGGAATACCTCTTTGAATTTTTTAATCATGCCGGACATGATGGTGAAGGCAATCAGTGAAGGAAAACCAAACGACACATCAACGACCGCATTGCTCGTCATGCTGTTCATCTCATCAACCATGTTTTTCATTTCACGGGTAATTGATTCAGACCATGAGAGCATCACCTGACCTGCCTGAGTCAATGTCACACCAGTATTTTTACGCACAACTAACTCAATACCAAAATAAGCCTCAACATCGTTGATGATTTTACTGACAGCGGGTTGAGTTAAACCTAATTCTTTTGCAGCTGAGCCGATAGAACCGCTTCTAATGACTTCCTGAAAGACCACTAAGTGCTGTGTTTTAGGGAGTGTAATAGTATTCATATCGACCTGCGTTAATTACTTTGTTGACGGCAGGAAGTGTACCAAATTAAGCAAACAAGGATATGTGCTACCCCTCACAAATCCCCTTGACTTACATTTTGTAAGACTATTATAAAAAATGAAACCACTTATAAATCATATGGATATGAAATACATATCTCACTTTACCCTGACTTTAATCAAAAAAAGATGGGGGGATAACGATTTTTTATGGCTATAACATCGCCATTTTATCTGTTATTTCTAAAAACCAGGAAAGGCTATATTTCAATCAATTACAGCGCAATTATCGGGCAGAATGACACTTAAATTTAATGAGTAATTTATCAAATATAATTATATTTTACCGTTTGTGGTGATTAAATAACGCCATGCATCACATTTTTTCGCCATATTTGTTTGTAAAGAAACATTGCGTTTATTAAAATTCAATCTAGACAATACAAATAATCATCATATGCAACATTACATTAACACTAATTTTGTACACTTTATTAGCGCGTAATTTTGTGATGGCGATCGATTGCGTTCGATTATTCTCGATAAAAACGTATCGCGCAGCGTTTTGTGCTAGCCATCACAAAAACGAAAATACCCCACAACGCATTCCCTCAAATAAAAGACGTTCAGCGCATAAATAAAGGTCAAATAAAGAGTAGATGAAGAGAAAATAAACGCCAGAGTCGTGTTAAACCAAGCGTAACGCGACAGGTATAACGTCTGCCGGATGGCGGTGTAAACACCTTATCCGGCCTACAAAACCCGTTCCAGCCATACCTGTAGGCCTGATAAGCGCAGCGCCATCAGGCATAACAACCTGCCCAGAAAGCAAAAAACCCATCAAAGCGGGGTTTCATAAAGAGTGAAGCTGACCGATAAGCCGCGTTCTTTTGAGCATAGCGTCGTGGACAGTCATTCATCTGGCCTATACGGAAAGCAAAAACCCCGCCGAAGCGGGGTTTTATAAAGAGTGAAGCTGACCGATAAGTCAGGAAAAATCAACCATACGTCAGGCATCTGTAGCGTTTGCGTTGTCTTGTATCACAGACTGTATCCCACTTTGTATCACAACGATAGCCCTGAAATTTACTCGCTATCAGTCGTGTCGAAGCTTTTGCTGTACGGGCAATGTTTCGATTTCGTGACGTAGGTAAACGTGTAAATGCTATTGGAGTAGACGCACAAAGTGCGACCACTCTTCGTAATTGACTGTTCCGGGTTGCTCATCGTTATTCGACCCGCATTAGCGCTAAACGGTAACAACAAACCGCATAATATCAATACTGTACCTTTCATCTTTAACCCCTCAATGCCGTTGCTCACCAATCATGGCTACTTAGTAGCCTTCTCTCGTTCAGATGATTATAGTAACCACAATGATCAATTTTACCGATCGATTTTATAATTTCGATCGATTAAAGTAATTAACATGCATCCATGTATTTGCCCATGGTGTACTAACTCTTTCCAGCTAAGGAGACTGTTTTGAAGAAGATTTTTGCGATATTTCTGGGGCTTGGTATATGCAATAGTGTACTGGCGGAAGATGGCTCGCCTGAACTGAAATCAGAAAGTCAGGCTGTTGTTCGTGATGCTGGTTATCAATGTGACAAAGTGAATGGTGTCTTCCCTGCGGCTTTTGGTGGCTCAGTCACTGTGTTCTGCGATGAAGTCTATCAGTATGTAATTAAGGACAAAGGCGGGCGGTATACCGTCGAAGTTAATGATTAAGGACTTGTATCATGACAATGAGGTCTTGCAGAGAGTGTGGTCAGAAGGTTTCTTCAGAAGCGAAAGTGTGTCCAGGATGTGGTGTTAAAAAACCATATCAGTCTCCCGTGAGAGGATTCATTTTTTTAGGTATCATCGCGATCGCGATTTATAAAGGATGTAGTGGCGGAGGTAGCGAGAATACGGGGAACTCCTATTACTCGAATGATGTAGCTAGCAACGATGCCCCAACAAGTCAGCCATTTGTTGCGCCTGAAGCTGTAAAGGTAAAGAAAGCTGCGTCGGTGAACCTTATGCCAGCATCAACTACACCATTCACTCAATCTCAAGTCTGTAGGGCAGCAATTGCAGGTATGTTTGGTAAGAATGTGGGTAAAACTCAAGTAGCCAAAACGAAAACGGCTGGGGTGTTTAATGTTTCATACATCCGCCCTTCGGATAACCAGCGTTTTTCATTCGACTGTAAATTATCTGATGACAACGTGATTTGGAAAGAATCAGGTCAAAGTTCTAACCGTTGGCGGGGCACTGGTAATGTTGAATTTAATGTGGTGTTTATGGTTCGAGATGACGAACTCACAGTGAAAGAGTTACACGCGGACTCTGACGATGTAACGTACAAATTTTCAAAGAAAGATTTCCGGTGACGCATCTCAGGGGCTGCATCTAGCGGCCTCCTTTCGTAACGTCATGTTGAAAACAAAACAAGGTGCAAGATCAGCTAAACGAATCCATATTTTTCGAATTAGTTATTCAGTCTCTTGACCAAATATCCTTTTAAAAACACTGATAACCAACTGATAATATGAAAGTTTAATCAGAGTAATCTGAAGAGGTTATTCTGCTAACCCAGTCAAACATGATCTGCATATGGTTGCCATTAGGTCTAATCATTCCAACTTGACAAGCATTAACACCAGTTGTTTCCCCTATCAGAATGCGCCCATCTAGCATATGTACTTTTATACCCACCCCTTGTTTGAAACACTTATTGCAGATAGAGAAAAAGTCTTTCCTTGTTGGATCACATGGCTGAACATTAAAAACATCAGCAGCAATAAGTCTTGTGGTTAAATTTTCGCCAACCGGTAATTCTTCGAGTGATGCGAGAAACTCAAGTTTTACCTCAATCCTATTGCTTCCCTTAGCTTCATCAGATGCCAAGATCATATTTTCTTTCTGGTTAAACTTTGAAATATAACCAATTATTGATTGTCCATTGCCACTTACCAGCTTCACTGGATAATCATTGAATCGTAGAAATTGTATCCTTCGAGCAAGCATAGAATATTCACGGGGCCATTTTTCCGCTTCTCGACCATATGAGATATCATTCATAACAGTTGTACCTAATGCATATTAAATAAAAAAGCCCCGCAATCACGGGGCTTAGCACTATAAACTATATTAACGCAGAAGAGACAGTACGTTCTGGGTCGTCTGGTTTGCTTGTGCCAGAACAGAAGTACCCGCTTGTTGCAGGATCTGTGCACGAGACATGTTAGACACTTCGGTCGCGTAGTCGGAGTCTTCGATACGGCTACGTGCAGAAGACAGGTTGTTCACTGTGTTACCCAAGTTAGTGATGGCCGAATCGAAACGGTTCTGGATGGCACCTAAAGAGCTACGTTGAGAGTCAACAATCTTCAAAGCATTATCGATAGTTGCTAAAACATCAGGGCTTGTGGAAATTTTAGTTCCTACAGAAACAACACCCGTTTTTGAATCGACGTTAGCACGGTTAAAAGTGCCATCAGCGTTTTCAACCACATATCCAAGTTCGCCATTATCTTTTTTGTAAGATTTAAATGTTTGGTTAGCAGCAAGTCCAGATGTATTTGCTGCAACCTTTTTATCTACTTCCTTGAATTCTGTAACCTTTGTGGTTTGGTCAACATCAGTTGCTGTCACAGAAGTATCACTTGAATCCCAAGTGACCTTACCATCAGCATTTTTAACAGCAGCGTGATATGCACCGTCTTTATCTTTTACTGCATATCCGGTACCATCCTTCAATGCATACAAACCGTCTGCCGCTTTTGGATCAGCACTATGACTATCAATCTGGATTTCTGCTTTAATAGTTTTAGAGGACAGAACGATATCACCGCCATTAGCAACGGTTTTAGTGCTTGTTGAATCAAATTTTGAATCAACAGAGAAGTTTGCTAAGCCGAGAGTACCTGTGTCAATTTTCTTCAAATCGATATCAATCTTCTCTCCATCATTAGCGCCAACTTGGATGCTAAGTTTTGAGTCTGATGTTAATACCTTAACGCCGTTAAATTGAGTTTGACCAGAAACCCGGTCAATTTCAGCTAAACGTTGTTGAATTTCCTCTTGAATGGATTGAACATCTGAATCAGAGTTTGTCCCATTCTGAGATTGAACAGCCAGTTCACGTACACGCTGCAGATTATTGTTGATTTCGTTCAGTGCACCTTCAGTCGTCTGTGCGATGGAGATACCGTCATTGGCGTTACGAGAAGCCTGAGTCAGACCTTTGATGTTCGAAGTAAAGCGGTTAGCAATCGCCTGACCTGCTGCGTCGTCTTTAGCGCTGTTGATGCGCAGACCAGAGGACAGACGCTCGATAGCAGAGCTCAGGGAAGACTGAGATTTGTTCAGGTTGTTCTGAGTCAACAGCGACAGGCTGTTGGTATTGATAACTTGTGCCATAAGATTTTCCTTTTGGTGTATAAGCCAGGCTTACCTGTGTCATTCAAGTTATCGACCACTTTGGCCTAAACTTTATCTTTTTTTTATTTTCATCAATCTATTGTTTTTATTTAGTTTTTAGCAGACTAAGGGCTGCTAACAGTACATAACCAATTATGTGACTTTTTTCATCAAGTCTTGCTCTCTTTTGCTATCTCACAAAAAATTGCTAAGCGATTGCCAGATCGGTCAAGCAGGTTCCACAAGCTTCCGAAGATAACTCTCGATCTTTTACAAATATCATGCGGGTCAATGGCATTAACCTAGTTAGTATCAACAATCGAACGTTTTATAACACCAGTAAACCCTACCTTAAATTGGTGTCATTAAATTAGCATATTGACATTATGATACCATTAGTTAATTATGATACCGTTTTTGATACCAATCAGGGGAGCGATTATGAGCCGTACATTTGCATATTGCCGTGTGTCCACCAGCGAACAGTCAACAGAAAACCAGATTATGGCGATTCGTCAGGCTGGCTATGCAGTGAATGATAGCAGGGTGATATCAGAAACCGTGTCAGGGGGAGTACAGGCAATGCAGCGCAAAGGCTTTGCTGATATGGTGACTCATAAACTGGAGGCTGGGGATCAGCTTGTAGTATTGAAACTGGACCGCCTGGGAAGGGACAACATCGACGTGCAGCAAACCATTACGATGCTGGTAGATAAAGGGATTGATGTTGTTTCACTGGATCTGCCTGTGCGTAACCTTTCCAGCGCGGAAGGGAAGTTGATGCTGCAAATGTTTTCTGCGTTTGCAGAGTTCGAAAAATCCCGCATCATTGAACGCACAAAAGAGGGTTTAGTAAGAGCCAGGAAGGAAGGGAAGAAGTTAGGCCGTCCGGTTGCGTCAGATACCCTTCAGCGTGTACAGGAAGCCAGAGCTAAGGGGCTGAGCCAGTCCAAAGCGGCGTTAGCATTGAATTTAAGTCTCCCGACTATCAAACGAAACTGGAACATCAAAGAGGCGTAAGATTTAACCTGTCTTCACTCAGATTCAGATGCTGCCCTGCCAGCGCGTGAGGCTTAATTATGGCTATTTTCGGGTCAATTAATCCGAAATATTCCGGCGACAGTAAATCCAGCGGAGCCGCACACCAGCTTAAATCCACCTGGAAAAGATAGTGATGGAGTGCTATATTTAAAAGTCAAGCCGTAGTATATGAGAGAAGGCATTGTTAAACGCAATGAGCGCTATCGTGAGCGTTTTTTGTAGTGTGGGTAATGCGTAGGTACTACTTCCTAACTTGAAGGCCGTAGAGAGCGTTACACGAAGGATTTAGCAATTATGGTTTTTATTGCTCAATTTTGATGTTGAGTGGACCCGATCCCCATTTCCGGTCTGATACTTTCCACGCTCTTTCGCCAGATACGATACCCACAGAAAAGGCCCCTCGAGCGTTTTCGGCTTATTTCTTTCGATAATGTAATAATTCGGATATCTTTCCGTTGCCTTTGGCAGCTCCACCAGCGCTGCTTTACCGCCCGTCAGACCCATCCAGATTTCAACAATGCTTCCGGCAATGCCACTTGTGGGTGTCCCAAGGCGTCTGACCTGTCGATGCGGGAGGGCAATCCAGCAATGGTAATGCACCTGTTTTGCTTTCTCTTGCTCCCGTACCCAGCCATAAGCAAAGTTGAGGATCGGTTCTGCCAATCCCTCAGGCCTGTTTAATTTAGCCCTCAGGCGTTCACGTAGTTTTTTAAACAGGTCGCTTACCCACCTGTTGCCTGTGTCTATTGGGGTATTCTCAGGTAAGCGTAAATCGAAGCGAGAGAAGTAAACCCGGCTGTAGATGGACAGTATTGCATCAAGCTGTTCTGCTATAGGGGTAAGGATATCAAGGCGAACACCAGATTGGTCGGTGGCGTTGATCGGGTAGGCGTAACCATGATGAATGAAAACATCACCTGTGATGACCCTGTAACGCCCGTGTGTATGAACTTTGGTTGTGTAAGGCGTAGCCTGTGTGAGCATTGACTGAATAGATCCTCCTTCTGACACAACACCCCCATAAGTTATTTATATAAACAAACCCTCGCGTACATGCACACACGTATAAGTTATTACCATCTGACCACCGTAAAACGAAGCAATTACGGGTAGCACAAACCCCATCAGACAAAGGCTAATGGTAAAAAAGATGGATAAATTTTTTTCGAAGAAAGTTTACATGGGATATAGAAACCCAAAATAACAATAACTCAAAACAAATAGCAGTGCAAAGATTATTTTAATCTGCGGTATTTTTCAGGTTTGCTTCTGCAATTTTTCCGCTTTTGCGATACCCCGACATTGTGCTTTCCTGTCGATAAGCGCTTAGCTACGGCTCAGCAAACCCATTGAATTAGAATGACTATCACTAAAACCAGTCAACACTATCAACAACTGGAAGCAAATCCGAAACTTTCATCTTGCCCGTGTAAACCTTGGTTTGTCCTTGGTTTGAATGTTCGTGACCTATCGTTTGCTGAACAAGTGTGAGGGTGTGCTTTGCCTGAATCTCAGTTACGAAAGTGTGACGTAAGCTATGCACAATACGTCTATTTTTATAATCATCAAGATAATCAATACCCAATTGTTCACGTATCGCATGAAAAAGCCGCGTTACCTGACTTGTATTAGTGATTTCGGGGAACAAATTGGTATCTGCCTTTTTGCTATCTAAATAATCCAAAAAACCCATATTGATCAAACGTTGTGAGATAGGAACCTGCCGAATCCCCGCCTCAGTTTTACTATCCCCAATCATTATGTAATGTCTCTGACTGTCCTCGTCCAACCGCACATCAGAAACTTTCAGTTTTGCGATTTCAGAGCGACGAGCGCCAGTATATGCCAGTAGCAAAAAAACCCATTTTTTCCAACCATCCAAAGTCGCGAAGTGACATACCAATTTTCGCATTTCTGCTCCGGTGTAATAACCATAGCTGCGGCTTTTAGCTTGGAACGAGACATTAAGTGTCGGTGATGATTCAAGAATATCCACTTCTTTAGTCAGGTAGGTCGAAAACAGTCCCTGACACAACTTCAGATAATCTCTGACCGTTTTGGTTGAAACCAGATCTGCTTCTGGAACTTCATCCAAGTCCAAACATTGCTCAATAGTCATTCGGTTATAAGGCTTCTTATTCTGACGAGGTAAACCTTCAACTACCTCAAGCAGGCTTTTAATATCGCGTCGAGCAATGTCAGAAACTTGAGTGTCAGCCCCCAAAACTGCCTCTATCACTTCATAGTATTTTTCATTCCCCTGCCGAATTTTAGGAGTCCAGCCCGACTTAAATTTTACAAAACCTTTCCATGCCTCAGATAGGGTCAGTTTAGAGGGCAATGGTTTTTCAGGCTTATCCTCTGAGATGGAAACGTTATAATTGTCAGGTCGCATAGAGTTAACGATCTGGCGATAATCAGAATGCCGTTGCTCCATAAAGGCTATATGTGCATCGCAGTAATGTCTCAAGAGAAGGTCGTACTCTGAGGCCAAATAATCGATTTCATCCTCCATGCCCGTAAGATCAAACTGGCTACCAAGTTGCTCTATGACTGAATCTGTCGACAGCGGTTCAACATCTTGTTTAAAGGTTCCATCAAGTAGTAATCCAAAATCACACGCATTACGTTTTTCACGAGCCAATGAACCGGATTCTCGCAGGGTACTACGTACAGTTGTGGGAATTTTTTTTGCTGCGGCGTAAAAACCTGCCTGAATTTTAAGCAAATAACGATCAATATCGTCTTGTTCTAACTTTTTCATTTTCTGCACTATGTCCAATAGTTGGGCTGGATCCATCTTGGACGATTTTACAAAAGAAATGAACATCGAGAGACGGGAAGATATAAATCTTGCTCTACTGGCTGAATCGCAGCCCAGCGACACACGAAAGAAACCGCCTGAAGGCAGTCTAAAATGAAGGCTGTAACGGTTGCCACGCTTTAGGATATTCGGGATGGAACAGCCGTTGGTGTGCCTCGTCTGTATCACAGTCTGTGTCACATTTTCACCTATTAAGGCCTGAGACACACCAACGTATTGTTTTTGAATGAGTTGAAGCTGACCGATAAGCCGGGTTCTGTCGTGGACAGTCATTCATCTAGGCCAGCAATCG